>TARA_R110002033_G_scaffold20929_4_pt1 | contig 11270 bp, 12 predicted proteins | sample TARA_R110002033 | Tara Oceans TARA_R110002033 (sample SAMEA4397051) | marine metagenome | biome: Polar Biome; feature: [SRF] surface water layer (ENVO:00010504); material: water (ENVO:00002006), including particulate matter (ENVO:01000060) such as... | depth 5 m
GCTCACAAATTGAAGCTGATAGTCTGTCATTAGTTCAGGCAATGTTTGATGAGTCATTTTTAACTAAAAACAAGTTTAATAAAGCAACCGCATTGGGGATGTATATTCCTAATAGCTATGAATTTTTCTGGAATACATCTGCAGAACAGTTTAGAGATAGGATGCTTAAAGAATACAAGCATTTCTGGAATGATGAACGAATCAAAAAGGCGGAAGCAATTGGTCTTAACCCATCACAAGTTATCACTTTGGCATCTATAGTTCATGAAGAATCTAAACAAGCCGATGAGCAACCAAGAATTGCAGGCGTGTATATTAATCGGTTAAAAGTAGGGATGCCTTTGCAAGCAGATCCCACGATAAAATTTGCAGCCTATCAATTACCAAAATATAAGAATACGGTTATAAGACGAGTACTAAATGTACATAAAGAAATTGATTCACCATATAACACCTATAAATATGCAGGATTACCTCCAGGTCTTATAACCATGCCAGATGTATCAGCCATTGATGCAGTTTTAAATTATGAAAAGCATTCGTATTACTATTTTGCTGCTGATGCCACTAAATTAGGATATCATAAGTTTGCTAAAACATTGTCACAGCATAATGTCAATGCAAGAGCCTATCAAAGATACTTATCTTCGGAAGGTATAAATAAATAGATCTTTATGATTAATATTCATGGGGATGTACTTTTTTTAAGTATCACATTGTCCTTTTCTAAATTTAAACTTAATTATTTTTAATTTCATGTGATTCTTTGATTACACATGGATTAATATTATTGTTTTCAAAATAAACAACAAAATCTTCACTTCGCAATAGTTGTAAACTGGTTTAATGTAATGCTATCCTAGCATTGGACAGAATAGATGACTATGAATTTTATAAGAGTTATTACCGTTTTAAGAGGAATCATCCTTAAAACCCGCTTTTTAGTAGGCAAAGTATGAGTCATAAAGTCATGAAAAGTATAGAAAAAAGGTTTATGGAACAGTTATTGAAAGCTATAATTGGAAAATTACTGGTTGAGTGCTAATCGGTATACGTTCTTTAAACAGGGTAGAATACCAAAAATGGCTTTACATAATTAAATATTTTGTGGTAAAAGCTATGCTTGTTAGAGCGAAAGATATTGACAATCAACTGTTAACAAATAATCAGAGGTACAGGTTGTTCCACTTAAGTTTTAACGTAAATTTGAATTTTATTGAAACAAAATCATATATTTTGAAGTCGATTTTAGTAATTTAAACATTGTAAAAGTTTCATTTTCTCCCCAAGAAATTAGTATAAAAAGAGGTGTATTTCATCTGTTATACCATTAAAAATAGCACATAAACGAGTAATTTTGAATTAATTAAAAAAAGGTGTAATTTTGCACGCTCAAATTTTGAGGGATATTTTTTTAAATCTCCCAAAGAAATTTAAAGGTTATGAAAAAAAATATTGCAAGTTATTTAACCCTCGTACTTACAATATGCATTTTATTGTATACATCGTTTTCATCAAATAAAACGATTGACTCGAGTAAATACTCAACAGCTGGCTTAGTATTAAATTACACAGTAAGCCAAGATGCAGGAACTAACATTAGTGACTTAGCATTATTGAACTCAAACAAACCGTACTCTCCATACCTAGGGAAGTCGTTTGTAGGATTTAAAGAAGCCTTAGCTTTCAAAGAGTCTCGCGGAGACTATTTTACCGTTAACAGTTTAGGTTATTTAGGTAAATATCAATTTGGAAGAGGTACTTTAAAGTTGCTTGGAATTTATGATACCGAAGAGTTTTTAAATAATCCAGAACTTCAAGAAAAAGCGTTTATAGCTAATGCAGAACGTAATAAGTGGATTTTAAGACGCGATATTAAAAGGTTTGTAGGCAAAAAAATTAATGGCACAATTATTACGGAATCCGGAATTTTAGCCGCAGCCCATTTAGCGGGTCCTGGTAGTGTAAAACATTATTTAAGAAGCTATGGTGAAGACACTTTTGCAGATGCATATGGTACTACAATACAGTATTATATGAAAAAATTTGCAGGATATGACACCTCTTTTTTAAAGCCTAACAAAAAGGCTAAAGCAACATCGGTTTAAGAATTAATTTTTGTGAATAATAAATATGGTAGGTCTCTTATGTAGGTCTACCATATTTTTTTTCCACTCACTTACCGTTTTAGTTTTAATAAATTCAGTTGGTAATGTAATATCGCATGCAACACAAACACGAGTATTGTCTCCTAATACATTACAAATATCTTCTAACATTTTATTGTTTCTGTATGGTGTCTCAATAAAAATTTGTGACTGATTTTGTTCAAATGATAAGCGTTCTAAACGTTTTATTTCATTTTTTCGCTCGTTTTTATCAATTGGTAAATAACCATTAAAAGTAAAACTTTGGCCATTCATTCCAGAACTCATCATAGCCATAAGTATTGATGATGGTCCAACCAGAGGGATTACCTTTATATTATTTTGGTGTGCTAATTTAACAATGTCGGCACCAGGATCTGCAATGCCAGGGCAACCAGCTTCAGATAGTAATCCTACATTAATACCATTTAAGCATGGTTGTAAAAACTCCGGCAATATACTGGCATTAGTAAATTTGTTCAGCAAAAAAATTTCTAAATTAGATTGTTGTTTTCCAGAACTAATTTTTTTTATGAAGCGCCTTGCTGTTTTTTCGTTTTCTACAATATATGTATTAGTTTGCTCAATAACTTTTTTTACAGATATAGGCAAAACTTCTAAAGGTTCATTATCTCCTAAAGTTGTAGGTATAAGGTATAGCTTTCCTTTTGCAGGATCCATAGATATAATTTAGAAAATAAAAATAATAAATTTTTAAGTAGAAAGATAGTTTAAACCAATCTATCTGCTATACGAGTGCAAGCTTCATTAAGCATATTGTAAACATTTTCAAAACCTTGTTCACCGCCGTAATAAGGGTCTGGTACATCAAAGTTTTTATTTGGATACACGTCATTTAAAATAAGTTTGACTTTAGACGAGTCATGCTCATTTCTGGCAAGCGATAGAACGTTATTGTAGTTAGATTCATCCATAACATATATCACATCAAAATCATCAAAGTCTTTAACACTAAATTGCCTGCCTTTTAAGTTTGAAATATCAATTCCGTATTTTTTAGCTACAGCAATTGAGCGTTTGTCTGGAGTAGTGCCTATATGATAATTGCCAGTACCAGCAGAATCAACAATGTATTTATCATCTGGAAGCTTCGATCTTAAAATGCCTTCGGCTAATGGAGAACGGCAAATATTTCCCAAACAAACCATTAAAATTTTAGTCATTTTAAATGAAATTTATAAGGATAGTTTTTTGCTTATATCCTCAACATATTTTCTAAACTGCTTATCGGTTGATGATAAATTATCAACGGTTTTACAAGCATGAAGTACGGTAGCGTGATCTCTCTTTCCTATTTGAGATCCAATACTTGCCAAGGATGCTTTGGTGAATTTTTTGGCAAAAAACATAGCCAATTGTCTAGCTTGCACAATATGGCGTTTTCTTGTTTTAGATTGTAATGTGTCAATATCCATTTGAAAATAATCAGAAACTATTTTTTGGATATAGTCAATAGATACTTCTCGCTTAGTGTTTTTTACAAATTTTTCAACAATTTGTCTCGCAAGATCAATGGTGATTTCCTTTTTATTAAAAGACGATTGAGCTATTAAAGATATAATAGCACCTTCAAGTTCTCTAACATTGCTTTTAATATTTTTGGCAACGAATTCAACAATATCATCAGGCATTTCTACACCGTCACGATATAATTTGTTTTTTAATATAGAGACTCTGGTTTCGAAATCTGGATTTTGTAATTCAGCAGAAAGTCCCCACTTGAAACGAGATAATAATCGTTGCTCAATATCTTGCATATCAACAGGTGCTTTATCACTTGTTAATATAACTTGTTTGCCATTTTGGTGTAAGTGATTAAAAATATGGAAGAATACATCTTGCGTTCCTGATTTCCCAGATAAAAATTGAACATCATCAATAATTAGGACATCAATAATTTGGTAGAAATGAATGAAATCATTTCGGTTATTTTTTTTAACGGATTCAATATACTGCTGAGTAAACTTTTCGGCAGAGATATATAAAACCGTTTTTTCAGGATATTTATCTTTAATATCAACACCAATAGCATGCGCTAAATGTGTTTTTCCAAGTCCAACGCCTCCAAAAATTAATAGAGGATTAAATGAAGTTCCTCCAGGTTTATTAGCAACAGCTAACCCTGCACTTCTAGCTAATCTATTAGAGTCGCCTTCAAGAAAATTTTCAAAACTGTAATTTGGATTAAGTTGAGATTCAATTTTTACATTTCTAATTCCTGGGATAACAAAAGGGTTACGTAATTCAGGATTTTTATTGTTTAAAGGAATGTCAACTTCTTGTGATTTAACAGAAGATCTGTTTGAGCTAGGAATCTTTTCGGTAAACGGTTGCTTGTTGCCATAGGTGTTTTCCATTTTTATAATGTAAACAAGTTTGGCTTTATCACCTAATTCTTTGGTTAATGATACTTTTAATATTTTCACATAATGTTCTTCAAGCCATTCATAAAAGAATTTACTAGGTACCTGAATGCTTAATGCGTTATCAGCAAGTTTGACTGCTTTAATTGGTTCGAACCAAGTTTTGTAAGCTTGCGGTTGAATATTATCTTTTATAAATTCAAGACAATTATTCCAGACCGATTCCGCAGTTAAACTCATTAATTTTAATTTATGATTTGTTGGTTAGTTTTTTTTAAGAGAAGCTAATTATAAATCCCCCTTATTCTTCGACAAATATGTGAACAAAATTCTTAAAAAAAAAATCATTTACTATTGAATTTTAAGAAAAATTTTCGCATGTTTATTGTCTAGCCGAAGCTACAAAAAAATATTTAATTAACCCTATGAAATTCGATGAAATTCAAATAAGAGTGAGGTATGGTGAAACTGACCAGATGGGAGTCGTTTATCACGGCAACTATGCCTTATATCTAGAAATGGGTCGTATAGAGTGGTTGAGGAAAATGGGAATCTCCTATAAAAATATGGAAGAAAATGGTATAATGCTTCCAGTAATTTCTATGACACTAAACTATAAAAGGCCAGCTCATTATGATGATCTTATTAATGTAAAAACTCAACTAAAAAATAGACCGTCTGCTAAGATAGAATTTGAATACGAAATCACAAATGAGAAAGGGGAAATTCTTACAACGGCAACAGTGGTTTTGGTATTTATAGACATGAAAACAAATAGACCTATAAGAGCACCTAAATATATTTTAGATATTATTGATGCTTAGTTTAAAGTTTTTATGGATACTTCAAAGATGTTCTGAAAAGTTTTAAAAACTGAATCAGCTTCTTTTCTTCTCACCGAAATAGTGATTTGACAGTTTAATTCTAATTTTTGGTTAATAACATTTAAGTTTCTTTCCTTAATAACACGCATAACCTTATTCATGTTTTTGTATTCAAACGTAATAAGATAGTTAATATTAATAGTTTTTGTTTTTATTTTAGAATTTTCCAAAGCTAATTGAGCGGTCGTTTTGTAGGCATTAATTAAGCCGCCAACACCTAATTTAACACCACCAAAGTAACGGACAACGACAATTAAAATGTTGGTAACTTCAAAAGATTGTATTTGTCCATAAATTGGCATTCCTGCAGAATTATTGGGCTCACCATCATCATTAGCTCTAAATTGAATGGTTTCTGTTCCTATCTGATAGGCGTAACACCAATGTCTTGCCGCGTGATGTGTTTTCTTTAAACTTTCTATATGAATTTTAACATCATCTTCGGTAAATACAGGAAATGCATAACCAAAAAATTTACTGTTCTTATCTTTAAATAATACTTCTTCTGATGGCTTATCAATGGTTTTGTATGTGTCTTCTATTTCCAAATTATGCTAATGTAACTAATAGTATAGAAATTATGGCTACAAATACACCAATCCAGTTTTTTATAGATAATTTCTCATGAAATAATGTTAAACCTATCAATGCGGAAAGCATCACAATTCCTACGTTGTTAACGGTAAAAATAGTAGAGCTTTCTAAGGATTTATAATCTAAAGCTAAGAGTATATAATAAATCGATGTGTAGTTAACTAAACCTAAAGCAGCTCCTCCAATAAGACTTAACTTATTAAATTTAATTTTGTTTGTAGATTTTTTGTAGAAGAGGACAATTAACCCAATTATGGCAGCAAAACCGAAAATAGTTGCAGAGAATAATGGAATACCATCATCTTCAAGATACGTAGATTCAATATACTTAATAGATGTGTCTATGATACCAGAGCCCAAAAACAATATAAAGGGGAGTAGTAAATTATTTTTAATGCGGATATTAGATTTATCTTTTATTGAAACCAATACGACGCCTACTAATGCCAGAACAATCCCAAATAGTTTTTGAAAACCAGAACTTTCATTGTAGACATAAATACCAAATATTACGGGAATAACAACACTCATTTTTGTGGCTACTGAAGCTACCGAAATACCATGTTTTTGAGCAGTTATAGCCATAATATTAAATATTACGATAAATAAAACTCCTAATATCATGGCACCATAAAACCATGTTGTTTGTACAGTATCTTGAATATGAAATGGCTTATTGCTTAAACTTAATCCTAATATACATGCCACTATATAATTGATGGCAATAGCTTGAAGCGTATTAATTTGGTATCTATCGAATAATTTAAATAGAATGAAAATAATGGTTGATGATAGGATACTCAATAATAGGTATATCAAAACAACTCTTTTTTAATGGTAAATAAATTGACAACATCTTCCAGTGTTTCATCAATATTCCAAACATGAAAGCCTATTTTGGATGCCGCTTCTGTATTTTCTTTTTTGTCATCAATAAATAAAGTGTCTTCAGCTTTAATATTGTTTTCTTTTAATACAAATTCATAAATATCAGCATTTGGCTTTCTTAATTGTATTTCGTGGGATAAGTAAAATTCATCAAAACAGTTTTTAAAATCGTCAAAAAAGGAGATGTTCTCTTTTACCCAATTAATATGGAGTTCATTAGTATTACTTAAAAGAATGAGTTTGTATTTTGAGGAGGCTTTGAGTTCTTTTAGAAAGTCTAATCGATGACTTGGAAAGTCTTTAAGCATAAAATTCCATGTATCAATAATCTCTTCTTTAGAAAGGGTATTAAAATTGTCTGTGTAAAATTCAATAAACTCATCAGTTGAAATAAGTCCTTGCTCATAAAGACAATTAATAGCTGTCATTTCTTCAGGGAATTCTTTAAGCTTAAATTTTCCAAGGGCTTTTTGTAAAGCACCATCTATATCGAGATTTAAGAATACGTTTCCAAAGTCAAAAACTAAAGTTTTAATCATTTATATATATTTTTAAGAGGTCATTTTTAATTGATTTTTCAGAAATTAACTGTCCTGAAAGAATAGGGGCTTTAACACCTTCTTGGAAAGCGCAGTCTCCTATGAAAACTCTAGCTTCGTCCCATAAGTTTTCGTTAATAAAGGTTTGAAGCGTTTTATTGCCGCCTTCAATAATTACAGATGTTATGTCGTTTTTAAACAAGAGAGTGCAGATTTGTTTAGCAACATTGTTTGAAAAATCTAAATTGTTTTTTGTTATTAAAATAGTTCTAGCCTCATTGTTAAAAACGGCATGGGTTTTAACAAGTTTGGTATCTTTATCAATAATAATTCTGACAGGGTTTTCCCCAACCCAATCTCTAACAGTTAAACGAGGATTATCTTGTAAAACGGTATTGGTTCCTACTAAAATCGCTTGTTCTTCGGCACGCCATTTATGAACTAGTTGTCTTGAGTAGTTGCTAGTAATCCAAACAGGCTTTTGTTTATTTTTAGTTTTTGGCGCTACAAAACCATCGCTAGTTTCTGCCCATTTTAAAATAATATAGGGTCGTTTTTTATTATGAAATGTAAAAAAACGCTTGTGAAGTTGTTTACATTCGTTATCTAAAACCCCAACAGTAACATGACAACCCGCATTGATTAGTTTCTCAATTCCTTTTCCTGCTACTTTTTTATTGTCATCAATACATCCAATAACAACTTTAGGAATCTTGCTAGCAATAATTAAATCGCTGCAAGGTGGTGTTTTTCCGTAATGACTGCAAGGCTCAAGCGTGACATATAATATAGACTTTTTTAAAAGCGATTTATCTTTAACAGATTGAATAGCATTTACTTCGGCATGATTGCCGCCATAAGCACTTGTAAAACCTTCACCAATAATGTTATTTTTATAAACAATAACACAACCCACCATTGGGTTAGGGCGTGTAGTTCCTAAACCATTTTTAGCAATTTCTATACATCGATTTATGTATTTTTCATGTATATTCACGTCACAAAAATAAGATTAAAAAATGGGTATAAACAATATCACTGTTAGAGAAATTCGACAACAAGATAATGCGCAATTAGAGCAAGTGATACGAGCATGTTTTCATGAATTTAAAATACCACTTAAAGGCACAGCGTATGAAGATGAAGAAACCCCAAGAATGTTTGAATCATATCAAAAAAATAACGAGGTGTATTATGTTATTGATGCAGATGGGGAGGTTCTTGGCGGTGGAGGCGTCAAGCCGTTAAAAGATTTTGAAGGTAGTGTATGTGAAATTCAAAAAATGTATTTTTCACCTAAAGTAAGAGGTAAAGGGTACGGTAATTTGTTATTTGAAAAATGCATGAAAGCCGCCAAAGAGTTGGGGTACAAGCAGTGTTATATAGAATCTGCTCCACAATTAAAAGCAGCTATACATATTTATGAAACCCATGGATTTAAACATTTAGATGGTTCTTTGGGAAATACCGGCCATTTTTCATGTGGTGTATGGATGATTAAAGATTTATGAGATTAAAGGATATTAAGGAATTATTCCAAATTGAGTTAAATGGAATGTATGATAAAGAGGAAATTGATAATTTCTTTTTTATGATAATAGAATCTTATTTAAACTTAAAACGTATTGATTTAGCCTTAAATCCAGAGCTTTCTTGCAAGGACAATCAAAGCCAACTTTTAAACGACGCTTTAGCTCACTTAAAAAAACAAATACCCATACAATATATATTAGGAGAGACAGAATTTTTCGGATTACCTTTTAAAGTGAATTCAAGCGTATTAATTCCCAGACCTGAAACAGAGGAGTTAGTTTCATGGATAATTAACCAGCAACCAAAAACAGAAAAACAAGAATTGAGTATTTTAGATATTGGTACAGGTAGCGGTTGTATTGCTATTTCGTTAGCTAAAAAACTGCCTAATGCTAAGGTTTATGCATTAGATGTTAGTAAAGAATCTCTGAACGTAGCTAAAAAAAACGCAAAATTGAACAATGTTGTTATTGAGTTTTTTGAAGCAGATATTTTAAATTCGAAAGCATGGAGTGAAGAATTTAAAAACCTAACCTTTGATGTTATTGTATCCAATCCGCCTTACGTTCGTGAGTTAGAAAAGGATATGATGAAAAATAATGTTTTGAAAAACGAACCCCATTTAGCATTGTTTGTAGAAGATGAAGATCCATTACTATTTTACAAGGCCATTACCCAATATGCTGTTAATAATTTAACCAATAAGGGTCGTTTGTTTTTTGAAATCAATGAGTATCTTGGGAAACAAATGATTCAGCTAATCAAAAAATGCGGATTTAATTCCGTTGAATTAAAACAAGATATCTTTAAAAAAGATAGAATGATTAAGGCTTTAAAATGAAATCAATATCAGTTTTTTGCGGAAGTAGTGAGGGTAATGATGATTATATCATTTCTCAAGCGTATCAATTAGGAGTAGAGTTTGCTAAGAATAATATAACTTTAGTTTATGGTGCTGCAAAAATTGGCATTATGGGTCAAGTTGCTAAAGGAGTTATGGATTATAACGGACTAGTTATTGGTGTAATTCCGGAGTTTCTCAAATTAAAAGAAGTCTACCATCCTAATCTTACAGAGCTTATAGTGACTGATAATATGCACGAAAGAAAAGTAATCATGTATGAGAAAAGTGAGGGTTTTATGATTCTTCCTGGTGGATTTGGTACTATGGATGAGTTCTTTGAGATTACAACTTGGGGTCAAATAGGATTGCATACAAAACCTATTGGAATTTTAAATCTTAATGGGTTTTATGATGATTTGTTGCAACTAGCGAATAACATGGTTACAAAAGGCTTTTTAAAACAAGCAAACTTAGATGCTGTGGTTGTAGATACGTCTATAGAGGGTTTGTTAAAAAAAATGAATAATTATAAACCATTGTCAACACCAAAATGGTTACATAAGAAGCAAGTTTAAGAATGACTATACAACAACAAATAGAAGCGTTAAGAAATGAGCTGAATGAGCACAATTATAATTATTATGTTCTTGATAATCCTACTATCTCAGATTTTGAATTCGATATAAAACTTAAAGAGCTCCAAGAATTAGAAGCTAAACACCCCGAGTTTTTTGATGCTAATTCGCCTACACAACGTGTTGGAGGAGAAATCACAAAGAATTTTGAAACCATCCCGCATGACTTTCGTATGTATTCGTTGGATAATTCTTATTCAAAAGAAGATTTAAAGGATTGGGAAACTCGCATTGAAAAAATGATTGATGGAGCTGTTGAATTTACCTGCGAATTGAAATATGACGGTGCTTCAATCAGTTTAACTTATGAAAATGGTTTGTTAGTTCAAGCCTTAACGCGTGGAGACGGATTTCAAGGTGATAATGTAACGGCTAATGTAAAAACCATAAAATCAGTTCCTTTAAAATTAAAAGGAGATTTTCCTCCAAAATTTGATATACGCGGCGAAATTGTGTTGCCGTTTGATGGGTTTAATAAAATGAATGAAGAGCGTATTGAAATAGGAGAAGAGCCTTATCGAAATCCTCGAAACACAGCCTCTGGAAGTTTAAAATTGCAAGATAGTGCAGAGGTTGCTAAACGACCATTAGAGTGTTTGTTATATAATTTAACTGGAACAAATCTAGGTGTAAAAACGCAATTTGAAAGTTTAGAAAAAGCTAGAGAATGGGGATTTAAAGTTCCAAAGGCTTCAAAATTAGTAAACAACCTAGACGAAGTTCTTGAATTTATAAATTATTGGGATGTACATCGTCATGAGTTGCCTTACGAAACAGATGGCGTTGTTATTAAGGTGAATAGTTTACAGCAACAAGAAGAGT
>TARA_R110002033_G_scaffold144601_1_pt1 | contig 11259 bp, 8 predicted proteins | sample TARA_R110002033 | Tara Oceans TARA_R110002033 (sample SAMEA4397051) | marine metagenome | biome: Polar Biome; feature: [SRF] surface water layer (ENVO:00010504); material: water (ENVO:00002006), including particulate matter (ENVO:01000060) such as... | depth 5 m
TTGTGCGTCATACAGACGCCCTGTCTGGGGAATAAACGATAAAATGATATCGCATAAAGATGGACCTGAGCCGACCACGAAGAGTTTTAGCCCGATGCGACGGCCGCTGGGAATAGGTAACGTTCGGTTCTCCCTATTATAAGGATTGGAGCCAGTGAATCGCCGCGGTTCAGTGCAGTCTTCTCCGTTATCAAAGTACTGGAATATGTGAATGGCTGGCGACAAGCGCAGAAGTGCTCGTGACTCTACTGGGGGCGCCTGGTAAACCGGTGCACAACCGGCAAGACAAAGTACTGATCCGATCACTATTGACGCTACTTTCATCTGTACCTCCGAATGCAATGTGGAGCAATTTTAAGATTTAGCTTTTGTGTTTTGCTCTTGAGCAAAGAGGCAAAATGCAATACCTGACCCCAAGCTGACCCTTAAAGATTTTACTCATTCCTGAATTTGAGAAATGTAGTTAGGCGGTAAGCTGATATTCCGCTCGAGTGCCGGAAAAAGTTGCCAAAGTAGTCTTTGATTATGTCTCAAGCCGGTACCATCCAGGTATGACCATGAACCTGAATCGATTTTCCGTATCGCTATCATAAAGCCCACGCTTTGCATCTTGGTTCCCTCTATCTCCATCACCGAAATTCTTGGAACAAAGCATATTTCTTCTTCACCCGCAGTGTACAAAACCGTCGGGCTTTTTAGCTCGGAGCTCAAGAACTTAATTCCCGTGGCCTTCAATTGTGCAAGGGCGTCAATCGTTAACTGTTTGAATGACTCCTTCCCGCCCACGAGTGGGTAGAGCGAGGAATGCGTTTTTGCAATCAGGACAGTGGCATCGCCTTCTTCAAAGGCTGCGAGCATCTCATCAATGTCGCTGCGAACATATTCAACTTCATCCGCTGTGAGGTTCTTGCCATAGGCATGGAAACACATCAATGCAAAAAATATAGCTATTATGGTTCTCATATGAATACTTTAATCCCGGGGTGGAGCCTGGATGTAGCTTTAACGTTTGGTAAAGGGGCGGGATTCATCCCGTGCCAGTGAGCGGAGCGAACGGTTTTAACCAGTTGTTATGCGAATTAATGGTATGTGTGCGGCTCTAAAAGTAAATGCCCCCAAGTGATCAATTCACCGCATTCAAGCCAGATAGCACAACCGTAACCAGTGGTTTTTGTTCTTATGCTTTCTTGATAAATTAACTCTTGGCCTCTCATCCATTTTGTTTCGGATTCTCTACCGTACGGAATAACAAGTGGTATAGGAACTATCAGCGAGATGTATATTCCCGCCCACTTTAGCCCGCTGCCATAGCTAGTGATCTTTTCAGTGTCATTTATTTTTTCTGGATCTCCTGATGTGGATGTTTTGCTGTGCACGAAGTCTAAGCCTACGCATCCATATAGATGAGTAGTGAGGGTTATTATGAGCGCTATTTTATTGAAATTTTTCATGGTTAAATAAATGTTCATAACGTCGCCAGCAATGGCAGACTTTTGTTGATTTTTTTTGCGCAATAATGGCGCGACTATGCGCAAAACGAGCGACGAAAAGACTGTTCAGAGCGAGCAATTAGGGCCAGGTGAATGTTAATGAAAAACGTTTATCTGACCACCCCTGTTGCTCTGTTTTATAGTGATTTTAACTTTTGCCCACAGTCTATAAAAAATTGCACGAAAACCCCACTGTAAAACCGTTTATATCATGAACAATTAGATAGTGCTGTCCATATTTTCTTGAACATTGGCTCGGACGTTAAGTCTGGCAACTGTTCTTTTAATTGCTTGCTTTCAAATTCCAGTATGAGGTCAGCTGAGGCGATGCCGCATTTTGCGAGTATAAGTTGATCACCTTTTTTGTTAGCATGCCCGAATACAAATCATAAAATCCTGCCTGTGCTTGCAAAATTATCCCTGTCATCGCAACTGCTAATGCACTCAAAAAAACTGGTTTTTCTCTATTTTTCAAAAAAGCCGCCTTACGCGAAAGTTGGGCCAGTTATACCGAAGTGTAATGCCTTGTTAAGCGTGAGGCCCGCGATATATAGGGTTCTGCATAGCACCGTAAGCATAAACTCAATACAAATTAAAAGTGCTATGCGTACCAAGCCCGATTTAAGGCTTGCCAGGTGCATTATCTTGAAGCTTTTTTGTTTTCTAGCTTAGTGCGACAGCGCTCAATAAATAGAATGCATCCCCAGCCGACTGTGTAGGCGAGTAAATCTAGCCAGTCAAATGTGGCTCCAAATATGACTCGGACAGGATCTATATGTTGCAAGCCAAGAATGGAAACTATATTGAAATATTGTGCAATTTCAATTACATAAGCAAGCGCCAGTACAAGATGAGCCAGCATGTAACTGTTCATCTTAATGAATGACTTTAGGGATAGATATAACCATCCGACAACTATTACGTCGCCAAGAAAGGGGCGAACGAATGTATCGTTCACGAATAGTGCTATGTAAGCTAATGCTAAGAATAAAGCGAAGCTCCAGAAAAAATACTTTTTATTAAAGTGAATCACTCTATAGTTCTCTATAATTTAAGCGGATCTTCAATAGAACAGCAGTTTCGTTAAGATGCCTTGTTATCTCGATACAGTTTGGCCGGCCAGAGGTTGATGCTGTATCTTTATTCATCTCATATCCAACAAAGTTTAAGTTGCGGCAGACTTGCAGTAGTCTTTTTTCGGAAGGTAGTCCTAATATAAATCCAAAAAACCGGTAAAATGGAATTACTTCTTTCTTGGATATCACGGTCGAAACTAGTATTCTCAAATCATGCTGTAAATCAGAATCAGCATTGCCATTAGTTATTTTTGCATGGTAGCGTAGAAAAAAATCCGCTAATGCTACCCAAAGCTTCTTTAAAAGAGATAATTGGCTCCAGTACTAGTTTCAATATAAATTGACTCACCACGAATACTGAAACACCCGCTATAACTGTTAAAAAAATAGAATCTTTCAAGATGACCTCATCAAGCTATAATGCCCAGTTTAGCGGGCAATTGGAGCACTGCGTAAATTGATTCGTTGCAGCTGTTTTTAGTTGCCAAGCTCACGCTCTGCTTGCTCGTATGTGTTATATAACTTTTCAGCTCTGTCGCTGAGTTTTATTCCACCTTTTGTGGTACGGTCAGTCCAGTAATTAGGGGCAGATGAATGTTAATAGAAAAATCTTTATCTGACCCCAGTTACTTCTTTGTTAAAAGTCCTGACCAAGCTTAGCCCAATTCTGAGTGAAATAGGTTTGAATTCCTTTGCCAGGCTGGTATCGGGGATAGAGCTTTTGAAACTCATCACGCGCAGAGCCATATGAACTGTCATCGATAACGGTCAGAGCCCGGGCAAGGAATAATAAAGCCAGAGATGGGGCACGAGACTCACCTTGGTTACAGTGAATAACCAACTTCTTTCCTTCATCCCAGTGCCTCTTAGCGAAGTCCAAAAAGCTGGAGAATAGTGCTGGCATAAACAACGGAACCGGTGGATCAATTATGTTGAGATACAGATCGGAACCTTGTTCCAAGACACAAGTAGTGTGGATGAGAATTCGGAATCTTGCCCGTGTATCCAACAGCCCGCTGGTGACACGGGCTTTTGCATGCGTGTACGACCGCTACGCCATCGGAGCCAGAAAAGCAGGATGTCGCATCCGTTACAAAAACCCGCTCATATACTTCCTGCATGCAGACTCCTTGGTGTTTTTAACGTTTGACATGAGAGGCTCGCGACGGCAGGCCGCGCGGAGCGGAAAATGAAGAGCCAGCGTAGCGCGGCCTGCCGTTGCGAGTCCGCTCGATGGAAGGGTTAGGCCTCACTGCATGGCGAACATGAAGTGTTGCTCAACTTCAACGCGAACCGGCCTACCGCCTCGAGTAATCGGACCGAAGCGCCAGTATTTCAGTGTTTCTAGTGTGATCGAGGCCAAGGCAGGATGAGGGTTCCCGAGAACTACTGGATTGCCGACCGACCCATCTGCCTCGATGTAAAAGCGAACCTTGATCGGGCCCTCTATATTTGCCATCCGCAGTTCGACCGGGTAAGCCGGAAGTGGCGTTGAAATGGCTCTTAGCGGAGAGTCGAGTTCACCCAGCCTACCAAGCGCCGCTACCTCCGTTTTGTAGATGCCTTGAGCTTTCAGAATTGGGTTGGACGAGGTACTTTCGCCGATTTGATACCGCGCACCGTCAGTGGCACACGAGGCCAAGAAGATCGCTAGAGGAACGATGAGCATGCTTCTATACATTTGGTGAGCCTAACAGTAATTAGATCGAACACGCCGACATGACACGCCAAAAGCGCGGTGAATTTGAAGTAAAAAACGCATAACGGTCATTACCTTCCATGTTCCACCTCAGCTCATCTGTGCACGTTATACCGCATGCGGCTTAACACCATTAGTTGCGTGTTATGCCGAATGCGTGCGGCATTCAAGCTGTAAGCGAGCGTCCTTGCTGCGTCCGGGAGGAGGGGCATTTGCTGGCTTGCAGTTACTGGCATAGTGCTACAGTTTTTTGATGATGCCAACCCGCTGATAGTGCAGATTGCCTGGTTGACGCTGCTGCTGTGGCGGGTGGGCAGTGCGGGCGCTTGCGTGTGTACTGGTCGGGTTGCTATTGGCTCTGCGGGTGTGGGCCCTGCGCTGTGATAAAGTAGCGGCCGAACTCAGACCTCCGGTACTTTAAATGCTTACTTACTTCCTTGTTGCCTGTGACCGCCTTGATGAAAAGCAGGAAAAGAAACTGCGGCAGAATCTGCCTGAGCTGCAGGCGGTCTTGCAGGCTTACGTTGAGGCCAACGAGGCGGCCAATGTGACGCTGATCAACGACTGCGAGAGTGATGACTGCGAAGATTGGCAGCTGGGTATCAGCCAACCGGTCAAGAAGCATCTTCACCTCAACTTTCCGGTGAATCTGTTCAACAGTCTGGCTACGCGCTTTAACATCGATTGTGAGGTCGGTTACATCGCAGATGATGTACGCGAGCCGGTCAGTTACTTTGGCAAGGACGAGGGGCCCGGTGAGGCGTTTCTGATTGCGGAGTATCTGGGGCTGTAGTGCAGCTGTGTGCGTCGTTTTGCTGAGCACTTACCGGCCTGCGTTGCGGCGTTTGTCCTTGTTTGTCACGCTTCTTCAGCGCGTAACCTGCTGGTTATATAAAGCCGTTCCGGCGCCAGATTTATCCTTTGCGCGGTAGTGGCTTTACTCAGTGAGCCTTTGGCGAGTCAGGTAGCACCTGTGCTGCGGCTCTTACCATGGATATTTTGCTACAGGACATAGGGAACGCATGTCTCTCTTCGACGTTATCGCCATCCTGCTGAGCCTCTCGGCGCTGTTCAGCTATATAAACGCGCGCTTTATCGGCCTGCCCAGCAGTATCGCCATCATGGCGTTTTCACTGGTGTTTTCGATCATATTGCTGGGGCTTAACCACCTGGGTATGAGCAGTGTGGCCGACTGGGCAGAGCATCTGGTTGGCGAGGCCGATCTGGGGCCGACGCTGCTTAATGGTTTGCTCAGCTTTCTGCTGTTTGCCGGGGCCTTTCATGTGAACCTGGATGAGCTGGCGGACCAGAAGTGGCTCGTGGCGTTGTTGGCCACCTTGGGCGTTGTGCTCACGACCTTCCTGGTCGGTGGTGCCATGTGGTACGTGCTGGGCTGGCTGGGTATTCCGTTGCCCTTTATCTACTGCCTGCTGTTTGGTGCCGTGGTGGCGCCCACTGATCCGGTAGCGGTGATGGCGATTCTCAAATCGCTGGACGCTCCCTCCAGCCTTACCACCAAGATTGCTGGCGAGTCTTTGTTTAATGACGGCGTTGCGGTGGTGATGTTTATTGCGATTCTGGGCATTGCCCAGGGCCAGCGCGAGGCGTCTTTCGATAGTATCGCTATGCTCTTTGTGCATGAGGCGGTCGGCGGGGTGGTGCTGGGGTTATTGCTGGGGCTGCTGGGCTATCACTTGCTGAAGCACCTGGATAACTATCAGGTAGAGGTATTGGTTACCGTGGCGCTGGTGGCTGGCGGCTATGCGCTGGCGAGCAAGTTACACACCTCTGGTCCGCTGGCGGTGGTGGTCGCGGGTTTGATGCTGGGCAATCATGGGCGCGAGTTCGCCATGTCCAAGAAGACCGAGCAGCAGCTTGATGCCTTTTGGGAAATGGTCGATGAAGTACTGAACGCCGTGCTGTTTTTGCTGGTGGGGCTGGAGCTGCTCATTATTACCTTTGAGTGGCATGCCCTGGTTGCCGGGCTGGCGGCTGTTCCGCTAGCGCTGTTGGCGCGATACGTGGCCGTCGGCATACCCGTGTTGGCGCTGAAACCCTTTAAACAGTACAAACCCAACCCGATAAAAGCGCTGACCTGGGGCGGCCTGAAGGGCGGCATCTCGGTTGCCTTGGCGCTGTCACTGCCGCTGGGCGAAGAGCGCAGCATTATTTTGCCGATGGCTTATGTGGTGGTGGTGTTTTCCATTCTGGTACAAGGTTTGACGGTGAAGAAGGTGCTGGGCGGGGGGCGCTGAGCGCCTTTTGACGCGGCGCTATTGATCTTTAATCAGGCCGCTCAGCTGTCCTCAACTGTCTGCCGCAAGGGTAGATGGTGCAGGGGCTTGGCGTCGATAATGGGCGACTGTGCTCTTTTGCGGGTCTTCACGCTTGGCCTATCCAGCTCAAGACGTGGTGTTATCGCCACTCAAGCATACCCGATCGCGGCCGTTGTTCTTCGCCTCGTACAGGGCGTCGTCTGCCCGGTTCAGGGCGCTTTCTATGCTGTCGCTGGCCAGGTTTACCGATGCCACACCAATGCTGACAGTGAGCTTCAGATACTCGCCCGGGCTGGCTTCTATGCTCTGGGTGGCCACCGCATGGCGTACGCGCTCGGCACACGCCAGGGCCTGCTCGGTATCCGCCTCGGGTAGCAGCATCACAAACTCTTCACCGCCAAACCGTGCGAGCAGATCGTTGCCACGGCTTTGTGTTTTCAGTGCGTGGGCGAGGGTGGTGAGCACCTGATCGCCCACCGCATGGCCGTGCGCGTCGTTGACCTGTTTGAAGTTGTCTATGTCGATGGCGAGTATCGCCATGGGCTGGTGCCGGGCGGCGGCCTTCATCAGGTAACCGGCCTCGGCAAAGAAGTGGCGGCGATTGTAGAGGCGGGTGAGCGGATCGGTAGCGGCCTGCTTTTTCAGATCGTCCTGTGATTCGCGCAGATCTTCCAGCATTTTGATGCGATAGGAGATGATAAAGGCCAGCATGATGGCCTCCAGCATGATGCCTATACCGGTACCGTGGCTACTCAGGTAGGAGGGCGTTACCAGGCCTTTATAAAACAGTACGGCCAACACATTAAAAAATACAAAGAAGCCATGCCCGATCAGGAAGAATTTGGCCAGCGGGTTGCCTTTGCGCCAGAGTGAAATGCTGACTGACAGGGTGACCAGCATCATGATCGCTGCCGCGCTACTCGCAGGTTTGAGGGCTGCAGTGATGTCGAACAAGCCCCATACAAACATGCCGCACAGCGGCAGTAACAAGGCCTGCAGAAAGCGGTGTTCGGTTGGGTAAACGTGTTTGGTCTCGAAAATGGCCATCATAAACAGCAGCAGGAAGATGGGCATGGTAATCAGCGAGAGATTCAACATGAAGATGCTGGGACCGTAAGCGTCAAACAAGCTGGCAACCAGCCCGTAGGACAGAGCGATCCAGACCACGCCCGAGATCAGGTAAAACGAATAAAAGATGTTCTCTTTTTTGCTGGTGGCGAAGTACAACAGAAAGTTATAGAACACTAACGCCAGCATCATGCCGACCAGCAAGGCTATATCATTGGCGACGCCCACCAGGGCCTTTCTGGAGCGCTCTTCATCAAAGATGTTGAGCGCAAACCACTGGTGCGAATAAGCGAAGCTGCGCACGTATACGGTGGTGGTTTCGCCCGCGGGCAGGTCGAGTGGGTAGATGGCGACGCCGCGATACATCAGGTTGCTCTCTGCGACGTGCTCAAGGTCCAGCTCTTCACTTTTTACCAGCTGACCGCTGCGCTCTGCATAGAGCTGGACTGATTTGACGTGATAGGCGTGGGGTAACTGCAGATCGAGCGACAGGTTCTGTTGTGTGCTGTTGTCGAGCGTCACCTTGAACCAGGTGACCAGAGCGTTGGTGCCCAGGGTGGTGGTACTGGTGGTTTCTGTGTATTGCTGCTCGCGTGCCTGTGCGTAGGTAAGCTCGCGTGAATCGTCTATGAAATAGCCGATCCGAAAGTCAGTCAGGTTAACCGAGGGTGAGTTTATGTCTACCCGTGGGTCAGCGTGTACGGCACCGATAAAAAAAAGTGCTGTCAGCAAAAATAGGATACGGGGTAGCGTCATCTGTGACCGTCCGAGTTGGAGTTACAGCGGCGCCTTCATGGCTCCAGCAGCTGCATGTTAACCAAACTGCCTCAGCAGACCAAGCATTCAAGTCATGCTCGGCGCTGCCTGGCTTGCGTTACCAAATAAACGCAGCGCACAGTGCTGCTGTGACCGGATATTCACGCTGATTTTATTGAGCTTAGTTCATTTAAGTGGCGTTTACCGGTTCCGCTGGAGCGGATTTTTCAGCGCTAGACCGTTAGTTGCGCATCTTATACCGTCTCGCCAGGACGCAAAATACGCGGGCTAGCCAGCGGCTCACCCTTGGCGCTGAAGAGCGGGTTTGGTCGCCCTTGACCACCGAGTTTCCAGCCGAGGATTCTCAGCATGATCTTGCCGATGTAGCCGCTTGCAGGTGCCGCATCGAGCCGACTTTTGGGGATTTGACCCGTCGCGCCACGCAGATTGACACAGGCCCGCACCGGGCCCAGCTTGGCCTCCCGTTCAGGGTCGAAGATAAAGCTGTGAATCAAGCCGATCATTGGCACCCGAGGAGACAGAGTATTGCCAATCGGGGTGTTACAGCAGCCGGCATACCAACGATAAAGCCCTTTTTCGCTCAAGCGCAGGCAGCGAATCTGCTCTAGTCCCTGATGAATTTGCAGGCGCGCGGGCGGCAATTGGTAAATGTCGGTACCGCCTTGTTCGTCGAGCACCTGCGCGCTCGCCTTGAGGGCATGGGCAAAGGCCTGGCAATCCTTGCAGTAACAGATAACCCGGGTACGGTCCGCTGGATTGATCTTGATAGCGCGACCTTTGATCTGTCCACAACCGCACTGAAGTACCAGGTTGTCCATTATCTTGCTCCTTGCGATGTCAGCGGCTCTTTCGCGGCACTCCGCGCAGAGTCCTTCAGTGGGCTTGTGCTTTCTATCGATCATTTTAGGCGCGCAGTAAGCCGTGTGCATGCTATTTAATCTATCGTGTTGACTACGCGGTAAAAGAGTAGAGATTGATAGGGTAGCGCTAATAATCAAGTCCTGCTGGCTGGCCGTAACCACAGGCAAGGAATTAGCACTGCGGCCTTGCTTTACCACGGTGCGAGACCTACTTTTGATAGTACTCAGGCGGATGGTTTTGCCCGGCACTGGCTAAATATGCTGCCGTTGAGTGAGATGGGGGGAGTCAGTATTCGTTGTGTTAGCAGTAGATAAACGATTTATAAAACTAAAAAAATAGCTGCAATGTCCTGATGCCAAGGAGTGTGATGGATGGATATAAACGAGTTATTGGCGCAAAAAGATAAGCTGCCCAATGTGCCTGAGGTGGTGAAAGAGCTGATTCAGGTTTTGTCTGACGAGAAGGCGAATCTGGACACCATCGCGAAAAAGGTAGCCAAGGACCCGACCTTGTCGGTCAAGATTTTGCGCATGGTGAACTCCTCTTACTACGGCCTGCCACGCAAGGTTGATTCTATCGATGAAGCTATCGTGCGCATTGGCTTTGAGCGCTTGAAGGTGCTGGTCATATCATCTGGTTTGTCGGGCTCTGTCACGGGCGAGGTAGAGGGGCTGGACATCAAGCGGTTTTGGAATGAGTCCTTTGAAATGGGCGAGATTTGTAAAATCATTGCCAAGAAAACCAGTGCAGTTGACGCCAATGTTGCCTTCACGGCCGGTATTATCAGCAATATCGGGCGTTTGCTGCTGCATCTGACCACCCCCAATCGGGCCAAAGCGGTGCAGGCGCTGGTTGATGAAGGGGGCAATCGCAACGACGCTGAGCTGGATCGCTTTCAATTTACCAGCCCGCAGGCGGGAGCCGCCTTGCTCGAGCTATGGCACCTGCCTACCGAGTTGTGCATTGCCGTGTTGCAGCAGCGCGCGCCGTTGGATCATGCCAAGCCTAGCCCTTTGTCTGCCGTTATTTGCATGGCCGAACAGATGATGTCTGCACGTAAAAAAGGCGCCACGGCGAAAGATATTGTCGATGCGGTGTCTTTTCCACTGGTGGCGCTTGCCGGCATAAAAGATGGCTTGGGTGATATAGCAGAGCAGGTGGTTACGCTGGAGAGCATGAATATCGTTTAGCGAGCGGGTTTAACTGTCAGTCTGACTGCTGGTTGGTCAGCCTTGATCCGCACTGCATCTGCTGTGTTTAATAATCGCGATCTGCTGGTCTGTGTGCCGTCTTCTCTCTCTCTCTCTTATCTTCCTGTGCCCATTTGCGCTGCTATTGACCTGGGTCTATGCGGGCGAGGTTAGGCGCTGCCTATACTGACTTAAACGGCAAGTACAAATGTGTACACCAGCTGGAAGGAGAACTTCATGTCACTGAAAAACAAGGTAGCGCTGGTTACTGGCGCAGGTAATGGCATTGGTCGCGGCATCGCGTTGCGTCTGGCCCGCGATGGGGCTGACGTTGCTCTGGTTGACCTGGATGAAGACGCGATGCAGTCAGTCGCAGACGAAATCGCAGCACTGGGCTGCAAAGCGGCCATATTCAAGGCCGACGTGGGTGATCGTGACCAGGTGTATGCCGCTATTGACCACGCTGAGGCTACCTTGGGCGGTTTCGATATCATGGTTAACAATGCGGGTATCGCCCAGGTGCAACCGATTTCCGAGGTGACGCCAGATGAGATCGCACGAATCCACCGAATCAACGTTGAAGGCACCCTTTGGGGTATTCAGGCGGCGGCCAAAAAGTTTATCGCGCGTAAGCAGAAGGGTAAAATCATCAATGCTTCCTCTATCGCTGGCCACAACGGCTTTCCAATGTTGGGGGTTTACTCTGCGACCAAGTTTGCTGTGCGGGCGTTGACCCAGGCGGCGGCGCAGGAGTACGCCAGTGCGGGTATCACGGTTAATGCCTATTGCCCTGGCGTGGTGGGTACCGGAATGTGGGTTGAA
>TARA_R110002033_G_scaffold88942_6_pt1 | contig 11241 bp, 8 predicted proteins | sample TARA_R110002033 | Tara Oceans TARA_R110002033 (sample SAMEA4397051) | marine metagenome | biome: Polar Biome; feature: [SRF] surface water layer (ENVO:00010504); material: water (ENVO:00002006), including particulate matter (ENVO:01000060) such as... | depth 5 m
CCTCGGCAAACCGCTGGCTGACTTCGACGGGAAGCTTGCGCAGCGCAACCAGCGCAATGCGCTCGTCTTCCGTACCCGTCACTTCCGCGTCGGCGGCGGCCATCAGTTCTTTCACCTCTTCACGGCTCAGCATCTGCGGTGCCGTCAGCAGGAAGCCGCGTGCCGCCGTTACGTCGCGCGCCGTGAGTTCTCGCGAGACGATATCGTGCCAGAACTTGTACTTGTCGCCCGCATTGCGGGGCGCCATGGCGGCGAAGGATTCGTCCATGTTGTGACGTGTCTGGTCGATGGCCTCGACAGTGGGCGCATCGGAAAAGGTCGCCCCCGAAAAGGCCGCGCCCAGGATCTGGGCGGCAATAACAGGCATGAGGATCAGCAATGAATTGAACATCACAGCCTGCATCCAACCTGAGGAGCGGATCGATCTTTTCCGTCGGCGGGCCATGGGCTTGAACCGTTGCGAAAGCTGCACTTTGGACGAAGGATCATAGAGCGCGGCGTTGGCCTAAAGATCAAGCCTTGGCCTGTAAATTGCACCGGCTTTGGCGTCCCGGGAGAGGGTTTCGGCGTTCACAATAACATGAAATATACGCAAAATTGGCGCAATTCTATGAAAAGATTGGGAAAATTAACTCAGCTTTCCTGATTGCGGTGAATCGCTAGCCGCTCTATATCGAGCCAAACCTTAATGAAGGTGTCTGCTATGAGTATTGAACTATCAGACGATTACCGCCCCTCCGATGATGAGGAGTTCATGAACGAGCGTCAGCTGGCTTTCTTCCGCCGGTTGCTCGAGAACTGGAAGGCGGACATTCTCGACGGCGCAAAACAGACCATCCACAACCTGCAGGATGAATCTGGTTCGCTCCCTGACATTGTCGACCGGGCCTCTGCCGAAAGCGACAAGGCCCTGGAGCTGCGGACGCGCGACCGTCAGCGCAAGTTGATCTCGAAGATCGACAGCGCCATTCGCCGTATTAATGACGGGACTTACGGGTTCTGCGAAGCGACGGGTGAACCGATTGGCCTGCGCCGCCTCGAAGCCCGCCCGACCGCCACGCTGAGCCTTGAGGCGCAGGAGCGTCACGAGCGCAAGGAGCGCACGCTGCGCGACGACTGATCGCCAAGCGTTTCAGATCACGTCCGGAAACAAGAACGGCGGCCTCCCGGTTTTCGGAAGTGCCGCCGCCTTTTTTGGTCCATCAATCCAACGCCATGGCGAAATCTGCGTTTGCCTCGTGCGTTAAGGGTATGATCGCATCAAGGTCCAAACACAGGGTTACTTGAATGTAACCACGGGCTTAAGGCAAGGCCTGCTTGCTTAACGTGACTTCCGATTCGGTTAATGTCAGAGGTGATTCGACTGTGTTCGCTTTGGCGAACGGGTGGCACGCGGCGAAAGTCCTAACCACCCGTTAACTCTATTCGAGGCACAGTGGATGTTTAACGGACGGGAACACTGATCGCCCCCATGAGCAGGCCATTGCCATCCACCGCCGATGACGGATGGGACATGTCTCCAAGGCGTGAAAGCGCCGTCGTGCTCGAAATGCCGACCAGTTTCGAAACATTCGATACGGTGAAGGAGAAGCCTATCCTGCGCGAAAAGCTCAGCTCCGCCGAGATCGAGGCGTTGCTGCGGCCGGACCTGTCGGACATGGCGCCAGAGCCTGCGCCGCCGCCGCCTGCCAAAGTGGTCGAGCGCGCGATCCCGGATCTCGATACGCCTGCAGTGCTGACCCGGCGCACGGATGTGCCGGAAGATGCCCTGCGCGTTGCGGCCCGTCTCTCGCTGGCCTTGCGTCAGGGCTGCGGCCTGCGCGCGGCCGCAACCGTCAAGGCGGTCTCCGATGGCACGTTCGCCTCTGCACTGGCCACATCGACAGCCGAGACGGGGCAGGCGATTGCCTGCTTTGCCGCGCCCAATGGCGAGATTGTCGCCATGCTCAGCCTCAGCGCGGAACTCGCCAATGCCCTCATCGAAAGCGCCTGTGGCGGCAAGCCCGGCGCCTACACGCCCCGCGAGCTGACGCCCGTTGACGCTGCCTTGCTCGAAGGCCTCGTGCGTCCCCTCGGCGCCGGCATATCCTCCTCGCTCAGCTTCGCGCGCATCGAGACCGATGCCGAGTTCGCCGCCGCCCTTGCGCGGCCCGGCGCGGTTGATGTCATAGACCTCGATGTCCGGTTCGAGCAGTCGCGCATGCTGGCTCGCCTGATCCTGGCGAGTGACGACCTGTTTGATACCGGTCCAGTGCCCGGGAATGGGCAGGGAATGGTCACAGCTGCACCCGCCAATACCCCAGCGGCGGCCCCGCTTACCGCCGTACTGACCGCGCGCATTGCCAGCCTCTCTGTGCCGTTGTCGCGCCTGACGGACCTGAAAGCCGGCTCCACACTGCTTCTGGGTCTGCCTGCCGACCAGCCCGTTGAGCTGCTGTCAGGCGGCCGTAATGGCCCTGTCGCCGCCGAAGCCCAGATCGGCCGCAAGGGCGCTCACATGGCCCTGCGCATCACCAAGCGCGGCCCGGCCCTGCGCTAGGCCTTCAGCTGCTTGCGATTGATGTGTGCATCAGCGCCGTCGCGTGAGGCCTGCTCGGATCCATCACCTCGCAGCTCGGCTTCCTTCTGGGCCCAGAGCCGCTTCTGGTAATTCGTCGAGATGATGTCGCTGACCACCAGCACGAAGATCACGAGATAGAAGCTGGACTTGCTCATCGCCTCGATGGTGTAGGTGAAGAGGGTGAGGTGCCCGAGATGCGCGCCTTCGGTGACCAACAGCACGCCGACCAGGAAGAGGATGAACAGGCCGAGGACTTCATACATCCTGTTTTTCTTGAGGAAATTTGCCACCGGATCGGCCATCACGGCCATCGCAATGCCGGACACGACAATGGCGATGACCATCAGCGCCATCTGGTAGTGGATGACCGGATCGCCATTCGCATCCAGTGTCTTGATATTGGCAATCGCCATGGCGGAAAGGATGGAGTCAAATGAGAAAACGAGGTTCATCGCCACGATCTTCGCGATCGCCTGCACCACGGATTTCGGGTGACCTCCCTCCGAATGTTCAATGAATTCAACGGCCAGGAGGTGCGAGATTTCCTTGATGGCCGTGTAGATGATGAAGGCGCCCCCGGCGATCGTTACAAGCGCCTGGAAGGTGAATTCCCCGGTGATGAATTTGGAAAGGTGCACGCCGAACAGCGGCTCGGCAATCGCGTCGAACAGCCCGACAATGATGAATAGAAGTACCACGCGGAACAGTACGGCGAGCCCGATGCCCCAGCGCCGAACCATCGGGGCTTTTTCCTCGCCGACACGTTTCGACTCGATCGAGATGTAAAGCAGGTTGTCGAAGCCGAGTACGGCTTGCAGCAGCAACAGCATCAGGAGCGTCAATAGCCCCGATGTCGAAAATACTTCATGGATGATGTCGCCGAACATGGCCGCCCCCTTCTTTTGTCTCCTAGCCGCGTCAGCTTAGACAGCGCTTCGGGCCCGGCAGGGTTCCCTCCCGCGAGGAAACAGCCTGCCGGGGCCGCCGCGTGCCTATTGGGTCTGTTTGGTTTCCGCGATCCAGGCGTCGACATTCTGTTCGAGCACGGCCAGCGGCACTGCGCCGTCCCGCAGTACGACATCATGAAAGTCGCGAATGTCGAACTGGTCGCCCAAGGCGGTCTTTGCCTTCTCGCGCAGTTCGACGATTTTCAGCATCCCGATCTTGTAGGCCGTGGCCTGTCCCGGCATCACGATATAACGCTCAATGGCCTTCTTGCAGTCGCCTTCGGGGTTTGGCGTATTGTCCAGCAGGTACTGGATCGCCTGTTCGCGGGTCCAGTGCTTGTCATGGATTCCGGTATCAACCACAAGCCGGGCAGCACGCCAGATTTCCATCGCGAGGCGACCAAAATCATCATACGGATCAGAGTAGTAGCCCATTTCCTTCGGCAGCAGTTCCGAATAGAGCCCCCAGCCCTCGGTATAGGCTGTGTAGCCGCCATACTTGCGGAAGCTCGGAATGCCTTCCAGTTCCTGCGCCAGCGCGATCTGCATGTGGTGGCCCGGAATGCCCTCATGGAAGGCAAGCGCCTGCATCTGGTAGGTCGGCATGTCCTGCATGCGATAGAGGTTGGCGTAATAGGTGCCGGGGCGGCTGCCATCCGGGGCAGGGCGTGAATAGAAGGCCTTGCCGGCCGACTTTTCGCGGAACGGCTCGACGGCCTTCACGATCAGATCAGCCTTCGGGAATGTCTTGAAAACCTTGGGAAGGTCGCCGCGCATCTGATCAATCGCAGCGGTGGCTTCGGCCAGATATTCGGCTTTGCCTTCCGCCGTGTTCGGTTTGAAGAATTGCGGGTCGGTCCGCATGAACTCGAAGAATTCCTTCAGCGTGCCCTCAAAGCCGACCTTGGCCATGATGCCGCGCATCTCATCCTGGATGCGGGCGACTTCCGCGAGACCGAGATTGTGAATCTCGTCGGCGCTCATGTCGGTGGTCGTGATGTGCTTCAGGCGCATGGCATAATAGGCATCCGCATCAGGCAGTTTCCAGACACCATCATCTGTCGTGGCGACGTCGGCTTGCGCCTGCATTTCCACAATCGCCGCTTCGTAGGCGGGGCCCACTTTTTCGACGAGAGCAGTCGCTGCATCTGCAAGGAGCGCATCGGCTTCGGCCTGCGTGATCGTGCTGTCCTTGACCAGCGCGCTGACCTTGCCGCGGAAATCCTTCATCAATGGGCTGTCCGCTGTGCCGTCAGCCACGTCCGACGTGAAGGGATATCCGGTGATGATGCTGCGGGAATCCGAGATGACATAATCGTAGACAAAGCGTGGCGGCATGATGCCTTTGGCGGCGGCGTCGCGCGAATTGGCGACGTTCTGGCCAAGGTATTCCGGAATGCCATTGAGGCGCGAGACATAGGCCTCTGCGTCCGACAGGCTGGTTACCTTGTGCTGGTTTACCAGGAAGGCGGGAATGCCCGATTGCACGCCATGCATCTGGTTGAAGAGGTATTCGTGGTCGCGGAAGGGGAACTGGGCTTCGGCATCGGCCAGTTCATATTCCGCCAGCCGCCAGGAGAGTTTCGCCTGCGGGTCGAGCTTTTCGTAGTCAAAGGACTCCTTCATTTCAGCAACGGTGGCGCGCTGCAGCTCAAGGTCACCGAGCGCATGCGCATCCGTGACGTCGTCCCATTGGCCATAATTGTCCTTGATGCCGAGATAGGTCTGCGTCATCGGACTGCGCGCGACCATTTCCTGAAATTTGACTTCAAACCAATCGTTTAGCCGGGCGCTCTCGTCCACGGTGACGTCGGTTACGGTCAGGGTCTCGGTTTCGGGCACTCCCGATTGGGTCGGGCTGGTGCAGGCAGCGAGCAGCAAAACAGCTGCGATGGCGGTGGTGGTACGCATCATGTGAAACTCCGGAATCTGATGAGGTTTATGCAATTTCCACTGTGACTCTTAACGCTTTTTTCGCTTTCGTTAACCTTTGCAGTGTCAAAGTATGTGGACTAGGATTCCGCTTCGGCTGAGTCGGCCCCTCGCCGTGGAATCAGTGTAGAGTGATCCGGCATGCGCTTTATGCTGTCGGTGCAGGAGACGTAACACGATGGATTCCCTGGAACTGACGCAGGCGACCAATTCTGGCGATGATGGTGAAACCACCGGCGGCGAAGGCTTCGCTGCCATGGGTGGGCGTTTCGACATCATGCAGCTCCTGTTCTGGGGCTGCCTGCTGATTTCGATCGCGGCGGCCAGTGTTGCGCTGGCATGGCCGAAGGCGTCGGGCGCGCCCGGCCCGATCCTGCTGATCTCGATGGCATCCGGCGGTCTTGTCTTCCTCCTGTGGAGCGTGCGCGGGGCAGGGCGTTTCCTCGGCCTCTTCCCGGAACGTGGCTCGGCGGCGCGGGCCGTCCAGACCAATATTCCCCGTTTCGGCTGGATCGAGGCACTCGACGAGTCCGTGCTGATCACCGATCAGGGCGGCGCGCCCGTGGCAGCCAATGAATCCTATACCGAGCTTAGCCAGCTTGCGCTGATGGTCGGCCAGCCCGATGGCGCGGCCGTGACGGTTGATCGCCTGTTTGGTGCCAATCCTGGCCTTGCTGCTCCCGTCTACCGCCTGTCCAAGGCCGCAAAGGCCGGCCAGGCCCGCCGTGAAGTCCTGCCGCCGATCACGATTGGCGCAGAGCAGGTGCCTGCCCAGTTCGAGATCGGCGTCTCCCCGCTGCCCCGCCAGCGCGTGCTCTGGCGTATCCGTCGGATCGCCGGCCAGCAGGAAGCGACTGGCGCCTCCGACCTGAAATCCCTTTACGTCGAAGACGCGCCCATGGGCTTCTTCGCCGCCCGCCCGGATGGCACGATCACCTATGCCAACAGCTGGCTGCGCGAAATGCTGGGCTTGCCGGAATCGGCCAAGAACATCCGCATCGACGACATCATGCGGCCTGAATTCGTGAAAATGCTGGCGCGCGACCGCAAGTCCGGTGCGCCGGGCCGTGCCGATATTCAGCTGCGCGCCCGTGACGGCGTCGAAGTGCCGGTGCAGGCGATCACGACCTGGGCAGGCAGAGGCTCCGAAGCGGCTGGCCGCACGATCATCCTGGCCAACCAGCAGGTGATGAACGGGCAGGAGGAGCGGCTGAACTTTGCCTCCTCGTCGCGCCCGCCGCGCCTGGATGGCGACCCGATGTTCGACGACGCGCCCTTCGGCGCTGTCCGCCTGCAGGGTGACGGCGTGGACGGAGCCATCATCCTCGATGCCAACCGCGCGCTGATGGAAATGACCGGCGGTGAAGCCACGCCCGGTGGCCGCTTCTCGAACCTCTTCGTTGCCGAAGATGGTCAGGAAGCGCTGAATGGCTCGCTGATTGATGCCATCGACAAGCCGGTCGGCCTGAAGCTGGCCGGTCGTGAGCCGCGCCACGTCAATGTGTTCGTCACGCTCGACAATAATGGCCGACCCTCGGTTGCCTATGTCATTGACATTACCGAACAGCGTGAGCTGGAACTGCGCCTTGCGCATGGCGAGAAGATGCAGGCCATCGGCCAGCTCGCCGGCGGCGTGGCGCATGATTTCAACAATGTGCTGCAGGGCATCATCCTCAACAATGAGGACCTGATGACGACCCACCCGGTCGGTGACCCGTCCTATAACAACCTGAAATCCATCCACGAATTCTCGATCCGTGCGAAAGACCTTGTCCGCATGCTGCTCGCCTATGCGCGTCAGCAGACTTTCAAGCGCGAGATCTTCAACGTCACGGACTTCCTGTCGGAATTCTCCATCCTGCTGCGTCAAATTCTCGACGAGCGGGTCGAGATCGACGTGAAGCATGGCCGCGACGTGCCGCACATCAAGGCCGACAAGAACCAGCTCGAAACCGCGATCATCAACCTCGCTACCAATGCACGCGATGCCATGATCAGCCATAATAATGGCGGCAAGCTGACGATCCGTACCGCTCGCGCCACAGGCAAGGATGCGCAGGCCAAGGGCTTTGGCTATGTCGAGGACGGCGATTACATGCTGATCGAGATGGAAGACACGGGCCACGGCATGCCGCGCGAAGTGATGGACAAGATCTTCCAGCCTTTCTTCACGACGAAGGAAGCTGGCGTCGGCACGGGCCTTGGCCTCGCGACGGTCTACGGCATTATCAAGCAGTCAGGCGGCTATATCTGCCCGCTGTCCACCGTCGGCAAGGGCACTACGTTCCAAATCTACCTGCCAGCCCTGAAAGCCGAAGATATCCCGGCCCCGGTCGAGCTGACGCAGGCCGAGAAGCAGGCTCACCGTCCGGTCGACATTTCCGGTCGCGGCCGCATCCTGCTGATCGAGGACGAAGACGGCGTGCGCGCCATTACGGCGACACAGCTGCGCAAGCGCGGCTATGAAGTCTCGGAAGCCTGCGATGGCGAAGAGGCGATGGAAGTGCTGGAAGACAATCCGGGCGCCTTTGACCTTGTCATCTCGGACGTCGTCATGCCCGGAATGGACGGCCCGACCCTTATCCGCGAGGCGAAGGAATTGCTGGGCCATGCCCGCGTGATCTTCATCTCCGGCTATGCCGAGCGCGACCTCGCCAAGCAGCTGGACGATGACCGCGCGGTCTCGTTCCTCGCCAAGCCCTTCACGTCCCGCCAGCTGGCCGAGCGCGTGAAGATGGAACTGGGCAATCCGAAAGCCGAAGCGGCCTGATCCTGAGCGCGCTTTGCGCGCTCACATCATCCGTTTCGTCGCCCAGAATTCCTTGAGCACGAGAGCGAAGCTGCCGGGGTGTTCGGCGCAGGCCCAGTGCCCGGCATCGGGTTCGACATGTAGCGGCACGCTCCAGTTCTGGGCAAAGCGCTGGGCAACGGAGAGATTTACGAACGGATCGTTCTCGCCCCAGTAAAGCTGGCCCTTTGAGGGCAGGTTCGCGAGATCCTCTTCCCACTGGCCGGAAAAGCGCAGACCCCGGGCCGAGCGATAGAGCTTCAGGATCGACTGGCGCATGGTCTTGTCCACCAGCGGTGCTTCATGGGCAGCGATAGGCGCTGGCAGGCCGCCATCGACCAGTGCGGCTTCTAGCTTCTCCGTATCGCGCATGCCCATCATGACCAGTTCGCCGAGCAGGGGCGTCGCCCACATCCGCGCCATGCGGTGGCCGGAATAATGACTGTCGATCACGGCATTGGTGACACACCAGCTCTCGACAAGGTCCGGCCGCAGCGAGCAGGCGCGTAATGTAAGAAGCGCGCCCCAGTCATGGCCGACAATATTCACGGGCTCGCCGACGGCTTCCATCTGCCCGATCAGCCAGTCGGCATAGGCATCCTTTGTGCACTTGAAGCCATCCGGCACGGGGCAGCCAAAGCCCGGAAGGGCCGGCGCGATCCACTGGTCAGGTTTGAGGGCTAGCGCCTTGATCAAGGGCTGCCAGAGAAAGGGCGTGTCCGGTACGCCATGCACGAACAGGATCATGTGTCTTGCTCCCCCGAGCCCGGTTGACTGTTCCTCTCAAGAGTGAGCCATAACCTGCCACCGGGCGCAAGCATTTCGCGTTCTGGTGGCTTTCATTGTCTATATTGCACCCGTCATGGGCATACCGCGATGTGCGCATCGGATCGTGTCAAAATGCAATAGTTGATAAAATTCAACCTTTCGTCGAAATGTTGTCATAAACCTGCACCATTACAAGCAAATGAAACGGGAGACGCACGCGATGAAACATATCACCGGATTTTGGCTGGCCTTGAGCCTTCCCCTCGCATCTCTGGCGGCGTGGTCCGCTTCCAGCGCGCAGGAGACGGGTGATCCAGTCCTTCCGGATCAGGTTGGCCCCTTCAGCGTCGATAATGTGCCGAATGATGTGCGTAGGAATGTGCAGCGGGATCCCGATCGCTTCCTGACAACAGCAATTGAAACGCTCTACAAATACAATCCATCCGGCACGGTTACGCAGGGTGATGTTACGCGGGTTGACCGAGCCAATGATGCGCGCACACGCGCTTCCAACCTTGTCGCTTTCCTCTCCTTCGATCTGAACGGTGATGGATTTGTCACGCCCGAAGAGGCCGATGAGACAAAGGGCGTTCGCAGTCCCCGTGAGCGCGCCACGCTCGATACGGCTTTCCTCAAGTCGGATGCGGATGGCGACAAGACCCTTACGGTGTCTGAAATGACCGCCTACCTGGAATCGGATGGGACGAAGCGCACCAGGCGCCGGTCAAACCAGCCTGATCCGATGATGTTCGATATCAACGGCGATGCCATCGTAACGACTAAAGAAGTGGTTGAGGCGATTGGCAAGATCGCCGAGATGCCCGTGCTGTCTGACGCCGAAATCCGGGCTCAGGCTCTTGCTGAACAACGCGGTGAGAGTGCATTGGGCTGTGTGCTGCCAGCCGCCAGTGCGAAGGCAGAGGTCGTCGTCGTATCCGGTTATGAGGGCGGCGGTGTCTCGACGGTTGCTGTCGGCGGACTTGACCGCGAAACAAGTGTTGGCACGCTCAACATCGAGCCAGGCACGTCGCCGCTGTATATTTTCGCAACGGCGCTTGATCCGATTGTCTGGAAGCTTGAGGGCGCAACTGAACGCGTGGAAAAATTCGTCGTCCAGCCAACGCGGACGAAGGACCATGCCGGCGCAGCGGTTGCGGGGCTGCCGGCCGGGAAGGTTGCTTTCGTGCCGCCCATGGCGTGCGGGTCGTTTGTGACCAATTCAAAGGATGCCAAGACGGCTGTGCTCAAGGCCAAGGTCTCGGTTGCACTCGACCGATCCGTCAGCGCCCTTGTTGCGAACTATCATATAAGCCAGCTCGGCGTACCCTCCGGCACCAAGCCTGAGAAAGGCAGCCGACCGTCGGGCCACGGGATGGTCGTTGAAACGGGCGGCTCAACCTATCTCCTCAGCGGCGGCAAACCTGTGCTGCTGGATTCCGGTAAAGGGTCAAGCGCGGCCAGAGACCTCGATCGCTATTATACGGACGGCATTATCCAGATCGACCTGAAGTCGCTCGTATCGCCCTCGCCAGTGGAGGCCTATGATGTGCTGCCGCAACAGGCAGGGCTCATTCAGCTTCTCTCGGATGGATCGTTGAAAGTGACGCCAGACGGTTATTACGCCATCGAGAAGGAAATCCCGCGTTTCCCGGCGGGCCTGAATGGGGGCCACAGCGTCAAGTTTCTGCTGCGCAAGGGCGTCAAGATGCCGGGCGGTTCTGCAGGCCATTCCACAGTGCTCGACGAGGCGACAGGCGAGTGCATCGGCGTGACGTGCCGCTAGCCGATCTTGTCCCAGCAGGTGCGGCCGAAGGCATCATAGGCGTCCATTTCCGATACCATCTGGCGGAAGAGGGCGGCGTCGCCAATGTCTTCGGGCAGCAACGGGTCAAGATTGATCGTGCGGATGACGGACTGACCGATCAGCAAGGTCTCGCGGGCGGCGTCATCGGCGGGCAGGCTGGCGGCCGCATTGCGGCTCCCCTGCATGGCGGCGATGGCCCCTTCATAAGTCGCTCTAAGGTCGTCTGTGGACCAGAGGCCCTGCCAGTCCATGCCCGCTGGCAGGGCTGTGTCGCTAATTGTGAGGAGGAGCGCGTCTTCCTGCAGGCCGATATTGGTCAGCGCCGCGCGCAACTTTTCGAGTGACAGGCGCAGATTGTCCGGCCGCACCCATAGGCCTGCCTCGGCCTGCGCGAAGCCGTAGAGGCGCAGGGCGCGCATGCGGGCCCTTAGGTCTTTCCGGT
>TARA_R110002033_G_C3895911_1_pt1 | contig 11214 bp, 10 predicted proteins | sample TARA_R110002033 | Tara Oceans TARA_R110002033 (sample SAMEA4397051) | marine metagenome | biome: Polar Biome; feature: [SRF] surface water layer (ENVO:00010504); material: water (ENVO:00002006), including particulate matter (ENVO:01000060) such as... | depth 5 m
GCGAGGGCGTATATTAAGGATCTACAGATTTTGTGCAACCCTTTTCGACATTTTCTTTCAATTTATTTTAAATAAAAGCACATTCGTTCATAAAACCGTCAAAATCCACTCTTTTTGGTCATAAAGCAACCAAACCAAGAAAATTCAAACGTAATTAATCTATAAATTTAGGCATAACCACAGGAACTGCACACACAACTTTCATCTCTTGAGAATCGATTGCAACCTGATAAGCAATTACCTCAACACCTTTTGCGACAACTTCTATAAAAGCCTGCGCATACTTTTTATCGATATGCGCCGCCGGGGTAACAGAATCAATTCCTGTATGACTCACACAGAAGAACATTACTGCACGATGACCTTCTTTGACCATCTTCGCCAACTCATATAAATGCTTACGTCCACGATCCGTCACCGCATCAGGAAAATAACCCAATCCATCTTCCTCTAATAAGGTAACGCTCTTCACTTCAACATAGCACTTACGACCATCACCACCAGTAAGCAACCAATCAATACGGCTTTTCTCGCCATACTTCACTTCGGCTTTTTGTTCGGCGTAACCCGAAAGTTCTTTTACTACGCCATTGGCAATTGCTTCGCCAACTAATTTGTTCGGATAGCCAGTATTGATACAAGCCAAATACTTATTATCAACCTCAACTAACTCCCATGTATAAGCAAGCTTACGTTTCGGGTTATCACTCCTCGAAAGCCACACACGAGCATCATCTTGTTGGCAGCGTTTCATTGATCCTGTATTTGGACAATGAGCAACAACGACCTCACCATTCGGCAATTCGATGTCAGACAAAAAACGCTTATAGCGTTTAATCAATTTCCCTTCTACTAAGGGCGTTGGAAATTTCACAGAAGGACTCCAGAATTCTTTATGAAAACCATCACAATCTAAAACAACCACTCTCATGTAAGGAAAGGCATTTTCATAGACCTTAAACAGACACCAACGTTAAGAGTGCCCTAGGCGGTTGCGCAAAACCAATTGGTGCAATAGGATCATAAGATCCTTGGTTTGGAGTTTTGCTTTGTGAGGGATACGGTTCGTAATATTAATCAGCATTTTTGGAGTAGCAAGGGTATTCCATTCCTCACAATACGCACAACTCAAAACAGCACGCAAAGCTATAAAGCACACTGTCACTCCGAACTATCCATTGGCATCATTGAGTCAGGTACAACACAGTTAACCCTACTAAACAATGAGATGATGCTTGAAAAAGCGGACATTGTTCTTATTGAACCCAACGTCGTTCACTCCTGTAACCCCTTGCAAGGTCAACCACGCAGTTACCACATGCTCTATATCGACAACACATGGTGCTGCCACTTTTTGTCGAAACTCTATGGTTACGAGATCAAAAAATACGACAGCCAGCACAATTTACTACCAGCCCTAGACAATGAGATAAAATTGTCGGAGCTAATCCATACTGTGTTAAATCAAGACAACGAGGAAACAGCAAGCCGCCTAGAAAGGCAGGTGTTTAACCTAGTCAGCCGCTATTGCTCTCCTATTCTGGAACATAAGGACGAAAGCCATTTAGCCAGTGAGCTAAAAACTCGACTCTTACAAGATATAACACAGGCTCCGTCCCTTGATGTCATAGCGAAAGAGCTTGGCAAACCTGCGGAAACATTAATCCGCTGTTTTAAAAAGCATTACGGCATCACGCCAAAATCCTTTCTTAATAATAACCGTATCGAACAAGCTAAGATTTTATTAAGACAAGGAATGAGCATAGTGGATGTCTCCGCGGAAGTTGGTTTTTCAGATCAGAGCCAACTACATCGTACTTTTGTGAATTATACCGCTTCAACGCCTCGCCAATATCAACAGGGAACGTCAATTTTCGACAATATTCCCTGACACCCAAAGCCTATAGTTGGGAAAAATAATCTATAGGTAACCTGTTATGTCACTCGCAACCCTTCTTCCTGCAGCTTTTCCTGCATTAGCACTGGCTCACTTCGTCGCGTTATTAAGCCCAGGGCAGGACTTTTTCCTAATCATTGCCCACTCTATTCGCCACCGATTACAAGGAAGTCGGTTTATCTGTCTTGGCGTCGCCCTAGGTAATGCGATTTATATCGCACTCGTCATACTGGGATGGGCAAACCTTCGAGACAGTCAAATGGCTTTTGCATTGATCCAAGCCGCTGGTGCCATTTACCTTTTATGGGTTGGGCAAAAACTCCTCCGCAGCAGAAAAAACAACGCGCTACAGGAAACCGGTCAAGAGACTCCACCCTCCGCCATGCACCAACTCAGCCTCGGATTAAACTCTGCTCTACTCAATCCTAAAAACGCTTTATTTTATATGAGCTTAATGACAGTCATCCTTGGCAGTGAAGTGACATTGATTCAACAAATCTCTTGCGGCGTATGGATGTTCCTTGCTGTGCTGTTTTGGGACTTATTTATTGCAGCCGCCATCGGTCGCCCCCAAGTTCAAACCTATTTAAAAGCCTACATACACATAGTTGAAAGAGTGGCCGGCGCGATTCTAATAGGCTTCGGTCTTACCTTATTTGCAGGATATTTTCTTTAATTTTGATAGAACAGCTTAGACCGAGGGGATAATAAGCAAAATTACGTCTAGGAAAGGCCAAGCCTTAACGCTTTGAAGGAATATAATTCACCCTTGTTAAAGCGTGTTTTCCAAGAGTTATTGGTTACACTGTCAATTTTATTCCATTGTTTCAGGCTAGGTATGATATTAGAAGAAAGCTATCGTCGGGATTTAAACCTGTTAGTGGCGTTACAAATCCTCGTTGAGGAGCGCAGCGTAAAGCAAAGCTGCTGCTCGCTTAAACCTCAGTTAATCCGCCATGAGCCGAGTTCTAGGACGACTACGCACCTTACTATCGGACCCTTTATTTACTCGTCATGTTGTGTCCGTCATTGACCTTTATCTATCGCTCACCCAGTTCAGATAAAAAGTAACAGCGCAAACCATTAACAGTGGTGGCTATAAATCCAATGACACTGTGTCACCAAAGGCAATAATTTCTGTTTAAGATGGCCAGCATAGCTCGATTACCGTCCCACCCTTTTCATTATAGGTAGCAGTTAACATTTCCGCCATGCGCTTTTGCTATGGCCGCGACCACAGCGAGACCTAACCCGCTACCGTTTTTAGTATTGTCTTTGGCTCTGCGAAAAGCCGTGAATGCATGTGGTAGCAACTCCAACGGAATACCCGGCCCAGAATCTGCCACAGACAAGTAACAATCCTCATCTTTAAGTGCAGACGTGATGATTATTTCCCCCGGAAGAGCATACTTACTGGCATTTTCCAATATCGCTAACAAAGCCTGACGAATTCGAGTAGGGTCACAAATTACAGGCAATCTCGTTAAATTTAGCACCACATGCTGACCTGCCTCTTTAAGCATATTAGCGGATAAATCGGTAAGCAGCTTGATTTCGTCCGATAACTGGGTTTCTTCTAAGTTAACTTTTAACTCACCACTGTTCATTAAGCTAATAACACGAAGATCTTCAATTAAACGCGACAACCCTTCCACTTGAACCAAAAGTCTAACAAATTGGGCTTCATCTGGCGTAAACACCCCTTCTGCCAAGCCTTGTAGTCGTCCTCGTAAAATGGTCACAGGGGTTCTTAATTCATGGGCAATGGCCGCATTCCAAAAAGTGTGCTCTTCGGTCATACGCTGCAGCTTTTCTGCCAACAAATTTAGGTCATCAACCAATAAAGCGGCTTCACCAAGAGATCGATCCCCGACATGGGCGCGATAATTGAGATCCCCTTCGGCAATTCTTCGGATCCCTTCGGCAACCAAATTTAAAGGCTCCAATATGCGCTGGGATAACCGAATGGCGACATTGATTGCCAATAAAATAACTATTACTAAGGTTAATAAAATCCACAACCACTCTGGTCCTGTTGGGGCAAGGTTTTCCTCATTCGGCAGCACGTTAGGCCAGTACGCTTCCCATAGATAATAAAAAACAAACGACCCTATGGTGACCAATAAAGCGGATCCAATGGCTATTTTTATCATTGAAAAAGCAATTTGACGACTCAAACCACTTAATTTCATGAGTCACCTTTCAAGCGGTAACCAACACCACGAACTCCAGCGGGCACACCATGAACCCCAAAAGCATCGAGTTTTTTACGAATTTTACTAATGTGACTATCCACTGTTCGCTCTAGAGCATCCCCCTCTGGTAAACAAGAGACCAATAGCTCCTCTCGGGTAAACACGCGTTTCGGTGAACGAATGAAATGAGTTAAGAGCCTAAATTCGGTTAATGTCAACGCAAGTGAATGCGCTTCGCCGCTAACATAAACGGTTATGTCATGGCTTTCCAAATCCACTTCAAAAGGATCTGCACGCAATGTCTTACTCTTTGCAGAGGAGTTAACCTCTAAAGTACGTCGTAAAACAGCTTGCACTCTCGCCACCACTTCCGCCGGATTAAAGGGCTTCACGACATAATCGTCTGCGCCAATTCGAAGTGCCATCAGTTTATCCAAATCTTGATCCATCGCCGTAAGCATAATGACGGGGGTGTTACTATTTTGTCGTAACTGAGACAACACTTCCCAACCATCCTTTTTCGGCATCTGGATATCCAGCAAAATCAGATCCGGCTGAATAGAAGCATGAAGTTCAAGCGCCTGTTGTCCATCACCAGCATGAAGGACACGCATGTTATTACGCGTCAGATAAGCCGATAAAATATCAACAATTTCCAACTCATCCTCCACGATCAGAACCAATGCTTGACGATGATCTGGGCCTTCTTGATCAGACTTAGACATAACCTTGTGATTTTCAGAAAACAAATGCCCCTCCATCAAACCTCCACATTCACTCAGCAGAACCTCCACACACAAATAGTAAACTCACGAACAATTGAATTACTTAAACGCTTTTACGTTCATTTCCCCAAAGGATAACGCAGTGAAAAAGATAAATACATGTGTATGTAGTGGCTTACATATCTTGATAATTAGCTTGTTGGTCGGTTGTCATCAGTCGAATCAAGAAGACAAGGATGAGATCGAATTAACAATACCCACTCCCTTAGTGTCAACGATTAAAGTAGAGCCTACGCCTCTTGAGATATATGAAACACTTCCTGGCCGAGTCATGGCCGTCCGTACAGCTGACATTCGCCCACAAGTAACGGGAATCATACAACAAAGGCTATTCAAACAAGGGGCAGAAGTAAAAGCAGGCCAATCACTATTTCAGATTGATCCAGCCCCTTTTGTGGCAGAAGCCGACACGGCCAAAGCCAACTTATTGAGAGCACAGGTTACGTTCAAATTGGCTGACGACAAAGTCACGCGCCTCAAACCACTGCTAGCCGCCGATGCTATCAGTCGTCAGGATTATGACGATGCCGTGTTACTCCGTGACCAAGCGGGAGCCGATATTGCTGTTGCAAAAGCAACTCTGGCACGTCGTCAGCTTGATGTGACCTTTGCCAACGTGACAGCCCCCATATCAGGTCGCATTGAGCAAGCTTTAGTAAGTGAAGGGACATTAGTCAGTAGCACAGATACAAGCCCCATGGCGCGTATCCAGCAGATTGATCAAGTGTTTGTGGATATTCGTCGCCCCGCTACCTCGTTTCAAGCAACACGTGAAGCCTTAGCGGCAAATTCGGCGGGTGAATCGAATGCATCAGGCGCAACAATCGAAATTTTGCACAGTAACGGCCAACCCTATCCTATCAAAGGTCAGGCTTTATTCTCCGGCATTAATATCGACGTGAGCACAGGCGATGTTTTGCTACGCGTACTGGTTGATAACCCTCAACGCCTACTGTTACCAGGCATGTTTATCAGAGCAAAAGTTCTCCATTCAAGTTACCAAAATGCACTGATGGTTCCACAGCAAGCCGTTATGCATCTGTCGGGTGTACCTCATGTTTGGCGTATTGATGAGAAAAACTTTGCTCACTTTCAGCCGATAGCACTGGGGGAACTCATCCAGGGGCAATATCACATACAAGATGGAATAGAAGTCGGAGATATCATCGTCATCGAAGGAATGGATAGGCTTCAGGACGGTATGCTCGTCAATCAACACCCATGGAAAGAGTTCGACGCTCCTTCCGCACCTGTGACCCACTGATTAAGATTATTAGAGAGTCTGAAATTTATGTCCCAATTTTTTATACAGCGTCCAGTGTTTGCTTGGGTTATTGCGCTTTTCATTATTTTGTTTGGCTGTATTGCGATTCCAAAGTTGCCAATATCCCGCTACCCTTCTATTGCACCGCCTACCGTGAACATTATGGCAACCTATCCAGGTGCCAGCCCACAGGCAATGAATGATGGAGTGCTAAGTCTGCTGGAAGGAGAGCTCTCCAGCGTCAAAAACTTGCTGTATTTCGAGTCCTCTGCCGACAGCTCTGGCTCGGCCTCAATCACGGTCACATTTAAGCCAGGAACAAACCCTGATTTAGCACAAATTGACGTACAAAACCAAATGAAAGCGGTGGAGTCTCGCCTACCAAGGGCCGTACGCCAAGATGGCTTAACCATAGAGTCGGCTACCTCCAACTTTCTTATGATTGTGGGATTAAAATCCGACGACAATCGCTATGATGAAATTGCCCTAAACGACTACTTAGCTCGTAATCTGGTAAAAGAATTACGTCTTATAGAGGGTGTCGGACGCGTCCAGTCTTTTGGAGCAGAAAAAGCGCTGCGCATTTGGGTAGACCCAAACAAGCTCTATTCACTGGGTTTGACAATGAATGACATTAGCCAAGCGGTGACTGAACAAAATACACAGATCACCCCTGGAAGCATAGGTACAGCACCAACAGTAGAGGGCCAACGAGTCACGCTCCCCCTAACAGCACAAGGCCAGTTAACCAGCGTGCAAGATTTTGCCAATATCATTCTGCGCGCTAACAGTAACGGCTCAAAAGTCTTGCTCAGCGATGTTGCCAAGGTCGAGATAGGTTCTCAGTCCTACGGTTTTTTGAATCGAGAAAATGGCAAAACAGCAACCGCGGCGGCCATCCAACTCACACCGGGAGCAAATGCGGTCAAAACGGCCGAAGCGGTAGAGAAGCGTTTGGCGGAGCTAAGTCAAACCTTACCAGCGGGCATGTCCTATTCGACCCCATTTAACACAGCGCCTTTCGTTAAGGTTTCCATCAACAAGGTGATCACCACGCTCCTCGAAGCCATGGTGTTAGTCTTTTTGGTTATGTATCTGTTTTTGCAGAGTATTCGCTATACCTTAATTCCCGCCATTGTGGCTCCCATCGCTTTGCTGGGCACTTTCACCGTCATGCTGTTAACAGGCTTCTCTATCAACGTGTTAACCATGTTTGGTATGGTGTTAGCCATCGGCATCATTGTCGACGATGCCATTGTGGTAGTAGAAAATGTGGAACGCATAATGGCCGAGGAAGGCTTATCGCCGAAAGAAGCGACCATCAAAGCCATGAAAGAAATCACGGGAGCCATTATTGGCATCACACTGGTGCTCACCGCAGTATTCATCCCCATGGCGTTTGCTAGTGACTCGGTGGGCGCCATCTATAAACAGTTTAGTTTATCTATGGCCGTATCTATTCTGTTCTCCGCCTTTTTGGCTCTGACACTTACGCCAGCTTTGTGCGCCACTTTACTCAAACCAGTCAAAGGCCATCATCAGCAGACACGTTTTGCCCAGTGGTTTAACCGCAGTTTTAGTCGTATGAATAACCGCTATGAAACACAAGTTGGTGCCTTTGTGAGTCGTAAAGGCTTCATGATGCTGATCTTTGTGGTCTTGTGCGCCATTTTGATTCTTATCTACCGACAGCTACCGTCTTCCTTCTTACCAGAAGAAGACCAAGGCTACTTTATGACCAGTATCCAACTTCCGGCCGACGCCACCACAGAGCGCACATTAGCCGTGGTAGAAAAGTTTGAAGAGCATGTACTCAGTCGCCCTGCAATTGAATCAACGATGACCGTCATTGGATTTGGTTTTTCCGGCTCAGGAACAAATGCCGCACAAAGTTTTACCATGTTAAAAGACTGGGATCACCGCTCCGGCACCTCAACACAGAATGAGCTACAACTTGCAGAAGCAGCCATGGCTGATGTTAAAGAAGGCTCTGTCATGCAGATGTTGCCGCCGTCTATTGAAGAATTAGGCACCAACTCTGACATAAGCTTTTTCTTACAAGACCGCGCGAACCAAGGTTACGAGCAGTTAAAAAATACTGAGTCTCAAATGATAGATCTTGCTCAAAAGAGCACATTGTTAAAGGACTTTTATACCGATGGCTTACCTGCCGGAACCAGCATTCACTTGGAGATTGATCGTCAGAAAGCCGAGGTATTAGGCGTGTCGTTTACCAATATTAGTGAAACCTTGTCTTCAGCAGCAGGCTCGACCTACATTAATGACTTTCCAAATCAAGGTAAAATGCAACAAGTCATTATGCAAACTGAGCCCTCAGCGAGAATGCAAATTGATGACATTCTGAGTCTACACGTACGCAACAGTAGTGGTGGCATGGTGCCACTATCGGAGCTGGTGACACCGTCTTGGTCAGAGTCCATCCCACAATTGCTTCGTTTTCAAGGCTATCCAGCCATCCGCATTGCAGGTAGTGCTGCGGCTGGCGTATCAAGCGGTCAAGCCATGGCAGAGATAGAGCAACTGGCTAAGCAATTACCACAAGGCTATGCCATTGCGTGGACAGGACAAGCATTGCAAGAACGTCAATCCGCCCAACAAGCTCCCATGTTGATGGCGCTATCTATGTTGGTGGTGTTCTTAGTGTTAGCGGCACTGTACGAGAGCTGGTCGATTCCTTTATCCGTCATGCTCGTCGTGCCATTAGGCTTGCTGGGTGCTGTGCTGGCGGTTGTTTTACGAGATATGCCTAACGATGTGTTCTTCAAAGTGGGCATGATCACCGTCATTGGTCTGTCTGCAAAAAATGCGATCCTAATCGTGGAATACGCCAAGCAATTACGCGAGCAAGGTTTCAGCTTGGCAGAATCTGCGATTAAAGCGGCTAAGTTACGTCTGCGGCCCATCTTAATGACTTCCCTTGCCTTTACTCTAGGAGTTTTGCCTTTGATGCTTGCCAGCGGTGCCAGTGCAGAAACGCAACGCGCTATCGGTACAGGTGTATTTGGAGGCATGATTAGCGCGACTCTGCTCGCTATTTATTTTGTGCCCGCTTTCTTCGTATTCGTAATGAGCATTCAAGAGCGATTGGCATCTTGGACAAACTCTAATAAGACACCACCAACAGACTTTAAAGGTTAATACTATGCGTTCTCTTGTTATTGTTATGACGGTATTGCTGGCGGGATGCTCTTTAACCCCAGAGTTAACCAAGCCAGCCGCGCCGATACCAGAAAACTTTGCCAACCAAAATAGTGTTGGCACACCTTCATCCTACACTATTTCCGACCTAGGATGGCGTAACATGTTCCGTGATAAGCGCTTACAAGCGCTTATCGAATTGGCATTAGCCAACAACCGAGATTTACGTATTGCCACGTTAAATGTGGACGCTGTCAAAGCCCAATACGGCATAGCACGAGCAGAACGGTTGCCCAATATTGGCGTTACATTGGATAGCACCAAACAGCGTTCAGTCACCACGGACGGCGGTGAAAATACATCCCAAATACAAAAACAGAGTGGTCTCAGCCTTGGTATCAGCGCCTTCGAAATCGATTTGTTCGGACGCGCTCGTTCCATGTCAAAGGCGGCTTTTGCCCGTTACTTAGCAAGTGACTATGGGCATCAAGCTGCACAAATGGCGTTGATCAGCGCCATCAGTGAAGCCTACTTCGCGGAGCAAATCGCCTATGAGCAACTAACATTGGCAGAAAACACACTTACGGATTGGCAGCAATCACTCAAGATAACCTTGCAATTACGCAAAGCGAATCAAGGCAGCGAGCTGGATGTGGCGCAAGCGGAGGGGCAGGTAGCAAGCGCCGAAGCGACTCTCATCGCCAATCAAAGGAGCTTATCCCAGGCAAAGAACTTACTGCGACTACTAGTCGGCGCTGACATTCCCACCAACCTACCGGCATCAGACTTATTCTCTGATCAAGCGGTAGCCACCTCGTTGTCACCGGGTCTGCCCTCCGACTTGCTGTTACATCGTCCCGACATTTTGCAAGCAGAGCAGAACTTGATTGCCGCAAACGAAGACATTGGTGTAGCACGAGCCGCCTATTTCCCGCGTATCTCACTGACCAGCTCCATCGGCTATGCCAGCCAAGATATGAAAAGCTTAGTTGGCTCGGATAATGCCACTTGGTCATTTGCACCGCAAATTAACCTCCCCCTGTTTCAAGGTGGTAAGCTCGACGCCGAGTTGGCCCTAGCGAAGGTGCGCAAATCAACAACGATTGCCGAATATGAAAAAGCCATTCAGACAGCGTTTAAAGAAGTGGCCGACGGACTGGTTGGTAGCGAAACGTATCAACTACAAACGACGGCACAAAAGAAAGTCGTCTCCGCCGCAGAACGCAGAGCCAGACTATCCAACCTACGTTATCAAGCGGGCATAGAAAGACGCTTGGAATTGTTGGATGCCCAGCGACAACTGTATGTAGCCAAACAAACCTTACTAGACCTTAAACAGCAAGAATTGAATAATGCTGTTTTCTTATACAAAGCCTTAGGCGGTAGATTGGAACTATGAATAAGACAAAAATACATTTATTACCCGTAAGTCGAGATGAGCTCAGCACCTTTAAAACCGAGCTACAAGAAACCTTTACTGCTGCTTTGGTCGATCAATTTAGTCAGTTTGGCAGTGAACCCATTCCCTCTGACGACGATATAAACGAATCTTTTAACGCCCAAGGTGCGGTAATACGACACATTTTTTACGGACAAGAAAAGATAGGAGGCGTAGTGCTGAAGATTAATGAAGATACCCAGCACAACAGCTTGGATCTATTCTTTATCTATCCCAAACACCATGGCAAAGGCTTCGGCCTAGCGACTTGGAAAACCATTGAAGCGACCTATCCTGACACTAAGGTATGGAGCACCGTTACACCCTATTTCGAGAAACGAAACATTCACTTCTATGTCAATAAGTGTGGTTTTCAGATTGTAGAATTCTTCAACAAGAACCACTTAGAAAAGAATGAAAAAGCCCGTAGCTGAACTGACCCCATAAAGTTGGACTCTATTCTAAGCGGCTTTCAA
>TARA_R110002033_G_scaffold10366_4_pt1 | contig 11185 bp, 4 predicted proteins | sample TARA_R110002033 | Tara Oceans TARA_R110002033 (sample SAMEA4397051) | marine metagenome | biome: Polar Biome; feature: [SRF] surface water layer (ENVO:00010504); material: water (ENVO:00002006), including particulate matter (ENVO:01000060) such as... | depth 5 m
TGTTTGATAATTGTGATTCTGCAACAGTTGAAATAACAGTTGTGGATAATGATTCTACGGATATAGACGGCAATCCTATAGAGGTAAATCAAATGGTTACTCCGAACGGGGATGGTAGAAATGAATTCTTGTTTATAAGAGGAGTTGATAAAATTCGTAGCAGTACATTGAAAATTTTTAATAGATGGGGTGTAGCTGTATATGAAGGCGAGAATTATAATAATCAAAATAATGTATTTGATGGTCGATCAAGAGGTAGGTCTACGTTAGGGGTAGATGAATATCTTCCTGCAGGAATATATTTCTATATTTTTGATTATACTACCTTTGAAGGAGAAAGCAAAGTTGATAGTGAATATCTTTATATTAGTAGATAATAGTTGATAAAATATGAATATTAAAAATAAGTTTTTAATCCTGTTTGGAGGTTTGTTGCTCGTTTGTAGTAGTGCCGTTGCCCAACAAGATGCTCAGTATACCCAATATATGTTTAACACAATGAGTGTAAACCCTGCTTACGCAGGATCAAGGGGACAATTAAGTATAACTGGATTATATAGATCTCAATGGGTTGGCCTTGAAGGAGCTCCTAAAACCCAAACATTAAACATTCAATCCCCAATTAGAAATAGTAAGCTTGGGTATGGAGTTTCAATCGTAAATGATGAGATAGGTAACGGTGTTGTACAGGAAACATATTTCGATGCTGTTGTATCTTATACTATAGACGTTTCGGCAGAAGGTAAATTATCATTTGGATTAAAAGCAGGTGGGAATTTACTAAACCTTGATTTTAATCAACTGCGTAATTTTGATTCGGAACCTGTAGATTCAGATAATATTGAAAATAAGTTTTCACCTAATGTAGGTGTTGGTCTGTATTATCATTCAAATGAATTTTACGCTGGTCTATCAGCTCCAAATTTATTTCAAACAGAGCATTTTGATAATTCTCAACAAAGTGCAAACAGTGTTAAGTTTTTATCTAAAGAAAGAATCAACTTTTATTTAATTACGGGATATGTTTTTGATTTAAACGGAAACTTGAAATTTAAACCCGCATTGCTAACGAAAGTTGTAGGAGGTGCTCCTTTACAGGTTGATGTATCTGCCAATTTTATGTTTAATGACAAATTTACTTTTGGAGCAGCGTACAGGTGGGATGCTGCTGTAAGTGCTATGGCCGGATTTCAAATCTCAGATCAATTCATGATAGGCTTAGCATATGATAGGGAAACAACAGATTTGGGAGGAACTCAGTTTAATGATGGGTCATTTGAAGTACTTTTAAGATATGAATTGGTAAAATCATTTCAAAGACTGGTTTCACCACGTTTTTTCTAAATGGCAAACTTATATATGAAACATAAAGTAAAGTTTATTTTAGTGATGTTATTGTTTGTTCATGGGTTGACAAAAGCCCAAGAACGCCTAATTCAAAAAGGAAATGAAAAGTTTGAATCATATTCTTTTAGTCCGGCAATCGATATTTATAAAAAGGTATTGGACAAGGGGTATGTATCAGCAGATTTGCTAAGAAAATTAGGTAATTCTTACTATTATAATGCTGATTACAAGGAAGCTGCTGACACTTACAAGCAATTAGTCGCGGACTATTCAGCAGATGTAACGGCAGAAGATTATTTTAAATATGCTCAGTCGCTTAAAACAATAGGTGATTACGATACATCTGGCTCAGTGATGAACAAATTTATAGAGTTAACTAAGAGTGATGGTCGTGCTACTGCTTTTAATGAGGATCGTGATTTTATGTCGGAAATTGAAGAAAACTCAGGGAGGTATAACTTAGGTCCTTTTGAATATAATTCGCCTTATTCCGATTTTGCACCTTCATTTTATAACGAAGGATTAATATTTTCATCTGATAGAGATACTGGTAATTTCGCAAGATATCGTCATACCTGGAACGCAAAAGATTTTTTAGACCTATATGAAGTTAATGCGGATAGTTCTTCTATAAATCATGTCAAAAAACTTGGAGAAAATGTAAATACTCGCTATCATGAATCTACTTCAGTTATCACTAAGGATGGTCAGACCATGTATTTTACACGAAACAATTCTGAAAAAAGAAAAACAGTAAAAGATGATAAAGGTATTGTAAGACTAAAGATTTTAAGAGCTGTACTAACGGATGCAGGTATTTGGGGTGAAGTTGAAGAATTGCCTTTTAATAGTGATTCTTATTCTGTAGCTAACCCTGCTTTAAGTCCTGATGAGAAAACCTTATACTTTGTTTCAGATATGCCAGGTACATTTGGTGAATCAGATTTATTTAAAGTGTCTATCAATGAAGATCGTTCATTTGGAACTCCCGAAAATTTAGGTTCAAATATTAATACAGAAGCAAGAGAAACCTTTCCTTATATTACTAGTGAAGAGATATTGTATTTTTCTTCTGATGGTCATCCAGGGCTTGGTGGTTTGGATGTGTTTGCTACTAAAATTAAGAGGCAAGATTTTACTGGAAAAGTTTTAAATGTTGGTAAGCCAGTAAATAGTAACAGTGATGATTTTACTTTTATTTTTAATGAAGAGCTAAGAACTGGATATGTAGCATCAAATCGTGAAGAAGGTTTAGGCTTCGATGATATTTACAGCTTTACAGAAACGAAACCTTTGGTTTTTGACTGTCTTCAGAAAATAACTGGTACCGTAAGAGATAAAATTTCTAATGAATTATTAGTTGGGGCTACTATTAAAGTCATTGATGAAAATAATGAAGAATTATTATCTACAATAACTGACTCTGATGGTACGTATAGTTTGGAATTAGATTGTACTAAAGGTAATTTTGTCAGAGCTTTAATGGAAGGTTATGTTCCATTTGAAGAGTATATCGGAGTGTCTGATGGGAAGCCAAAGATTATTGATTTTTATTTGGAAAGGGATAATATAACTGCCGGTTTTGGTGATGATTTAGCAAAATTACTCCAATTGAGTACTATCTATTTTAATTTTGATAAATATGATATCCGAAAGGATTCTGAAGTAGAAATTGAAAAGGTTATTGCCGCTATGGAAAAATATCCAAGTTTAAAATTAAAAGTAAATTCTCATACAGATAGTAGAGGTCCAGCTGCTTATAATTTATGGCTATCACAAAAGAGAGCCGAATCTACTGTTAATTACATGATAAAAAAAGGTATATCTAAAGACAGGCTGGTTAGTGAAGGTTTCGGTGAAACCAAATTGCTCAATGAATGTTCTGATGGAGTTAAATGTTCAGCTGCTAAGCATGATATTAACAGGAGATCAGAGTTTATTATCCTAGAGTAATTTTAAAATAAATTTGTAATAAAAAAAGCGACCAATTATATTGGTCGCTTTTTTTATTATGATAACGCAATGTATAAAAATTTATGATGTCATATATTTTAAAACTCTGATAGTGTCATATTTTTAGGTGTACAATAGATGAAATACAAGCAAAAAAAGCAATTTAAACAGTAATTTTAAAAAGCTAAACAGCAGTATTTTAAGCGTTCACTTGCTAATAGCCTTACTTCACAACAAATTTTAGGGATGACCTGAACTGCTAGCTATTTTTACAGATGATATGTATTGCAGAATATTTTCTGTAAAGTTATATTACTTACAAATATTTATGAGTTTAAAGTATTTCTGTTATTTATTAGTTCTAATGTGTACCACAAGTTTCTATGCGCAAGAAACTTATCGCGATAATTTTAGCAGTGTATCGTATTCAAATAATAATGGTAGCTCTAACTTTTCTACAAATTGGATAGAAACAGGTGATACAAATAATGGACCTACAAGTCAATATATTAGAATAAGCAGTAACAGATTAGAGTTTAATTGGATCTGGGCAGAAAATATACGTCGATCAGCTAATCTGAATGGGGCTTCAACAGCTGTCCTAAGTTTTAATTGGCAAGCAATAAGTCTAACTAACGGTAGGGCTTTGGCTATACAGGTTTCAAATAATGGGGGCGCATCTTATTCAACAATAAATACGATTAGCGGAAATAATAATTCCGGAACTTATAGTCAAGACATATCTGGTTTTATTTCTGGAACAACAACAATTAGATTTGCAAAATCTGGTAATAATTGGAACGATAATGATTATGCCTTAATTGATAATTTTCAGATAACAGCAACTTTTCCTGCGCCAATACCTATAATAGAGGTAGACGATGTAACAGTAGATGAAGATTCAGGTAATGCCACTTTTACAGTTAGACATACTGGCACTAATGCAACAACGCCTTTTACGGTCAATTACCAAACGGTTAATGGTTCTGCAATAGATGGCAGTGATTACACGTCTGCATCCGGTATTTTAAATTTTAATGGAACTGCAGGGGATACCGAAACTATTACTGTACCAATATTAAATGACGGTTCTATAGAAAATCCGGAAGATTTCACATTAGAATTTACTCTGGTATCAGACCCCCAAGTAGATATTAGCGATACGGCAACAGGGACCATAATAGATGACGATGCCCTTATAATGACCGATGGTGGTAGCGCGACTACGTGTAGTGATACGTTTTTTGATCCAGGAGGACTTTCTAATTACAGCAATAATCAGGATGTAACTTATACGATATGTCCAGATACGGCAGATACGTACTTAAATATCAATTTTACAAGTTTTGAAATTGTTTCTGGTGATTTATTATATATATATGATGGTAATTCTACAGGAGCTACGTTAATCGGTCAATATGATAGTGCAAATGTTCCTACTTCTATTAATTCTTCTGCAGCTTCGGGATGTTTAACGTTTAGGTTTGTATCTAACGGAAGTAATACAGGAGCAGGCTGGGAGGCAGAAATTAATTGTTTTCCTGACGGTCCCATTATCATAATAGAGGATATTACAATTGATGAAGATGTGGGTAATGCAGTATTTACAGTAAGGTCAACGAGAGCAGCACATGGAAGAAATGTATTCTTGTTTGGTTTTGTTGAAGCACCCTTTACTGTAGATTTTCAAACAGTAGACGGATTAGCATTAGCAGGAAGTGATTATACCGCATCATCCGGTACATTGACATTTACTGGTGAATTGAATAATGTTCAGACCATATCGGTACCTATTGCTAATGATGGAGTGCCAGAATTTGCAGAAGATTTTGATATTGTTTTTACAGGGGCAAATGCTCAGTATGCAGTTGTAAATTATAACGATTCGGGTAAAGGAACCATTAATTCTCAAATTTTAGCAAATGACCCTTTAACATTGTTTCAAGAATTTGATGGGTATTATGATTATTCAACAACAGGTGGGACCTTACGTACGAGTCCTAATGGAGCTAGTCCTTGTGCGGTTACTACATCATCGTCAAATAGTTTGGTTTCCCCTGTTCCGGCAACGGCAACAGTAGAAAGAGCATATTTGTATTGGTCTCATTCTAGTACAGTACGTGATGCAGATGTAACTTTTGAAGGGCAAAGTGTTTCGGCTAATTTTCTATATCAAACTTCATTGGGTAACAGAAACTTTTTTGGATACGTAAGTGATGTAACCACAATAGTTCAAGGTGTAACCGATTTATCAAATAACGTTTTTGATTTTAGTGACCTTACAATTAATAACACAGGAGAATATTGTACTACAAGTACAGTTCTTGGAGGTTGGGCTTTAATGGTGTTTTATGAAGATCGTTCTTTACCTGCTGTGAATATTAATTTATATCAAGGTTTTGACGGACTTAGTAATGAAGGCAATTCATTTACTTTAGATTCGTTTTATGCCATATCTGGTACAGGAGCAAAGGCTTCATTTTTATCATGGGAGGGAGATCCCGATCTTAATGGATCTAGTTCAGGTTCTACCAACCCAGAAGAATTGTCCATTACCAACCAAAGAAATCAAAATTTTGTACTTACCGGAGATGGAGGACAGACAGGTAATAATTCTTACAATTCTACAATTTACGACAATACTGTAGGTCCGCCGGTTTATAATAATGCCAGTACTTATGGTGTAGATTTAGACACGTATGATATATCATCTTTTATACAACCAGCAGATAGTGAAGTTACGGCAAATGTTGATGTAGGTCAAGATTTTGTGATTTCTGCAGCAGTGGTGCTGAAAGTACCATCAAATTTAATTGCAGGTCGTGTTTTTGAAGATGTTAATTACCCTGGTGGTGCAGGTCGTGATCAATTGGCTTCCGGAGGGATAGGAATCTCAGGTGCAATTGTAGAACTTTTTGATTCTTCTGGCACATTCATCCAAAGAAAAAATACAGAGGCAAATGGGAATTACTCATTTGGAGGTATGGCTGACGGGGACTATTTTATAAAAGTAGTAAGTTCAACTGTTCGGTCTACTAGAGATAGCGGGGCAAATTGTTCGTCATGTTACCCAGTTCAAACATATAAGTCCGAGATGGTCAGTAGTAACATTATTGATGTGATTGATGAAATTGGAGGAACAGATCCAACTGCAAATCAAGATGTATCCTTAGGTGTTTTTAATAATGCACAAAGTATCTCTAGTGTTGAGGTGTCAGGAAATGGTGTTGTTGGTATCAATTTCGGATTCAATTTCAATACTATTGTAAATACAAATGAATTTGGTCAAGGTTCTCTCGAACAATTTATTTTGAACAGTAATACGCTAGGTGAAACTGGTCTTGATATTGAGGCTAATTCAATTTTTGACCCAGCAGTGGAAGAAGATGTATCTATTTTTATGATACCACCAACTGGTGATAGTTTTGGTAGAACGGCAGATGTAAATTATAATGCTGCAGGCTATTTTAATATTTTAATTGATGATTCAAATGAATTATCAACAATTACAGGTACAAATACAATAATAGATGGTAGAACCCAAGCAGCTTATTCTGGTGATGTTAATTCGGGTACAGTTGGTGCTGGCGGTACATCTGTTGGGGTTTCTAATATAGCATTGCCAAATTATGAGAGACCAGAAATACAGGTTCATAGAGACAAAGGTGATGTATTTATCTCAGAAGGGAATAATGTTACCATTAGAAATTTAAGTGTATTTGCAGATAAGAATTCAGCGATAGTAGCGGAACAAGGCTCTTTAAATGTTGTTCAAAACTTAATAGGTGTTGATGCTACAGCTAACAATTCGGGCGATTTAAAAGTAGGAGTAGAAAATAAAGGAGCGGATATTAATGTAGATGGAAATTATCTTTCGACCATAACAGAGTCAGCTATTTTAATAGATGGTGGTAATTCAAGTATCATCCAGAATAATCATTTTATAAATAATGGTAGTACAGCTTGTGATGATGCTATTTTGCTTGCAGATGGTTCTGGTGTAATTATTAGGCAGAACTATATTGAAGCATCGGCATCCACTGCTATTGATGGTGAAGATAAAGTAGATAGCATTATTATTACTGAAAATTCTTTAACAACATCTGGTCAAGATGGTGGTAATTGTCAAGGAAATCCACAGCAAATGGCTGTGAAATTGGCTGGTAATGGTTCTTCGGTAACAAATAATAAAATATATCAAAATGGTGGGGCCGGTATTGCTATTGTTGACGGTTCATCAAACTTAATTAGTCAAAATTCTATTTATGCTAATGGAACGGTAACTCCAAGTTTAGGTATAGATTTGGATATGGATGGTGTAACTCTAAATGATACAGCAGATTCGGATTCAGGACCTAATAATTTAGAAAACTTCCCTGTTATTAATTCTGCATTTATTTCTGGAACCAATCTAGTAGTAACTGGGTGGACTTCACCAGGGTCAACCGTTGAGGTATTTTTTACTGATATAAATGAAGGCACAGCTACATTAGGTGATAATCAATTGGGGCTGACTCAAGATTATGGTGAAGGTCAAATTTATATAGGTACAGCGGTAGAAGGTAGTTCAGATGATCAAGATGCAACATCATCATCATTATATCTTGATAATGACGGAAATACTGATAATACAAATAAATATAAGTTCGTATTCCCTTTACCATCAGGTACAGCCGTAGGAGATCTAATAACCACCACAGGAACAAGGTCAAATTCAACGTCTGAGTTCTCACCAGAAGTTGTAATTAAGGCTTACACTGCAATTACTAATAGAAATATTACGTATCGTATAAAAAGTAATTAAAATTATTACAGATAATATTACAAAAAAACTTGTTAGCTCTGTGTTTTACTGGTGTTTAGGGTTTAGACCACATTTATTGACTAGTTAACCTTACCCTTGTCTTCATTGGCAACATTAATTTCTTAGCCTTCTAAAATCAGCGTATTTTTATATTAAGAAATCATGCTAAATAAATCCCCCGTATTGGCAGTGTACAAACTTTTCAATGGGGATTTTTTATTTAAATAAGATAAAACTGGTTTATGTAGCTTTTATAAAGTACACTCAATCTATGAACATACGAAATGAGTGCCAATTTTACAGACTCAGATTTTTATGCACCAAATTAATTGAAGATGGTTTAAGTTTTTTATTTATTAACGCCCAATAAAATAAAGATGAAAAAGGTAAAATTTTTAATTTTTGTTTTATGTTTGGTTTCAGCATTTAAGAGCCAATCTCAAGTCACTGGCGATTATAGATCGGTATCTAGCGGTGTTTGGAATGTAGCCAGTAATTGGCAATATTTTAATGGTGTTACTTGGGTATCGGCAACATCATATCCTGGGGAAAATAGTAATGTAGGTAGTGTAACTATCGCAAATGGTAGTATTATAACTTTAAACGTAGACATTAATATATATACAATTGAAAAACTATTAATAGGCGATGAATCTGGTACAGATGATACGCTTTCTTTACCTAATAATGGTGATTTTTATGTAAATATAAAATTGATAGCTGTTCAATCAGATGGAATTTTAACATGGGTAAAAAATGCTGATTTAAATTTACCCTCAGATGCAATAATATATAATAATGGCGGCGAAATAACCACTGATAAAAATTGTAATGCTTCTCAAAACATTTTTATTGGAAATGAAAAGTTTTCTAATTGTAATGGTAACGGTGGTTCAGATTATTCTTTCGAAGAGATTGAGGGAGCCTTACCACCTCCTTCAAGTGATGGAGATATCACTGAATGTGAAGAAAGTCCCAGACAAACCCTTACCGCATCTGCAACACCGCCAAATGGAGCTTACGTAGTTTGGTATACAACGAGCAGTGGTGGATCATCAGTATCTCCAACATTCAATGCAATAGGTAATGTAACATACTATGCCGAGAGTGTCGATAATTCAGATTCAAGTAGAAGAAGTTTGTTTAGAACAGCTGTTGAACTAACAATGGTATCCAAACCCTCAATTTCTATTACTGAATCACCAAGTTGTAATTTTGGATTTTTTACAGCAACCACTTACAGTTTAGAGGTGACGGTAAGTTCAGGCTCAGTTGTAAGTACAGCAGGTAACGTTGCCAATACTTCAGGTAATATTTGGTCAATATCAGATGTTCCTGATCAAAATGATATTATAATTACCGTTTCAGATGCAAATGGTTGTATTAATGAACTATCGATTACAGCTCCAAACTGTTTTTGTCCAACTGTAGATGCACCAGTAAGTAATGGGGATGTTAGTTATTGCACAGGTGAACCAATACCTAATATTTCAGTATCGGTAAGTACTGGTGAGACTGTAGATTGGTACGGATCTTCAAATGGTGGTACGGCATTATTATTTGATAACTCAACTTTTTCACCATCTGAATCTGGTACTTATTATGCTGAGGCAAGAAATAGTATAACTAATTGTGTAAGTGGAGCTAGAACAGCTGTAGTAGTAAATGAAGATAGTCCATCGACAGCGACAATTGGTCCAGATCAAACTATTTTTACAGGAGGAAATGCAATATTTACATCTACGTTAACCAATGCCGATATATTTCAATGGCAGGTTAGTCAAGATAATGGAGTAACCTTCAATGATATTGTAAACGGTCAAGAATATTCAGGGGGGCAAACTCCAACGCTAACGTTACATGAAGCAAGTTCGGATAAAAATGGTTTTAAATACAGAATTTTGGTTTCTAATTCATCATCAGTATGTCCTTCCGTGGTATCATCATCTGCATTGTTAATTGTAAGGGTAAAGAAGTTAATTACGAATAGAAATATTACTTATAGAATAAAAATTCTTTAATAAATATTTTAAATTTTTGTCCAGGCTGTTTCGCTACACGACTTATTAGATAAAATTCGAAGAAATCAATTTTCACAATTTAAAGTTATGTAGTTGGTTATATTTTATGGATACATATAAGTTGACTAAGTACGCAGTATTTGTTTTGAAAAGTATTTAATAGATAAAAATAAGTGATTACAATAGCACAATTCAATTAATATTTTTGAGTTAAGTAGCTCTATATTACAAATAGAATATTATAGTTGAAATCATTTTACAAATCGTTTTTAATTACTTGATTCTATTTTTATTCTGATGCAGAATTTACTTGAACTCCCAAATTTTCTGGTTTTTTATAGTAGCAATAACTTCCCGTATAACAACGCATCTTCGACGAACAACAATCAAAATTTATAAATATTTAACAAACCCAGACCTCACCTTTATAGAAGTATATAGCGTAAATATTGGTCTACACAACATTTATTTTAGGGTGCAGTACTTATAATGAATATTTGTGTAATGTGAATACCAGTGATCCGTCTTGTTCAAAATAGATAGAATACTTCTGGAGCTAACATTTTGAAAAACCTATATGACCAACGAATTATTGAAGGTGGAATTGAATAATAAAAGTATGAAGAGTCAAACTAATACAAACCTAAGTAATGCCATTAAATTTATAATGGTACTATTTACTTTACTAATATCTGGTATCTCTATGGCACAGACAACTGTGACTTTAGAAGATCAATGTAATTGTGAAGTACTGCAAGGTACAGATGTTTCTGCACCAGGGGTAGGTACACCAGCAGGTGCCGATTTAGGAGATCTGTATGTTAATACAGATACCGGAACCATTTACTATTGGAATGGCACCACTTGGGAACTGACAACTACGGATGATCAGCAATTGCAAAATTTCACTTTTGATATATCTACAAATATTCTGTCATTAGAAATTGAAGATGGAAATATAGTTACAGTAGATTTAGCTTCTTTAGATAGAACTGCTGCTGAAATTGAATACGACAATTCCACATCGTTATTGACCGCAACGAACGTTCAGGATGCGATC
>TARA_R110002033_G_scaffold35085_1_pt1 | contig 11172 bp, 7 predicted proteins | sample TARA_R110002033 | Tara Oceans TARA_R110002033 (sample SAMEA4397051) | marine metagenome | biome: Polar Biome; feature: [SRF] surface water layer (ENVO:00010504); material: water (ENVO:00002006), including particulate matter (ENVO:01000060) such as... | depth 5 m
CCGGTTTCGATGGCATAGCCCGACTGCGCGTAGGCAAAGACCGAATGCAGCCCCTCGCCCTGCCAGAACACGGCGACCAGCCCACCTGCGACCACACCGGCAAACAGCGACGGAAGCGGCGGCTGGCGCAGCAGCGCCAGACAGATCACCAGCAGCGCAGGCAGCAGCGGCACAAGGCCAAGGGCAAAGGTTTCGTCAAGTTGCGCGGTGATCTGGGAAATGCCGCTGACGTCGCCCGTGGCGCCGTCTTCGATCATCACGAAGCCCACGACGACATAGATCGTCAGCGCGATCAGCATGGCGGGCACCGTGGTGGGCATCATGTTGCGGATGTGGTCAAAGACGTTTGTCCCCGTCACAGCAGGTGCGAGGTTCGTCGTGTCCGACAGGGGCGAAATCTTGTCCCCGAAGAATGCGCCCGAAACGATCGCGCCCGCAGTCCAATAGGCCGGTATCCCGAACCCCGCCCCGATCCCCATCAGAGCCAGCCCGACGGTGCCCACGGTGCCCCAGCTGGTCCCGAGGGACAGAGACACCACCGCACACAGGATCATCGCCGCAGCCAGGAAAACCGAAGGAGTAAGAAGCGTCAGACCGTAATAGATCAGGGTCGGCACGGTGCCGGCCGCAATCCATGTGCCAATGATCATCCCGACCACGATCAGGACGGCAAGCGATGGCATGGAGACGTGAATGACGTGGAAAATACCTTCGCGGATATCGAGCCAGGTCTGACCGCGCAGAACGCCAAGCAGCGAAGTGATGGCAAGGCCGATGGCAAGCGGAATATGCGGTGTGAAATCACCGTAGTAAAACAATTGCAGGGCCAACAGCCCCAGTGTGAGCAAGACAGGCAGAAGAGCAAGCGATAGGCTGGGCAATTCCTTTTTCATGAATGGCGTCCCTCGTTTTTACGTTATTTGACGTTATTGTCCCTTGGCCCAACACATCGCGAATGCGTTGAGTTCCGAAATCCGTGCAGACGCCAGCTGAGACGCGGCGCGGACCGCGGGACAATAATCAAGGGCGCGGATTGCCCGCGCCTGCGCTTACGTGGGGATCGGCGCCTTGAAGACAAAGAACGCACCGGCGCAGATCAGTGCGAAACCAACCATATGGTTGATGGTGAACCGCTCGCCCAGATAGAGCACCGAAAAGCCTGCAAAGACGCACAGGGTGATGACCTCTTGCATGACCTTGAGTTCGGCAGTGGCATAGACCGCATGGCCGATCCGGTTGGCCGGAACCGCGAGGCAATATTCAAACAGCGCGATGGCCCAGCTGAGCAGAATGACCATCAAAAGCGGCCGGTCGGGGTATTTCAGATGCCCGTACCAGGCGAAGGTCATGAAGACGTTTGATCCGATCAGCAACAGGATCGGCGCAACAGAGGGAGAGATGAATGACACGGTGTCCTCGGAGGTTGGTTGATCTGGTTACCGACTTGGATCAGGCGGTGTGCTGTGGTTCGGGGGGATCGGTCCTGTGGCATCGTGAGGATCGCCCGAACCCATGCACCGGGCGATGCGTTAAGGGCCGCGCCTGACGATCTGCCGTCCCAAAAGCGTGCCTATGGTAAGCGGCGCACCTTTGGTCCGACGGGCGGGCGCAGCCTTGTGTGGTCAACCGGCAGGCGCGACCAGTTCCGCCACGCTGCTTGCGAGGTTCAGCGCCACCAGCGTCGCCTTGGCCATATCCTGCACCGACACCCATTCCAGCGGCCCGTGCACGTTCTGCATACCGCAGAAGATGTTGGGGCACGGGGTCCCGAACTCGGTCAGCCGTGACCCATCGGTGCCGCCCCGGATTGCGCCCGACACCGGCTCCATCCCCGCCTTGCGCACGGCAGCAAGCGCCATGTCCACGGGCGTCATGTCCTTTTCCAGCCAATAGCGCATGTTGCGGTACTGGTGGGTGATCTCGCAGGTGATCCGCGCGCGCGGCTCGGTTGCTGCGACGGTTTCGCAGACCTGACGCAAGAGCGCGCCCTTGGCCTCCAGCCCTTCCATTTCAAAGTCGCGCAGGATGAAGTGCATTTCGACCTGCGCCGCGCTGCCGGTCATCGAGACCGCATGGATGAACCCGTCACGGCCCTCGGTGGTTTCGGGGGTCATGGTGACGTGGGGCAATGTCATCAGCACCTTGGCGCCCAGATGCAGGGCGTTGACCAGTTCGTCCTTGGCCCAGCCGGGGTGGATCGACACGCCGGTGATCTTCACCACACCTGCGTCCGCCGAAAAGCTTTCGTATTCCACGTCACCGGGGGTCGAGCCGTCGAAGGTATAGGCAAAGTCGGCGGCCAGATCGGCGGGCAGGTTCGGCGTGACGCCGCGCCCGATTTCCTCGTCGGGGACGAAGGCCAGACGGATCTTGCCATGCGCGATGTCGGGGTTGTCCAGCAGGTGCCGCGCGGCGGTCATGACCACGGCCACGCCGGCCTTGTCATCTGCGCCCAGCAGGGTCGTGCCGCTGGCGGTGATGATATCCTCGCCCACCTTCTCGGAGAGGAACGGGTATTCCTCGGGCGACAGACGCAGGTCTGGGGCATCGGCAAAGCTGATGTCGCCTCCGTTGTAACCGCGATGCACCACGGGTTTCACGCCCGTGGCGTTGAACTGCGGCGCGGTGTCGACATGGGCGAGCCACCCCATCACCGGCGCATTCACACCCTGGGTTGCGGGGATGGTGGCCAGCACGACGCTGTCCTGGCTCAGCGTCACATCCTGCGCGCCCATCGCGGTTAGTTCGTCCATCAGCAGGCGGGACATATCCAGCTGGATCTGAGTGCTGGGGACGGTCGGGCTGTGCCCATCGCTTTGGCTGTCGATTTTGGCGTAGCGGACAAGGCGGTCTTCCAACTCGGTGTCGAAATCGGTGCGCATCGGGGGCTCTCCTGCATCTGGGGGTTGGGCGCATCTGGGATTGTGGGTGGCAGAGTGTCAAGTGGGGCGGCGTTGGGCGCGTGACCGCGTCTCGAAGGGCAGCGCAGGACCGCGATCCGGACGCAAACTGAACGAAAACGGCAGGACAGGTCTGTCCGCCACGATGAGAACCGTAGCTGCCGGGCTGCGACGCTGCGAGTTCATGGGCCGATCCGCCAAACTTCGGGCCTTTGCGCGGTCGCACACACCGCTCAGGGCTAAAAACGCTTGTTCAACTGGCAAAATCAGGCGATCGTCACGTCAGAGGGCAGGCAACTTGGGGAATGTCAGATTAGAAAACTTTTAGCTTTAGCCGGAACGCTAGCATTCACTTTTGGGTGTTCGGTGCCAAAAACAGAGGCGCCAGAATGCCTCGCTCCCATCGAGTTGACCCAGGCACTTTCTCAAGCCACGGAAAAACGAAGTGTATGGGAAGAGATATTCCGGAAGACTCCCGATGATTATGACGTTCCAGGATTCTTGGCTGATTGGAGGCCTGGGGACAGCTATAATATTCTGGATATGACCTGTTCTGAATACCCGACCGAAAATCCATGGTTCAATGCCAAAATTACAACCCCTCGGGTAGGGTACGCCTACCTAACTTTTACCCGTGAAGGAGGCAAGATTGTAGCCCATGACTTTGTTGCTGACGGTTTAAGCACGCCAATTGAATAGCTTTGAGGGCAACAGCCTCAATAGAAGCTATTTGACTTGTTCCTTCGACATGGCGTCGTGGCGCAACTGAAGCTTGAAGCGTGACGCTCCCCTTCCCACAGCCCCTGCCCCGTGCCATGTAACGGCTCTGTAACAGGAGCCTGCCCCATGACCACAATCCTTGAGCCCGCCCGCGAAACGCCCGTGATCCATGACACCGAGGTGCTGGTCGTGGGCTCGGGGCCCGGTGGGCTGGCGGCGGCGATTGCGGCGGCGCGGGCGGGGGCGAAGGTGGCGTTGCTGGACCGGTTCGGTTGTTTTGGTGGCAATATCACGGCGGTGGGTGTCGAAGGCTTTGCCTGGTATCGCCACGAGGCCACGATCGAGGCTGGCGGACTGGGCACCGAGTTCGAGGAGCGCGCCAAGGCGATGGGGGCCGCCACGCCCGAAAGCCAGTCGCTGAGCTATGAGCTGGACAGCGAAGGGTTCAAGCTGGTGGCGGACCGGATGGTGCAAGAGGCGGGCATTACGCCGATGCTGCACCGCCAGTTCGTCGCGCCGATCATGGAGGGTGACCGGATCACCGGCGTGATCGTGGAATCGAAAGCGGGCCGCGAGGCGATCACCGCGCGGGTGGTCATTGATGCCACGGGCGACGCCGATGTAGCGCACCGGGCCGGGGCTTCCACGGTGAAAACGCCAGTCGAAGAGATGCAGGCGGCCAGCGTCATGTTCCACATCGCGGGCGTGGACAAGGCGGCGTTCCTGGCGGGGGTCAAGGCCGATCCGCAGACGTACAAGGACTGGTCCACCGGCGAATGGGTGGTCGAGACGGACGGGAAAGAGGACGATATGTATTCACCGTTCCTTGGCAAGCCGTTCGAGCGGGCGATCAAGGAGGGGCTGATCCCGGCGCATCTGAACACCATTGGTGGCACCTGGGGCGCGGTGCATGACAGCGGCGAGATGACCTATATGAACCTCGTGCATCTGGCGGGCTGCGATGGCACCGATCCCGACAGCATGACCCGGTTCGAGATGGAGGGCCGCACGCAGGCGATGGTGGCGATTGACGTGCTGCGTGCCTATACCCCCGGCTGCGACGCGGCACGGTTGCGCAATTTCGGGATGACCATCGGCATCCGCGACACCCGCAAGATCGACGCGGTCTACAACATGACCGAGGACGACGTGCGCCACGAGGCCCGGTTCGACGACAGCATCGGGATCTACCCCGAGTTCATCGACGGTTACGGCGTGCTGATCCTGCCGACCACGGGGCGGTACATGCACATCCCCTATCGCTGCATGTTGCCCAAAGGGGTTGCGGGTCTGCTGGTGACAGGCCGCGCGATTGGCGGCGACAAGATTGCCCATGCGGCGACCCGCAACATGGCGTGCTGTGCGGTTGCGGGGCAAGGTGCGGGCGTGGCGGCGGCACAGGCAGTGGCGCGGGGTGTGGCGTTGGAGGCGGTGGATGTGGCAGCGGTGCAGGAGGTGCTGCGCGCGCAAGGTGTGCGGGTGCACTGAGCCAAACGGCAAAACGGACTGTTAGGCAAAGGGTGGTACAGGTCCGTTTGCGAGTCATTGGCTTTGAACACAATGGGGCCGCGCCCGTCGCGCCACCGATAAGCAACCCTCCCCCCACCCTGCCCCTTGAAACCGACCGCCCCATGGGCGATGTGTAAAACTGACTTTTGCAGGAGCATGACATGGGTTTGCCCGTCCGCGATCAGATGAAATACTGGGGCTTTGCCGCAGTGGTCTTCTTCGTCCTGCTCTGGGCGCTTGGCAACGTGCTGGTGCCCTTCCTGCTGGGTGGGGCGATTGCCTATTTCCTGGACCCGGTGGCGGACAAGCTGGAACGCATGGGCGCCAGTCGTGTACTGGCCACGGCGATCATCACGCTGGTGGCGCTGTTGCTGTTCGTGCTGATGGCACTGCTGGTGGTGCCCACACTGATCAACCAGTCTGTGCAGCTGTTCAACACGGCCCCCGATCTGGCCAAGAATTTCGGCACCTTCCTGACCGAGCGGTTCCCGTCGTTGCTGGATGCCAACAGCACCCTGCGCCAGTCGCTGGACAGCCTGGCGGCCACCGTACAGGAGCGCGGCGGTGAACTGGTCACCACCGCGCTGAGCAGTGCCGCGTCGCTGATCAACATTGCGGTTCTGTTCGTGATCGTGCCGGTGGTGTCGGTCTATCTGCTGCTGGACTGGGACAACATGGTGGCGCGCATCGACGAGCTGCTGCCCCGCGACCATGCGCCGACCATCCGCAAGCTGGCCGGACAGATCGACAAGACGCTGGCGTCCTTCATTCGCGGCATGGGCACGGTCTGTCTGATCCTCGGGACATACTACGCGATTGCGCTGATGCTGGTGGGGCTGCAATTCGGGCTGGTCGTGGGATTTGTGGCCGGGCTGATTACGTTCATTCCCTATCTGGGCGCGCTGATCGGCGGGTCGCTGGCGATCGGGCTGGGGCTGTTCCAGTTCTGGGGTGACTGGGTGTCGCTGGGGCTGGTCGCGGGTATCTTTATCATCGGACAGGTGATCGAAGGGAATTTCCTGACGCCCAAGCTGGTCGGCAACTCGGTGGGATTGCACCCTGTCTGGCTGATCCTTGCCCTGTCCGTCTTTGGCACGCTCTTTGGCTTTGTGGGGATGCTGGTGGCCGTGCCGGTGGCGGCAGCTCTGGGTGTGGTGACACGTTTCGCCGTCCAGCAATACCAGCAAAGCCTGCTCTACCGCGGCCTGTCGGACCACCACCTTACGGACGAGGGCCATGTCGTTCCCGACCGGACCGACGCGGACTGACCCATGTCTCAGCAACTTAGTTTTGACCTGCCGGTGCGCACCGCACTGGGACGCGACGATTTCATGGTTTCGCCCGGCAATGCGGTGGCGGTCAGCCTGATCGAGGCGTGGGACAATTGGCCCGGAGGCAAGCTGGTGCTGACCGGCCCGCCCGGTGCGGGCAAGACCCACTTGACCCACGTGTGGGCGGGCATGGCGGGCGCGCGGATCGTGGCGGCCCGCGGCCTGGCGGACGCCGACATTCCCGATCTGGCAGGCGGAGCGATCGCGGTCGAGGATGTGCCACAGATCGCAGCGGATGCCGATGCGATGACCGCTTTGTTTCACCTGCACAATCTGGCGCTGGCCAATGGTCACCCGCTGCTGATGACCGGACGCGGTGCGCCGGTGCATTGGGGGCTGGGCCTGCCTGATCTGCAAAGCCGCGTGGGCGGCACCCCGGCGGCGATCCTCGAGTTGCCCGACGACAGGTTGCTTACGGCGGTGCTGGCCAAGCTGTTCGCCGACCGCCAGCTGAAACCCCGCGTCGATGTGATCCCCTATCTGGCGATGCACATGGAACGGTCGTTCGACGCCGCGCGGCGCATGGTGGCGGTACTGGATGCAGAATCGCTGAGCGCGCAAAAGCCTCTGACCCGTGCCATGGCAGCCAAGGTTTTGGGCCGCGAAGCCGAGTGATCCGGCAGATAAGCGCCGGACCGCCATCTTAAAATGGTTTCAAGGGCTTAAAGCTGGACATTTAAGGTACAAACGCGCCAAGCTTGTTATCAATCCGTTACAATCCCGGTTTATCAGCGCGCCATGTCACAGGCAGATTTCCTTACCCACCCGTTCCCCGAGCCTCAGGCCCTTGATGATCTCGATTTGTCGGGCCCCGGTCGTTTTGTAAACCGCGAGCTGAGCTGGCTTGCCTTCAACTGGCGGGTGCTGGAAGAGGCCGAGAACCGGCGTGTGCCGCTGTTGGAACGGCTGCGTTTTCTGTCGATCAGCGCGGGCAATCTGGACGAGTTTTACACCGTGCGCGTTGCGGGCCTGCGCGAGCTTGCCATCGCGGGCAACACCATGCCCGCCGCCGACGGGCTGACCCCCGCCGAGCAACTGGTGCTGATCAATGAGAACGCCCGCGCGCTGATGCTGTCGCAGCAACGGGTGTTGTCGGACCTGCTGGCCGAGATGGAAGCCGAAGGCATCGACGTGCTGACCCGCGAGGAACTGACGCCCAGCGACAAGACGTTTCTAAGCGACTATTTCCTGAACCATGTCTTTGCGGTTCTGTCACCGCTGGCGATTGATCCCGCACACCCGTTCCCCTTCATCCCGAACACCGGCTACGCGCTGGCCTTGCAGCTGGAACGCAAGTCGGACAAGCGCCCGTTGCAGGCGCTGCTGCCGATCCCCGGCCAGATCGACCGTTTTGTCGCCCTGCCCGGTCAGGGCACGCGGTTCCTTCCGCTTGAGGAATTGCTGGTCGAACAGATCGGCACGCTGTTCCCCGGCTACAAACTGACGGCGCACTTCGAGTTTCAGGTGCTGCGTGACAGCGATCTCGAGGTCGAGGACGAAGCCGAGGACCTGGTGCGCGAATTCGAGGTGGCGCTGAAACGCCGCCGCCGTGGCGAAGTGGTGCGGATGTTGCATTCGGCCGGCGCGCCCGAGCGGTTGAAATCGGTGATCATGCGCGAACTGAACGTCATGCATTCCGAAGTTATCGAGATCGACGGGATGATCGGCCTTGCCGATCTGGGCAAGCTGGTGCTGGACAGCCGTCCCGACCTGCTGTGGCCCACGTTCACCCCGCGCGTGCCCGAACGGGTCACCGACTTTGACGGGGACATGTTCGCGGCGATCCGCCAAAAGGACATGCTGCTGCACCACCCCTATGAGACCTTCGAGATGGTGATCCGTTTCCTGCAACAGGCGGCGCGCGATCCCAATGTGGTGGCGATCAAACAGACGCTGTACCGGACCTCGAAACGCTCGCCCATTGTCGAAGCCCTGTGCGAGGCGGCCGAGGACGGCAAGTCGGTCACGGCGCTGGTCGAGCTGAAAGCCCGCTTTGACGAGGCGGCGAACATTCACCAGTCGCGCCGTCTGGAGCGCGCAGGTGCGCATGTGGTCTACGGTTTTCTCGACCTGAAAACCCATGCCAAGATCAGCACCGTGGTGCGCCGCGAGGGTGACGAGCTGGTGACCTATACCCACTACGGCACCGGCAACTATCACCCGATCACCGCCCGGATTTATACCGACCTGTCGCTGTTCACCTGTGACCCCAAGCTGGGCCGCGATGCCACCAAGGTCTTTAACTTCCTGTCCGGCTATGCCGAGCCGGAAGAGCTGGACAACCTGGCAATCTCGCCCACCACGCTGAAACCGCGCCTATTGGAGATGATCGCCAACGAGGCCGAACATGCCGCCGCAGGACGGCCAGCGGAGATCTGGGCAAAGATGAACGCGCTGATCGACGCCGAGGTGATCGATGCGCTCTATGCGGCGTCGCAGGCCGGCGTGAAGATCAGCCTTGTGATCCGTGGCATCTGTGGCCTGCGTCCCGGCGTAAAAGGGCTGAGCGAGAACATCCGCGTCAAATCCATCATCGGACGGTTTCTGGAACATTCGCGGATCGTCTGCTTTGGCAATGGCAAGGGGCTGCCCCACAAGAAGGCGCGGGTGTTTATCTCATCTGCCGACTGGATGGGCCGTAACCTGAATCGCCGTGTGGAAACGTTGGTGGAAATCGAGAACCCGACGGTGAAATCGCAAATCACCAGCCAGGTCATGGCGGCAAACCTTGCGGATGTGGCGCAAAGCTGGGTGATGGCACCAGACGGTAAATTCGTGCGCCCCGAGGTGCCCGAAGGCGATTTCGCGTTCAACTGCCACAGGTTCTTCATGGAAAACCCGTCGCTGTCGGGTCGTGGATCAGCCGGCGCATCCGATGTGCCGCAGCTGACTCACGCCGAGGACTGATTGACCCCGCGCCCCCCGTGGGCCATGTTCGGCAACGACACTGCGGCGGCCACAGGGAACCGAATGACCGATCAGACCGAACAGGCCAGCACTCCGGCAACCGACCCTGTTGCACCGCATGACTGGGGCCCATTCGGGCGGCCTCTGTTCGAAGATCCCGGCGCGCGTGCGTTGGCCCGTGTTGGCGTGGTCGACATCGGGTCGAACTCGGTCCGGTTGGTTGTTTTTGACGGGGCAGCGCGCAGTCCGGCCTATTTCTACAACGAAAAGATCATGTGCGCGCTGGGTGCGGGTCTGAGCGAAAGCGGCACCTTGAACCCGGCGGGGCGCAAGCGGGCGCTGGCGGCGCTGATCCGGTTCAAGCATCTGGCCGACGGCATGAACCTGCCCGAACTGACGCTGGTGGCGACGGCAGCGGTGCGCGACGCATCGGACGGGGCGGATTTCTGCGCTGATGTGCTGCGCGAAACCGGGCTGCGCATCTGGGTGATCGACGGGCGCGAAGAGGCGCGGCTGTCGGCGCAGGGTGTTTTGCTGGGCTGGCCCGGCGCCTACGGGCTGGTCTGTGACATTGGCGGCTCGTCGATGGAGCTGGCCGAGATTTCCGGCGGCCGCGTCGGACGGCGCGAGACGTCGCAGCTGGGTCCGCTCAAGCTGGTGGATGTAAAGGGTGGCAAGAAGGGCCGCCGCGAGCATATCGCCGCCGTGATGGACCATCTGCAAGACGCCATGGGCATTCAGCGTGACCGGCTGTTTCTGGTGGGTGGCTCCTGGCGGGCGATTGCACGCATCGACATGTACCGCCGCAACTATCCGCTGCACGTGCTGCACGAATACCGCATGACACCCAAGGGCGTGGCCAAGACCGTGGCCTTTATCGCCAAGAGCGACCCCGAGGAACTGCGCAATGCCTGTGGCATCTCGGCGCAACGGATGGGCCTGGTGCCACTGGCCGCCGAAGTGCTGTCGCGGCTGGTGCGCACGTTCAAGCCCAAGGACATTGCCGTGTCGTCCTATGGCATCCGCGAGGGGTTGCTGTACGAACAGATGCCCCAGCGCCTGCGCGACCGCGATCCGCTGATCGAATCCTGCCGCTTTGCCGAGGCCAAGGATGCCCGCCTGCCCGGTTTTGGCCGCACGCTTTATGAATTCATCATGCCCCTGTTCAAATCCGCACCGGTGCAGCGCAAGCGGCTGATCAAGGCGGCCTGCCTGCTGCACGACGTCAGCTGGCGCGCCCACCCCGATTACCGCGCCGAGGTCTGTTTCGACAACGCAACGCGGGCGAACCTGGGCGGGTTGAAACATTCGGAGCGGATTTTCCTGGGGTTGGCGCTGTTGCACCGCTATTCCAACAAGAGCGAAGGCACGCCCTTCGAAAACCTGTACGAAATGCTGGACGAAAAGACCCGGTTGCAGGCCGAGATATTGGGCAAGGCAATGCGGTTCGGGGCGATGTTCTGGATGCAGAAGGATGCGGATCGGGGCGAATTCCGGTGGTACCCGCAAAAGAAACAGCTTGAGCTGCATCTGTCCCCTGCCGTGGTGCCGCTCTACGGCGAAGTGGCCGAGGCGCGGCTGGCATCGCTGGCGGGAAGTCTGGGGGCCGAACTGACGGTCAAGACGCGGCGGCGCACGCCACGTGCGTCAGAGGACACCGCAGCGGTCGAGGGCAACGCCTGACCGGTGTCTGCTCGCAACCGGCTCAGATTTCAACTTCACCCTCTTGTGGCACGTATTCCGGTGCTTCGGGCTTGCGGCGGATGATGATGTCGCCGTTGGGCAGAACCTCGGGCGCTTCATAG
>TARA_R110002033_G_scaffold122_11_pt1 | contig 11161 bp, 13 predicted proteins | sample TARA_R110002033 | Tara Oceans TARA_R110002033 (sample SAMEA4397051) | marine metagenome | biome: Polar Biome; feature: [SRF] surface water layer (ENVO:00010504); material: water (ENVO:00002006), including particulate matter (ENVO:01000060) such as... | depth 5 m
GCCTCGTAAATTAATACTTATTTTAACTTCTTGACCTTCTTTATAACTATTAAGCAAATCTGTTTTGTCCTGTACAAATTCCACCATAATGTGTTGTGGGTATTGTTCCTCTGTAGTTACTACAATTTCTCTTTTTCTAAACCCATTATTTCCAAAAGTTTGGGTTTCTCCTATCATTTTAATTCTTCCTTGAACTTCCATTAATTTTTGTTTATATGTATTAATTACTATTTACTTTTAACTTAACAATATTTTCCAAGCGCTTTCAATATCTCCAAAACTTAAATATTTACGAGCCAACTTATGTTTTTCTCTGTGTGATGCGTTTTTTATGTTTGGATAACGTTCCCCCAAACTATCAATAAATTCTTTTGCCTTATCTTTAGTTGGTATTTTATCTACATTAGCCAAAATACCTAAATCATTACCTGTTAAAACCATACTGTTTTTAATATCTTCAGGTAAATTATCAACGCCTATTCCCAATTTACTCAAAGGTTTTGGAATTTCAAAAAACCCTTTATTGGCTCTGCTATACAAACTACCTCCAGCACGGGATACTAAATCTAATTTCTTTTGGTTGATGGTATTGTCGTCATTAAGAACTTCTTCAGTAATATGAAACTTTACCACTTCGCAAATAATTAAATTACCTGCACCGCCTTCCGTACCCAGCTTAATAATCTCATTGACCTTACATTCAAACTGAACGGGAGACTCTGCGACCCTGAACGGTTTCACTATATCCGATTTCAACATTGTAAGACCAGATTTATCAAACTCGTTAACGCCCTTAGCATACTCGGTACTACTTAACGACATTTGATGAACAATATCATAATTAACCACGTTAATAACTACTTCTTTGGTAGCTTCTGCATTCTCTAACGTATGCTTAGTGGTATTATCTCTTACTCGTCTTGACGGTGAAAACACCAAAATTGGAGGGTTCGAACTAAATACATTAAAAAAGCTAAATGGTGACAAATTAGGGTTCCCATCAACATCAACAGTACTGGCAAATGCTATAGGCCTTGGCGCTACAGCACTTAATAAATAGGCATGTAAAATATTTGTTGGGGTACTTTTAGGATCAAATGATATCATTCAACTTGTTATTTTCACAAAACTAACGATTTATTATATTAATACTTAACAAAATAGACCCGTTAGTTTCACTTTGTCTGAAATATTAACTCTTATAACAAATGTAAGTAATCTAGTTTTCAACTAAAAACTGATTTACTAACATCTAGGACAATAATATTAACAGATTTGCATTATATTCATATTCAAATTAAGTTTTAATGATTTTTACAAAATATAGAAACGCCTTTCGTTGGGTTATGATTGTAGTTTCTTTCATTATTATCTCCCTCATTTTATGGAATACCTATGTATTCTTTCAAAATTTTAAAGCTGAAGAACGGACAAAAATGCAAAATTGGTCCATTGCTCAACAGGAACTCAATAAAACCAGCGATTTAAATATTGATATAGGTGATCTTCCCATTGAAATTCTTCAAAGTAATAAAACAACTCCCATGATTAAAGTTAGTAAAGACGGAAGTTATGACTTTAATAATATTGATGAGGAAAAGGCTAAAGACTCTACCTATATTAAAAAATTAATTTTGAAGTTTCAGAATGAAAATAAGCCCATTGAAATTCGGTATCAAAACGAAGTTTTAGCCACTATTTATTACGGAAATTCTGATTTACTTAATAAGTTAATGTATTACCCTTTAGCACTCTTACTCATTATTGTTCTGTTTGGCTCTGTGGTTTATTTTTTCTATCGAAGTAATAAAACTGCCACCGAAAACAAATTATGGTCTGGAATGGCAAAAGAAACGGCGCACCAAATAGGAACGCCTTTATCGTCTCTAATTGGTTGGACAGAAATATTAAAAAGCGAACAAATAAACCCAGACTATATTGTAGAAATTGAAAAGGATGTTGACAGATTGCAAACCATCACAGAACGGTTTAGTAAAATAGGATCTATTCCTACTTTAGAGCCGATTGATATTATTAAAGAAACCATAGATGCTTACAGCTATTTAAAAACACGCTCTTCAAAACTTATTGAATTTGAATTAATAACACCAAGCGGAGAGATTTTCGTTAATCTGAACAGGCAACTTTACGGTTGGACTATTGAAAACTTAGTGAAAAATGCTATTGATGCCATGAAAGGTCGCGGTAAAATTACCATCACCATTTCTGAGCTTGAAGATGATATTAAAGTGCTAGTTTCTGATACAGGAAAAGGAATTTCTAAAAAGAATTTCAATACTATTTTTGAACCTGGTTATACGACTAAAAAACGCGGTTGGGGACTTGGTCTATCGCTTACCAAACGTATTATTGAAGAATTCCATAACGGAAAAATTAAAGTACTACAATCTGAAATAGGTAAAGGAACCACCTTTCAAATTGCATTAAAACGGGCTATAAGTTAGCTTGAATGGCGCTGACAACATCTTGAAATTCTTCGGCTGTTAACGTTTTTTTCTGGATAAAGCGTGCATCTTCCATGGTATGAAGCGGAATTAAATGTACATGTGCATGAGGCACCTCTAAACCAATAACAGTAATCCCTACTCGTTTACATGGAATTGCTTTTTCTATAGCGATACCTACGCGTCTAGAAAAACTCATTAAGCCATTAAACGTTTCCTCATCTAAATCTAGAATTTTATCAACTTCTTGCTTAGGAATACAAAGCGTGTGTCCTTTACTATTAGGATTAATATCTAAAAACGCAAGAAATTTATCAGTTTCAGCAACTTTATAACATGGTATGTCACCATTAATTATTTTTGTAAATATTGAAGCCATAGGACATTGAGAGTATTGAGAGTTATGAATAGATGTAAATATAAAAGATTCCTAATAAAATCAATTAGGAATCCTTTTTAAAAAGTTATTTATCACTAAATTATCTGGAAATTTCGATAATATCAAACTTCATAACACCGTTTGGCACCTGTATTTCGGCAACATCACCGACAGACTTTCCTAATAATCCTTTACCAATAGGTGAATTAACAGAAATTTTTCCCGCTGCTAAATTAGCTTCACCATCAGCTACCAAAGTATAGTTCATTTCCATACCATTGGTTTGATTCTTTATTTTAACTTTAGATAATACTAATATTTTAGTATTATCTAATTGAGATTCGTCAATAACACGTGCTCCTGCCAAAGCATCTTCTAATTTAGAGATACGCATTTCCAACATCCCCTGCGCCTCTTTAGCAGCATCATATTCTGCATTTTCACTTAAATCACCTTTATCTCTAGCTTCTGCAATTGCTTTTGAAGCTTTTACACGTTCAACGTCTTTTAACTGCTTAAGTTCGTCTCTTAATTTTTTTAACCCTTCTGGTGTATAGTATGATACTTTACTCATAACTTCATCGTTTTATTAATAAAAGATGCTGAACCAAGTTCAGCATAAAAAAAATCTCGCATACTACGAGATTACATACAAATATACAAAATATTTAAATCAATTTGCTTTTTGTTGTAAATTGCATACTAAATTATGACTTGGATGAAGCACCTTTTATATCTTTTTTTAGCAGTGAATTTATTAGCTTGTAGTGGTAGCAGAAATGAAAATGAAAACTGTAAATTCTTGCTGGATTTGAATGTTAATTTGTCTATTAATTTAAGTCTTCCTCAATATAGTCAACTTCAATTTGATACCGAATCTGTTTATATTCCCAATGTTGGAAACAATGGTATTATTGTCACCAATGCGGTAACCAATTTTTTAGCTTGGGATGCCAGCGACCCGAACCATTCACCCAGCAACAGTTGTCGCCTTGAAATATCTGGTTTAGAAGCCACTTGCAGTTGTGGCGACGGAAATACCTATAGTTTAATTAACGGTCAGCCTCTTAAAAGCTCAACCTTAGTTTGTGGTTTAAAAAACTATCGCGTTGAACAATCAGGCAATACACTTATTATTTCAAACTACTAAAAAAGCGGCTTTAAAAACCGCTTTTTAATAAATTTTGGGACAAAGAAAACTAAAATTTTAACGTAGCACCCAACAAAAAGTTAGTGGTTGCTTGCGGATAATACCCTGCTCCTTCAATAGTTTTAGTTTGATTTGGGTTAGACCACGTATCATCATACGTATAATAATATCCATTAGACACATATTTTACTCCAAAAATATTGTTTACCAATCCTGATAGCACAATAGATTTGAATATAGAATTTGGTTTTATTTCATAAGTAATATTAAAATCATTTACAAAATAACTATCCAATTTTGAGGCTTCAGAATCTGTATTTCCCATAAATTGTTCACCCACATATTTACTTAAAAAGGATAGCTGAAGACTATGTATTGGTTGAAAAACCAACGCATTGGCAGCGACTAACTCTGGTGAAAATGAAATGTTTGTTTTCCCAAAATCGACAAGATTACCATCAATTTGAGAAATAGTACTTTTGTTTTTATTTGAACTGATAGTTACATTAGGTTGAATAGCAAATTGTTTTGACAGTTGAACTGCCGCATCTAACTCCAAACCAAGTCTATAACTTTCACCACTATTTGAACGAATAGGATTTCCTACATCATCAATAGCGCCAGAAAGCACCAGCTGCTCATTATATAACATATAATATACATTGGCGTTTAATTTAAACGTATTGGTATTGTGTCTCCAGCCTAATTCAAAATCATTAAGCTGTTCTGGTTTAATAGTAGGGTTGTTTTCAAAATCATCTCTATTGGGCTCTCTATTAGCTCGTGCATAAGACATGTACAAGCTGTTTTCTGAGTTAAATTTATAGTTAATTCCAGCTTTAGGATTGAAAAAATTGTATTGCTCATCTATCAACATATTAACTCTATCTGACGTTAAACCCGTTGTTTTATAATTTACAAAACGCATCTGTAAGTCGCCATAAAGACTCAACTTGTCATTCAATCTATAAGTGGCTTTGGCAAACATACTAACGTCTTTTTTATTACCTTCCCCTTTATAATATCGATCTCCAGGTTCTGAATTACTAGCATATCTTGCCCAAATAATTTCACCATAATGATCGCCAATATAATGACTATAGGATGTTCCAAACGTGAAATTTAGTGCCTCATCTTTATAGTTTACGTTAGCATTCACCACGTAAAAATCATTATCAAGCCATCGTCTTCTTACTAAATCAGTTGTATTAATAGTTTCACCACCAATAACCAACTCTGTCAAATCGTAATCCGCAAAATCTTCATCTTCTTTGTACTGTTCAAAATAGCCTCTACCATACGTATAGTTTAACCCTAAATTAGTAGACCAATTATTATTGTAACGCTCATTCCAATGCAGTTGATAATGATCTTGCTTGTAATCATCTACTTCATTTTTATAAAACTGAGTGTTACCATTGTCATCGGTATATATTCCAGCCGTATTAAATGTTCTATGATTTTTTAAAAGATCTAAATCTTCAAGACCATTCCAAGATTGATAGGTTCTTTCATATCCGCCAAAAGCCAAGGCTTTAATTAGCGTATTACCATCAACATAAGACGCTTGAAGAAAATACGATTTCAAATCGGATGTTGCCCTGTCAATATAACCATCAGAATTGATTTGCGACAAACGCCCGGCAATTTCAAAATGATTATTTAAAGTTCCAGTACTGAATTTTACATTATGTTTTCTAGTGTTATAACTTCCAAAAGAATTGGAAATTTCTGCATTGGCTTTTTCTGAAATAGCATCGGTTAAAATATTAATACTTGCACCAAAGGCACCAGAGCCATTTGTTGATGTACCAACACCACGTTGCAACTGTAAACTTTCTACTGACGACGCAAAATCGGGTAAATCCACCCAAAAGGTTCCTAAAGATTCCGCATCATTATAAGGAATTCCGTTAACGGTAACATTGGTTGATTGGGCACTCACTCCACGAACTCTAATACCCGTGTAACCAACGCCAGATCCAGCATCGCTCGTGGTAACCACCGAGGGTAAAAAGTTTAATAAAATGGGTAAATCTTGTCCAAGATTGCGCTTTTCCAAAGCTTCCTTTGTAACATTGGAATGGGTAATTGGTGAATCTGCATTAACGCGAACAGCATTTACCAAAACTTCGTCTAAAGTTTGAATTTTTGTTGAATCTTGTTGTTTTTCTTGAGAAAAAACGGAGTTCGACAGCACTAAGAGTGCCAAAATTTTGAATAGGTTTTTCATCCGATAAAATAAATTTATTCGAATAAAAAGAGGTAATTATTCTGATTAATTTAATTGGCGACTATCGCCGTCCCTAAACAGCATTACCTGTTCTAGGTTCATTGGGTATGATCTCAGCCGTTTATAGGCACCCCTTTTTTGAGAACAGTGCAAAGGTACTAACAATTATCAATTGACAATTAATAATTACTACTTATTTTTTACTCTAAGTTAGGCTTTTTTCTATTTGCTTTTTTTTCGGAAAGTTGTCGTTTGCTTTTAAGACGTTTTCGAATAGCAGATTTTGATATTTTAGTTGGAATACGTTTTTTAGGAACTTTTAAACCGTCTTTTATTACTTGCAAAAAACGTTTGATTACCAACTCTTTATTCTTATGCTGGCTTCTGCTTTCGTCACATTGCAAAATAAGAACATTCTCGTTTGTTAATCTGCTGCTTAATTTGTTTTGCAAACGTTCTTTTTGCAAATCACTCAACACTAAAGATTCTGCTAAATTAAAGGATAACTCAATTTTTGACGATACTTTATTAACATGTTGCCCACCACTACCCGAACTTCTTACAGCTTTAAAACTTAATTCTGATATGAGAGCATCTTCAGAAACCATTATGACATTTGATGTGCAGGTTTAAGTAAATCGTTTACTGTTTTTACCGGATTGAATGTAATAAGTGGCACCTCAACAAAAATAGAATTCCAATAAGCCATACTGCCATTCCATAATCCAGGAAGTTCTAAAGCACTAATATCGGTTCCTGCTTGTGTTTTTGATGTTATAAAAGCGGCATCTTGGTCTACGTACTTTGTTAAATCAAAAGCTTCTCCTCGATAGTTTTTAACGCCACAAACCAAATCAACAGGATTAAAATGAGTCGCATTTTGTAATAAACTTATTTGGCTTTCTATGGTACTATCTATTTGAGCAGATTCTACAATTTGTAAGGAAACTGCTCCTTTATTATCTTCTACCCAGAACGGACCGCCGCCAGGTTCTCCCTCATTTTTAACCATACCACAAACACGAATAGGCCTATTTAACTTCTCTCTTACATAAAATATTTTAGATTCCAAGGAAGCGGTTTCAAAATCTGTAGCTATAACAATATTCAATTTATTGGTCATAAATTCTGTTATCCTATCTATGTCTTTTTCATCTATATCTCCTTTTTCTAAAAGATGTAAAAATTTAAATGTCTGCTCTTGAGCTTCCAACAAAACACCTGCTAATACTTTTTTATAATTTGATATGGTTTGATGATGTTTCTTTACAACAACATTATCAATGTTTTTTATAAAAACGATATCATAATCAAGGTCGTTTAAGTTTTCCAATAAAGCGCCGTGCCCCGATGGCCTAAATAAAATAGAACCGTCTTGTTCTTTATAAATTTCTTTGTCTTGTGTTAATGCAATGGTATCAGTAGTTGATTTTTGATATGAAAATGAAATATTAAAACTGATTCCCGTTTCATTTTCAATCTCTTCTTGAATATGATTAAGTTCTTCCTGAAACTTATTGTGATGTACCTCTGAAATGGTGAAATGCAAATTTGCCTTATTATTTGAAGATGCATAATAGGCGGCTTCAAACAAATGTTCTTCAAAGGCCGTTGCTACATAATCTTTATATCTATGAAAAGGCAAGAGACCCTTTGGGTAAAAACTATAATTTAATCGATCGTCATCCAACATGGTCTTTACAAATTCTATGCAACGTTCACCATAAGACAAGTCGTTATAATTTGGAATTACTTTATGGATTTTATGAACCACCTCCTCAAAACATGGTAGTTTCTCAAGATTATTTACAAAAGTTTGAACGTTTACATTATCCATTCTCTTTATATAATCTTCAAGAGTTTCTTCTTTAGAATTATAGCTATTTAAAAACTGAAATAAAAATTTAAACATTCTAGTAGCCGCACCAGAAGCAGGAACAAACTTTACCATAGAAAGTTCATTTTTCTTACGTTCGAATAACTGAATATAATGAGATTCCTTTTGGTTTTCAATATTAAGAATACCATTACCAACCGTAGCTGCTTCCTTTAAATTTGAATAAGACATGCCAGATGTAATAAGCTTAACTTGCTCATTAACTTTATCAATAGTTAATCCGTGATTTTCAATTTGAATAGTGTCGTTTTCAGAAAATGTCATTTTTTACTTTTTAACAAGTTATCTATATGTTTCACGGCCAAGTCTAAACGTTCTTTTTTATCTCCTTTTAACAACACGTATGGCCGTTTATATTTTATTAAAGTGTCTTTAAAAGCTTTAAACATAGCTTCTCTCTCATCAGGTTTGTCACGCAAATCATCTGCTTCCCAAGGTGTATCAATATATGTTAAAAAATATAAATCGTATGAATTTTCGAGAGCATATTTTTCTAGAATAGGATCGCAAGAACCGATATAATACGCCTCAGAATAGACCTTTGTTTCCAACAAATCGGTATCACAAATTAGTACTGTATCTGTTTTTTGTGCTAACTTATTTTCTAACAACATTTGTCCTTCAGCAATTGGCAGTAAATCTTTTGGTTCACATGTTTTACGCTCTTCATTCCACTTATTTTGAAGATATTCTCTGGCATATTCTGGTACCCAAACCGAATTATAATAGCGTGCTAAATGCCTTGATAGCGTAGTTTTTCCAGTAGATTCTGGGCCGAACAAAACAACTTTTATGCAGTTTGACGGTTGTTGTTTAAGATTTTTTTCCATGCAATGTATCCTTGAATTGCTAATATAGTGAAGATTAAATACTGAAGTGATAACATCCCGAGACCTCTGTAGGCATATAGCGGAATGGTGATTAAATCAGCAATAATCCATAAAGTCCAATTTTCTAATTTCTTAACAGCCATATACCACATAGCTGTAAAGAAAATACCCGATGTTACGATATCAATATAATTTGGGATTTGCAACGTGTAATCAAATCCTTTATAAACAAAATAGGTAACTATCATGGTTAAGATAAATAATAAAACACCTATTAATTTTTCTTTTGTTGTAGTTCTTGAAATAGGTACCACAAACTTATCTCCCTTTTTTCTAGACCAGTTCCACCAACCATAAATACTCATAACCGAATAGTAAAAGTTCATCATCATATCCCCAAAGTACTGACTAATATAAAGCAAATACACGGTTATAATAGTGCAAATAAGTCCTGTTGGATAGACCAAAATATTTTCTTTTTTGGCATACCAAACACTCATAATACCAAACACAAAAGCAATAGCTTCTAAAACAATTTGATAAGTTGGAGCATCGCGGTATGGATCTATAAAAAAATCAAAAATGTGGCTCATAATCGCTTCTATCTGTTTTAACAACCTTCATGGTAAGAACAGATATATCGGCTCCTTCAAAAGATGTTTTAATAGCTTTGGTAAGAAATAACATTAATTCATCATACTCACCATATATTTGGGTACTTAACGGATTTTCCAACACAGTGAATTTTGATGCTCTTAATGCTTTTATAAAATTAATGACATGTACTTCATAATCATTTTGTAAAGGAGACAAGGTTAAATCTACTGATATTTTCATAGTTATTAATTTTTTTTAAGTTCTTCAAAAAACAATTCATCTTCTTCAAAAGCCGTACCAACAACTACTAAATCGGCTCCTGAACTATACGCTTCGTCTAATTGCTTTTTATTTTTTATACCACCGCCTACTATTAACGGAATATTTAATTCTTGTTTAACTGCACTTATAATATCTGTTGTTATAGGTTCTAAGGCTCCACTACCTGCTTCTAAATAAATTAGTTTCATTCCCAACAACTCACCAGCTTTTGCGGTATCTATTATGTTTTGAATATCATCTCTCGAAATAGGTTTGGTTTCAGTTACTCTTTCAACACTGGTTTGTTTTCCGTTTTCAATAAGAATATAACCCGTTGGAATGATTTCAAGGCTCATTGTACGCAATCTCGGAACAGCTTTAACTTGTTTACCTATAAGATATTCAGAGTTTCTTCCTGAAAGTAATGATAAAAATAAAAGTGCGTCAGCATTACTTGTTAATTGCTGGATATCTCCCGGAAATAATATAATTGGAAGTTTTGTATACTTTTTTATTTCGATAACCACATCGTCTGTAGCACGCTCTTTAACAGTACTTCCGCCAACAAAAATATGGGTTGCCATAGATGTACTCAGCTTTTTAATAAAACTTGAAATAGTACTAAAAGCTATCTTATCTGGGTCAATTAAAACCGCAAATAACTTCTCATTATTTTTTATCGATGCCTGTATGTTTTTGTAGATCGTTGTCATTTAAACTAAGGCATAGGCACAAGTAAAGCCTTCAAACTCTAAAAAGTTAATGTTGTAGCGGTATTTTTTGTTGTCATAATCAATCCAAGCATATGTTTTGTCATCTTCTATTGCAAATGGAATAACCAAACAATGATCTTTAAAGCTTAACCCAGGCGTTGCAAACAGTTTATATAAGGATTCTTTTACGCACCAAATTCGTGTTAGTTTTTTAATATAATCTTCATCGGTTTTGCTTAGATAATCAAATTCATAATCAAGAAACTTATGAGCAATAATGGTTATTTTATCGCGCTGTTTTTCAACATCTATACCAACGACATCATCACTTACAACAACAGCCGAAAAAATAAAGGAATGTGTAATCGAAATATATTTCCCATCATGCAAATGTGGTTTTCCGTTTTCATCATAAAACAAATCGGAATCCTGATAACCAAACTCAGCCAACAAATGTCGCACACTTAAAAAACCGCGTTGGTGTAATTCACTTTTCATTCCTAAAACTCGTTCTAAATTTTCTGATTTTAAAGAAATTCCATTTATCAAATCATCGTAAGACTCTGTAATCTTCCATATTTTAACAGTAGATTGTGAATTTGGAGTAATGGATTTATAAAGAGGCATTTAATATTC
>TARA_R110002033_G_scaffold11397_17_pt1 | contig 11112 bp, 9 predicted proteins | sample TARA_R110002033 | Tara Oceans TARA_R110002033 (sample SAMEA4397051) | marine metagenome | biome: Polar Biome; feature: [SRF] surface water layer (ENVO:00010504); material: water (ENVO:00002006), including particulate matter (ENVO:01000060) such as... | depth 5 m
TTTTCTGGGTATGCGCTTCGCTTCTTCCCAAAAAACGTCCATTTCAGCTAAGGTCATGTCCATTAGGGGTTTTCCTAGCTGGTCTGCTTTGCTTTCTAAATATTGAAAACGTTTTATGAATTTTTTGTTTGTTCGTTCTAGAGCATCTTCAGGATTTATTTTCAAGAAGCGCGCGTAATTAATCATTGAAAATAAAACATCCCCAAATTCAGCTTCCATTTTGTCATGATCATTAGCAGCAACTTCCACTTGCAGTTCTTGCAACTCCTCTTGTACTTTTTCCCAAACTTGCTCTGGTTCGTCCCAATCAAATCCTACCGCCTTCACCTTATCTTGAATGCGACTTGCTTTTACTAATGCAGGCAAGCTTTTGGGTACACCCTCAAGAACAGAACTTCTTCCTTCTTTTAGTTTTAATTTTTCCCAATTCTGCTTCACTTCCTCTTCATCAGCTACGACAGTATCTCCATAGATGTGTGGATGTCTGTGAATTAATTTTTCGCATATTTCATTGCAAACATCAGCGATATCAAAGTCTTTTGTTTCACTACCAATTTTTGCATAAAAAACAATGTGTAACAAAACATCTCCAAGTTCTTTTTTGACTTCGTTTAAATCATTATCTAGAATAGCATCGCCTAATTCATAGGTTTCTTCGATAGTAAGATGACGAAGGGATTGCATGGTTTGCTTTTTATCCCACGGACATTTCTCTCTAAGATCCTCCATAATATCTAACAGTCTTTCAAAAGCTTGTACTTGTATTTGTCTCGAATTCATAGCGGTAGTTTCTTTAAAATTAAGAAATCCTGTATTCTAAATAAGTAGAGTACAGGATTTCTTTATGATGGATCAAAATTATCGTTCCAATTTTAGTTTTTAGCCTCTTCAGTAGCTTCAACTGTTTCTTCTTCTTCTTTTGGCAATTCATCACTCACTAATCCCTTAGCTTGCAAAATGTTATACCAGTTCAATATTTTTTTAATATCTGAAGGGTATACTCTATCTTCATCAAAGTCAGTTAAGATTTTTCTAAAGTAAGCTAATAAAGTCGCATTGTCTTCCTTATGAGAAATCGTAGGACCATTTTTTTCCTTCTTAGTGATATTATTCATGATTTCCGCCAATGGTTTTTCACCGTCGTACGTATAAATTGAAATCTCAGATAATAAACTTACGTTACTTTTTAAATTTACTGTTATCTTTTTTCCATCTGCTAATGACTCTGCAACAAAACCTGAACGTGTTTGTACTTTAAGAACATATAAACCTGGCTTACCAGAAATGGCTAATACTTTTTCTAAATTCATCTCGTTTAATTATTATTTAAGAATTTGATTTTACTTTATATTGTTGTGCAAAAAGTGTGCAAATAATCCGCCTAAACGATATTATCTTCCTTTTTTTGCAATAAACTTCATTCTGTAATCTTGGAACGTCTTTCCTTCAGTAATATTTTTTAATTTTTTCTGAATCAAACGTTTTTTCAACGATGAGATTTTATCTGTAAATAAAATTCCTTCGATATGATCGTACTCGTGCTGAATAACTCTAGCGATAAGTCCGTCAAAAACTTCTGTTTTTACTACAAAATCTTCCTCACAGTATTCGATTGTGATGCGTTCGTTTCTATAAACATCCTCACGTACATCTGGAATACTTAAACAGCCCTCGTTAAAACACCATTCTTCACCATCTTCTAAAATCATTTTAGCGTTAATGAAGGTTTTTTTGAATCCTTTAAGTTGGTTTTGCTCCTCTGCCTCTAAATCTTCATCATCACTGAACGGAGTTGTATCGATAACAAATAGACGAAGTGCTTTGCCCACTTGTGGCGCAGCAAGACCTACTCCAGAAGCATTATACATTGTTTCATACATGTTAGCAATCGTTTCTGTCAAATTAGGATAGTCTTTTGAAACTTCCTCTCCTACTTTTCTTAGAACCGGATCTCCATATCCTACTATTGGTAAAATCATCGTAATTGTATTAAGTATTAAATGCCATTAATTAAGAATCTTTTATCCTTAAATATGGTTGGCAAAAATAGTAAAAAATTGGACAATGAATAATGACAAATTGATAAATAGTCTTTTTTTATAATTTAATCCTAAATCGCTACGAGTTATGCCTTGATAAATCGCACAATTATTATCTTTGTTTGTAACCAATAACCAAATGATTTCTAAAGTTCAAAAATTCACTGATTCTACTTATTTTACCAATGCAATCAAAGTTACGATTGCCTCAGTAACTCCTGTTTTAATATTTACTTATCTCGGTCATTTCCAGATGGGGTTTACTATGGCTTTAGGTGCCTTTTTTACCTATCCTAGTGATATTCCAAGTAACTTAAAACACAAGATCAACGGAATTTTAGTTACTGCTTTAATTATTTCAGGAGTAAGTTTGCTTATCAATATTAGCTACCCCTATCCCTATATATTTTATCCGCTGCTAATTGTTTTGATTTTCAGTCTGTCTATGATATCCGTTTATGGGCAACGCGCTACGATGGCTTCCTTCTCTGCATTACTTGCTTTGTCATTAGCATTTGCGCACATACAAACGGGTTGGGCAATTATCACTTATACCGGATTACTTTTTAGTGGTGGAATTTTCTACCTGCTAATTTCTTTACTATTTCACTATGTACGTCCCCATCGTTACGTGGAGTTGCAACTGGCACAATGTATTGAACTCACATCGAAGTATTTAAAGCTAAGAGGCGATTTATGGAAGCTGAAATCTGATCGAAAGGAGATCACTAAAAAACAACTGAATTTACAAGTTGAGTTAAACGTTATCCACGAAAACATTCGTGAAGTATTAGTTAGAAACAGAGCAAATACGGGATCTTCTAATCAAAATAGAAAGATGTTAATGACTTTTATTGCTTTAGTTGAAATTATGGAACTAGCGATATCTAACTCTTTCGACCACAATAAATTACATCAAAAATTTGATGCTCATCCTGCCATTCTCAGCAATTATAAAAACTTAGCTTACAATTTAGCCAAGACTTTAAAGCAATTAGGAAGAGCCTTAGAAAACAGCAAACCCTATCAAGCGCAACATGATTTGCTCAACGATTTATACAAATTTGAGTTGGCTATCTTAGAATACGAAACTCAAACAGGGAACGAAGCAAGCACCGAAGGTGTTTTCATGCTTACCACCATGCTGCACTATGCAGAGAAGCAGGTGGAGAAAATTAAAATACTTGAGCGTACATTTACCAGTAAAAGTGTGATATCTGATTTTAAAGATAAAGATCGTGACTTAGAGAAATTCATCACGCCGCAATATTATCCTTTAGAAACTTTAATCGAAAATTTCAGCTTCTCATCTACAGTTTTCAGGCATTCGCTGCGATTAACAATCACTTTATTGGTTGGTTTTATAATTGGTAAAATCTTGCCTTTTCAAAATACCTATTGGATAATTTTGACCATTGTCGTAATTATGAGACAAGGATATGGTTTAACAAGGCAACGTACTTACCACCGAATTTTCGGGACATTCTTGGGGGGAATTATTGCTTTTGGATTGTTATCATTTATTCATCAGCCACAAGTTATTGGGGGATTAGCAGTAGTTGCCATGATTATGGGATTTTCCTTTACGCCTACCAATTATAAAATTGGCGCCACTTTCATCACCATCTATGTGATTTTTGTATACGGAATTCTAACTCCCAATATTGAAGATGTAATTCAGTATCGTGTTTTAGACACTCTTGTGGGAGCATTGCTTTCGTTCTTGGCAAATAGTTTTATTTGGCCTTCGTGGGAATTTTTAAATGTTCCTGTATATTTAGAGAAATCCATTTTGGCTAATCGAAATTACCTAAAAGAGATTTCCCTCTTTTACAATAAAAAAGGAGAAGTGCCTAGTTCGTATCGCTTGGCGCGAAAGCATGCCTTTGTCGAGATAGGTAATTTAATGGCTTCTTTTCAAAGAATGGTACAAGAGCCTAAGTCAAAGCAAAATCAATTGCCTCAGGTTTATAAATTGACCGTTCTTAATCATACTTTATTATCATCGGCTGCTTCATTAGGAACTTACATACAATCGCACAAAACGACAGAAGCTTCAGAAGCATTCAATGCAGTTGTGAATAGAGTGATTCAAAATTTAGATTATTCGATTGTAATCCTTACTGAAGAGATAGAAACAGCTGTCATGCAATTACCAAATGAAGATATAAGCAAACGTTTTACTGAATTAAAAAACATTAGAGCTAACGAATTGAAAAACAGAAGCGAAATAAACGAGGAAGAATTTCAGTTAAAAATGCAAGAGGCCCACTTAATAATCGAACAACTGATATGGCTGAACAACCTTTCAGAAAATATCGTCAAATCCACCCAGCTATTGATGACCATAAAAAAAGAAGCCTAGTAAAAATTACTAGGCTTCTTTTTTATAAAATCTTGATCTAAATTACTTTACTAGTTTCAATACTGTTGCAGTATGCTCTCTAATTGAATCAGATAATTCTGGTTTATCATTTAATGTTTGACCATATGACGGAATCATTTTTTTGAATTTAGCTTGCCATTCAGCTGTTGCCGTTTGTTCTTTAAAACATCTTTCGATTAAATCAACCATGATAGATACAGCAGTCGATGCACCTGGAGAAGCTCCTAGCAATACAGCCAATGTTCCATCGGCAGTGGTGATTACCTCAGTACCAAATTCTAGGATACCACCTTCTTTTTCATCTTTCTTTATTACTTGCACACGTTGACCTGCACGCTCAATAACCCAGTCTTCTGCTTTTGCACTAGGTACATATTCGCGTAGGGCATTAATGCGATCATCCATCGATTGACGTACTTGTTCGATTAAATATTTTGTCAATGGAATATTTTTGATTCCCGCTGAAATCATTGGCCAGATATTATCTGTTGTGATTGATAAAGGCAAATCAGAGTAAGATCCGTTTTTTAAGAAACGAGTTGAAAATCCTGCAAATGGTCCAAACAATAATTGTTTCTCACCATTGATCATTCTTGAGTCAATATGAGGAACAGACATTGGCGGCGCACCAACACTCGCTTTTCCGTATACTTTTGCTGCATGTTTCTCAATTACCTCAGGATTGATACATTTAAGCCATTGCCCACTTACAGGGAAACCACCATAACCATCACCTTCAGGTACATCTGCTTTTTCTAGAAGCGGTAGTGAACCACCACCAGCACCTATAAAAACAAATTTTGTATATACTTTTCTTTTTTGGCCTGAAGCCAAATCAGTGATTTTAATTCTCCAAGATTTGTCGTCACGTTGTTTTAACTTGTCGACTTCGTGATTGTAGTGAATGTTGACGCCATCTAAGGTTGTTAAATATCCAAAGATACTTCTAGTCAAGGCACCAAAATTTACATCAGTTCCATGCTTCATACTAGTTGCAGCAACTTTATCAGTCAACTCTCTACCTTCCATCACAAGAGGCATCCATTGTTTTAGCACTTCTAAATCAGTACTAAAAACCATGTCTTTAAAAAGTTGGTTTTTTTGTAAAGCTTCGAATCTATTTTTAAGAAATTCAACATTATTTTCTCCCCATACAAAACTCATATGTGGGATGCTTTTTATAAAATTTTCAGGAGAAGGGACTTTATTTTCTTCGACTAAATACGACCAGAACTGTCTTGACACCTCAAATGATTCTGCTATGCTAACCGCCTTTTTGGGATCGATTGAACCGTCAGCCTTCTCAGGAGTGTAATTTAGTTCACAAAAAGCAGAATGTCCAGTACCGGCATTATTCCAGGCATCAGAACTCTCTGCAGCTGCAATATCTAATCTTTCAAAAATATCTATTTTAATATCAGGTTGCAGTTCTTTAAGAATTAAACCAAGAGTGGCACTCATAATTCCAGCTCCTATAAGAACTACTTCAGTATTTGAACGTATGGTTGTATCAGGCATAGCAAAAAATTTTAAAACACAAAGATACCGTTTATAATTGCAAAAAAAAAGCATAAATTGGAGTAGAAAAGTTACAAAATTTAAATCTTTTTTATTCTCACAACCACACACTTTAAGAGCGCTTAAAATCTTTTACTGCTCAAATAATCTTGCAACATAATCGTAGCTGATATTTCGTCGATTAAAGCTTTATTTTGCCTTTGTTTTTTATTAAGTCCGCTATCGATCATAGTTTGAAAAGCCATTTTTGAAGTAAAACGCTCGTCCATTCTAATTACTTTCATTTCGGGAAAATGATTTGAAAAATGCGTCACAAATCCTTTAATTATCGAGGCACTTTCAGAGGGTCGTCCATTCATTTGTTTGGGCTCCCCTATTAGTACAGCCTCTACTTTTTCCTTACTAAAATAGTCTTTCAAGAAAGCAATTGCTGTAGCGCTAGGAATAGTTGTTAATCCTGAAGCAATAATTTGCATTTCATCCGTTACTGCAATTCCTGTTCGTTTTTGACCGTAATCTATAGAAAGTATTCTAGGCATAATAATTATTTAAGGCTGCAAAGATACGAGAATATCTTGGTACAAATTTACTTGTTATACTACTGCGTTATTTTTGAAAATTCAAATTATCATGGACTGCACTAATTTGCGTAAGGGATAGCAGTGGATAGCCCACAAGCAAGTAATGCGCTAGCTTTGCTTGCTGCGGACTTGCAACGTATAGCCCGACAGTTAACAAAAGGGGTACTAAAGTGAATTTGGCTGTAAAACGTGCTACTTCTTTTAACTGATACGCTCAAAAAAAGGAGTAAACTAAATGTTTATTATAAAACAAAATAAACAATTATGTTACTATTGTGAAAAGGTTTTCCTTTTATAAAAAATCGAATTATATTTGCTAAAAATATACAGAAACATGGAATCATTACAAGTAATTATAGAGCAAGCTTGGGAAAACAGAGCTTTGCTACAAGAAGAAACTACAACAAAAGCAATTAGAGAAGTAATTGAACTTGTAGACACAGGAAAACTGCGCGTTGCTGAACCAAAAGGAGATGCATGGCAAGTGAATGAATGGGTTAAAAAAGCGGTTGTAATGTATTTTCCAATCCAGAAAATGGAAACTTGGGAATCAGGTATCTTTGAATACCACGATAAAATGTTATTAAAAACAGGCTACGCTGAAAAAGGAATTAGAGTTGTTCCTAATGCTGTAGCTCGCTACGGAGCTTACATTTCGAGTGGTGTTATTTTAATGCCTAGTTATGTAAACATTGGTGCGTATGTTGATGAAGGAACAATGGTTGATACTTGGGCAACAGTAGGAAGTTGTGCTCAAATAGGTAAAAATGTACACTTAAGCGGTGGTGTAGGAATTGGTGGTGTACTAGAGCCATTACAAGCTGCTCCAGTTATTATCGAAGACGGTGCTTTTATTGGTTCGCGTTGTATTGTTGTTGAGGGAGTTCATGTAGGTAAAGAGGCCGTTCTTGGTGCAAATGTTTGCTTGACGGCATCTACAAAAATAATTGACGTTACCGGAGATGAGCCAGTTGAAATGAAAGGATTTGTTCCTGCTCGTTCAGTTGTGATTCCTGGTAGTTATACTAAAAAGTTTGCTGCAGGTGAATTTCAAGTTCCTTGCGCATTAATCATTGGACAAAGAAAAGCTTCGACTGATTTAAAAACGTCTTTAAATGATGCTTTACGAGAATATAACGTAGCGGTATAAAAATTAAAATAATTGATTAATTATTGTATATTCCTCCCTTAAACAGGGAGGTTTTTTTTATCTATGAAAATAATAGTTATACAACAAAAGATGATTGGGGATGTACTGGTAAGCAGTATTATATGTAATAATTTGAGAAAAGCATATCCTAATGCACAAATCGATTATTTAGTATATGAAAGCACAAAGGCAGTCCTAGAAGGCAATAAAAACATTAGCAATATCATTTCCTTTACACAAGAACATCGTGAAAATAGGAAAGCACTGTTGCAACTTGCAATGAAGATTAGAGCTGAGAAATATGATATTCTAATCGACGCTTATTCTAAACTTGAGAGCTGGATAATAACGGCTTTGAGCGGTGCAAAAAGAAAAATATCTTATAAAAAACCAGGAAGAACAATTTTGTACACAGACAATGTTCCGTTTGCCGCTCTGCCAAAAAGTAATTTGGGGCTAGCAATCGAAAGACGTTTGTCGCTTTTAGAACCTCTGGATTTAGATGTTAAAATCAACCCTTTGCCTGAACTATTTGTTACCGAGACTGAAAATAAAGCGGCGCAAGAATTGCTTGTACAACACCATGTAAATCGAGATCGCAAAACGGTTATGATAAGCTTGATAGGAAGCGAAAAACTGAAGACTTATCCCTTAGAATATATGGCTAAAGTAATCGATACGATTGCTGCAAATCGAGATATTACTATCTTATTCAATTATTTTCCAAAGCAAATTGAGGATGCTGCAATTGTTTTTAATGCCACAAATGAAAGCACTAAGAAAAAGATATTTTTTGATTTATTAGCACCTGATTTGCGCGGCTATATTGCTTTAATGAATCAATGTGATTTAATTATTGGTAACGATGGTGGTGCAATAAATATGGCCAAAGCCCTAGGAAAACCTTCTTTTATATTATTTTCGCCATGGATTGAAAAGAAAATTTGGGCCACATTTGAAGATGGAGTCCAACATGTGTCAGTTCATCTACAAGATTACAAGCAAGAACTGTTTACAGCAAAAACAGAAAAAGAGTTAAAAAAAGATGCCCTTAATTTATATGAAAAATTTGAACCAACATTATTCGAAGAAAAACTGAATCAATTTTTAAACACTAATTTATAGTTGCTGCAAAAATTGTAATACTTCTGTTATCTCAAAGAGCTGGAGAATTAAATACCTACTTTTTCCAGAATTTTAAGCGTTTTTTTAAACGTTTCTTTTTGGCAAATTTCTCTTGAAAAATTGCTGTTTCCATCCACATGTTTTCGAAGATAGCCTCCTCAGTTTCTGAGTAGTATTTAGCATATTCATTACTCATGACTTTAATCATGTCTTTCTTAGGTGTCAATCTACTAAAGTTTTTCATTCGAGTAGTAAAACTCATACTTTCATGAAAATTCATACGGTTTAAGTCGACCAAGTAAAAATTATATTTACCTTCAGCTCCTTTTTTAATTAATGTATTTCCAGGTGAATGATCAAGGAATTCGATTCCGGCTTCGTGTAAATCAAAAGTAAACTTTACAAACTGTCTCAAAATATTTTCGTGATCAGGATAATCCGGAATTTCGACTAATTCTCTAAAAGTTAAATCACAATCTAAATGTTCGCTAACATAATAGCTATCAAGCAATCCAAATTTATTAAAGTTTTCGAAATAAGCTAAAGGCTGCGGAGTTCCAATCCCTTTTTGCAACAGAATCGTAGCATACTCAAAAGAGCGTTTGGCTTTAGATTTTCTAAAATGTTTGTAAGCGACCTTATTAACGACATTAGGAATTTTAAACGATTTAATATTGATTGTTTTACCATCAAGATCAAATAGTTTGATAATATTACGATCTCCATTGCCAAAAACAGTACCTAAATCAGATTTAAACTCTTTAATACAATTAAGAATTTGCTTTGAATTTTGAACCGATTTAGAAAACATGATTTTAATTGTCATTTGGAATATTTTAGATACCCATTCAATTTAGGACAGCTATACAGCAATCGCGGTAAAAATAATTCGACTACTTAAGCAGTCTTCATATACCTGAATGATGGACAAAAATACACATACCATTTTAGACTTCAAATTAATATTGTAATTTCGGCAAAAAAACAATAATGACCATACTACATGTATCTGCTGTAAAGAATTGGGGTGGTGGAGAAAACCACATAGAAAACCTTTGTTTCGAACTTAAAGCAACACATCCTGAAGTAAAAAACATTGTATTATGTGTAAAAGGAAGTCTTTTTCACAGCCGTCTTTTAAAAACAGATATAAATTTTGAAACCGCACCTTTAGCATACAATCTTGATTTCCGCTTTTCGATGAAAATTGCCAGATTAAGTAAAAAGTATAAAGTCGATTTAATTCATATTCATGATCCATCTGCAATCGCACTAAGTATAATAGCCGATAAATTTTCTAATTTACCTCCGTTTATATTTAGCAAAAAAACCTCTTTCCCAATTAAACCAAAGAAGTTTACGCTTTACAAATACAATTATAGTAAGATTAAAAAATATTTTTGTGTATCGAATGAAACAAAGAGAGTTACTGCTGAATCCATAAGAGATACTAGCAAGTTAATTACCATCTATCATGGTACGAACTTAAAGCATAAAAGTGATAGCACTCCTTTCTTGCTGAGAGAAAAATACAACATTGCTGCCGATAAAAAAATTGTTGGAATTATAGGAAATCACATTCGAGCTAAGAATTTTGAAACACTAATTGAAACAGTAAATATTGTCATTAATGAGGATAAAAGAAAAGATCTTGTTTTTGTACAAATAGGAAACTTTACTGATAGAACCCCAGATTTACTAGCTTCGGTAAAGGAATATAACCTTAAAGAACACATTCATTTTCTAGGTTACACACCAAATGCTTCTAATTTTATACCGCAATTTGATTCACTACTAGTAACTTCGCAAACTGAGGGGATTCCACAAGTTATTTTTGAAAGTTTTTATCACAAAAAACCTGTGATTAGTACTAGTGTAGGTGGAATTCCAGAAATAATTGAAGATAATTATAATGGTTTACTAACTCCAAAACATGATGCTAAAGCGCTAGCAGAGAAACTCAATTATTTGTACGATAACCAACAGATAATACCTGATTTCACGTTGCGATCGTATGAAAAATTGCTAACTCAATTTACCACCGCAATCATGGCAGAAAAAACAATAGAACAATATAAAGCAATAATAAATGGAAAATCTTAACGACGAGATCCAAAAAGCATTTGAAGTCATAAAAGATGGCGGAATTATCTTATACCCTACTGACACAGTATGGGGAATTGGGTGTGATGCTACAAATGCTGAGGCTGTAGCAAAAATTTATAAATTAAAACAAAGAGCCGAAACACAAAGCATGATTGTTCTAATGAATGGAGAGCGAATGATGTACAATGTTTTCAACGATATTCCTGA
>TARA_R110002033_G_scaffold1117_2_pt1 | contig 11003 bp, 7 predicted proteins | sample TARA_R110002033 | Tara Oceans TARA_R110002033 (sample SAMEA4397051) | marine metagenome | biome: Polar Biome; feature: [SRF] surface water layer (ENVO:00010504); material: water (ENVO:00002006), including particulate matter (ENVO:01000060) such as... | depth 5 m
CTGTTGGCTGTATTTCCAAATGGAGATGAAACGGTAAGGCAGTATTCCATTGCCAGAATTGAAGACGATATTCTATTGAGTATTAAAAAACATGAATTAGGAAGAGGTTCTAATTTTCTCTTCGGATTAAAAGTTGGTGAAACTATAAGAGCTGCTATAGATAGTAATGAACATTTTCATTTACCCAAAAATGAAAAAAATATAATTCTTATCTCAAATGGTACTGGTATAGCTCCGTTTTTAGGAATGATTTCAAAAAATACAACTCAGAATATCTCCTTGTTCTGGGGAGGGCGTAAAAAAGCCTCTATGGATGTTTATAATTCTATTTTAGAAAAAAACACATTAAATCATAAAAACATCAAGATATTTCCAACGTTCTCTAGAGAAGGCGAAAAGCAATATGTTCAAGATGTTATTAAAGAGCAAAAAGATTTGGTGCTACAAACAATTAACACTGGTGGCACTATAATGATTTGTGGTTCGTTGGCAATGCAGCATGATGTTCTTGATGTATTCGAAAACATGCTTCAAGACAATGAACTCATAACTTTTGAGGCTTTCGAAAAAAGCGACCAGCTGAAGACAGATTGTTATTAGCCGTCTTTGTGAGGAGCTTTTCGCAATGAAGCAATCTGCTGAATAGTGGTAGCATGTGAGTTCTCGGCTACCAATAAACAGATTACTTCACTACGTTCGTAATGACGTTTTGTGTCGAAATCGTCATTGCGAGGAGTTTTTCACGACGAAGCAATCTGTTGAATAATGGCAGCATGTGAGTTCTTGGCTACCAATAAACAGATTACTTCACTACGTTCGTAAAGACGTATTGTATCGAAACCATCATTGCGAGGAGTTTTTTCAAGATGAAGCGATCTGTTGAATAGTGTCAACATGTGAGTTTTCGGCTACCAATAAATAGATTACTTCACTATGTTCGTAATGACGTTTTGTATCGAAACCGTCGTTGCGAGGAGTTTTTCACGACGAAGCAATCTGTTGAATAGTGGCAGTATGTGAGTTCTCGGCTACCAATAAACATATTAAATCACTACGTTCGTAAAGACGTTTTGTATCGACACCGTCGTTGCGAGGAGTTTTTCACGACGAAGCAATCTGTTGAATAGTGGCAGTATGTGAGTTCTCGGCTACCAATAAACATATTAAATCACTACGTTCGTAAAGACGTTTTGTATCGACACCGTCGTTGCGAGGAGTTTTTCACGACGAAGCAATCTGTTGAATAGTGGCAGTATGTGATTTCTCGGCTACCAATAAACATATTACTTCACTAGGTTCGTAATGACGTTTTGTATCGAAACCGTCATTGCGAGGAGTTTTTCACGACGAAGCAATCTGTTGAATAGTGGCAGCATGTTAGTTCTCGGCTACCAATAAACAGATTACTTCACTAGGTTCGTAATAACGTTTTGTATCGAAACCGTCATTGCGAGGAGTTTTTCGCGACGAAGCAATCTGCCTAATTTCTACACCAAGTTAGTTTTAGGTTAATAGGAGACAGATTACTTCACTACGTTCGTAATGAGATTTAATCCCAATTCATTTTTTGCAATCTAACTGCATTCAAAATTGCCAATAGCGCTACGCCAACATCTGCAAAAACAGCTTCCCACATAGTAGCTAAGCCTCCAGCTCCTAAGGCCAGAACAATTACTTTCACCCCAAAAGCCAAAGCAATATTTTGCCACACAATACTACGGGTAGAATTACCTATTTTAATAGCTGTGGCGATTTTAGAAGGTTGGTCGTTCTGTATAATAACATCGGCTGTTTCAATAGCTACATCGCTTCCTAGTCCGCCCATAGCAATACCTACATCACTTGCGGCAAGTACAGGTGCATCGTTTATTCCATCACCTACAAATGCTATCTTCATATTAGGTAGTTTCTTTAGTTTTTCAACTTCATCTAATTTTTCTTCAGGTAACAATCCTCCTTTTGCCCAATCAATGCCCAATTGTTTTGCAACCTCTTGTGTGATGGAATCTTTATCCCCAGATAGCATAATAATCTTTGTGACTCCGGCAGCACGTATATTTTGAATCGCCTGTTGCGCATCTTCTTTCAATTCATCCGCAATGGTTACATAACCTGCAAATTTTCCATCTATCGCGACCAAAACAATAGATTCAACAATGGTGTCAGTTTCCTTAGGTACCTCAATTTGGTTCGCCGTCATTAAGGATTTGTTACCTACTAAGACAACTTTGCTATTTACGATTCCTTTCAATCCTTTACCTGCAATTTCAGATACATCTGTTGCTTTATATGCTTCGCCTTCTGGTTTGTATTCCAAAATAGCTTTGGCAATTGGGTGTGTAGATTGCGTTTCAATGGCGATCAAGTACTTCATGAATTCATCTTTGGTAAAGATCTGATCTTTAACAAGATCCTTTATCTTAAAAACACCTTTAGTTACGGTACCTGTTTTGTCCATGACCACTGTATTTACCTTGGTCATCGTATCTAAAAAGGATGCTCCTTTAAATAAAATACCATTTCTAGAGGCAGCTCCTAATCCGCCAAAATAACCCAAGGGAATAGAAATCACCAGGGCACATGGACAAGAAATCACCAAGAATATTAAGGCACGATACAACCAGTCTTGAAACACATAATTTTCAACAAAAAAGTATGGAAGAAAAGTAAGTGCAATAGCTAGGTAAGTGACAATAGGAGTATATACCTTGGCAAATTTTCTTATGAACAGCTCCGTTTTAGATTTTCGTGCAGTGGCATTCTGTACCATATCAAGAATACGTGCAATAGAACTATCCTTAAAAGCTTTGGTTGTTTCAATTTCTATAACTCCGTCTAGATTTATACTGCCAGCATATACGGATTCTCCTTTTTTAAGGGAATCAGGTTTGCTTTCACCTGTTAATGCAGCGGTATTGAAAGAACCTTTTTCTGAGCGTAATACGCCATCTAGCGGGACTTTTTCACCTACTCTAACTTGTATTTTTTCGCCAATTTCTACTTCTTCTGGAGATACGGCAACAAAGCTATGATCACGGTAAACCAAAGCTTGATCCGGTCGTAGATCAAGTAAAGCTTTAATATTGCCCTTAGCACGCTTAACAGCAGCACTTTGGAACAATTCACCAACACCGTAAAAGAGCATTACGGCAACTCCTTCAGGATATTCTCCAATACCGAAAGCGCCTATAGTTGCAATACCCATTAGAAAGAATTCCGTAAAAAAGTCTCCTTTTCTTATGCTTTCCCAACCATCTTTTAAAACAGGTAAACCTACAGGAATATATGCTATGATGTACCAAGTTAAACGTACGTAACCATCAAAGAATGGAAACGACTTAAAATAGTCTAGAGCTATACCAATCATCAGCATTATAAAACTGATAATTGCAGGTAAGTACGTATTGATGGTGAAATTTTCGCCAGCTTCGTTGTGATTGTGCCCAACGTCATCATGGCAGTGTTCACAAGTGCTTTTGGAAGCGGTAAGGGATTTTAAATTTAATTTATTCTTTTTCATAATACCTGCAAGGTCTGAAAATGAATAGTGCAACAGAAGTGCATTTAATGCTCACTGCACAAATCGCAAATACCTTTAATAACCAGATTGGCATCTTCAGCGATATATCCTGATGGTAAATTAATATGCGGAATTTTATGTTCGGTCAAGCAAATCGTTTTGTCACATTGACTACAGTGAAAATGTAGGTGTAAATCTTGATCAATTTCGCAATTGCAACCAGGTTGACACAGTGCGAATTTTGAAATATTTGTACCATCATCAATTTGATGTACAATACCTTTTTCTTCAAATGTTTTTAATGTGCGATATAAGGTTGTGCGTTCCGCTTTTTCAAAAGCATTTTCAATATCGGTTAACGCGACGGCAGTTTTTTTACCTGCCATAAATTTATAGATAAGTATGCGCATTGCAGTAGGGCGTACACTTTTATTATCTAATGTTTTTTCTATTTCAGTCATGCAAAAAAGCAGTTTAAAAATACCTTTAACACTAATGTAATCAATGTTTTAGAAGATTTCAACTTGAGAGGATCTTTAACTTTAAATTAAGTAATTTAGTCTACTGAATAGAGTTCGATTTTTTGTTTTAAAGTGCTGAAAATTCGAATAATATGGTGATGAGGATTCAATTTTTGAGAATAAAGAGTTTCGGTTAGAAAATTGGTGAATTATATAATTTTTTTAACTAAAAAATGAAGGCTTTTTATCTGTAGTTGCATCAATTTTCGAGTTGGTAGTTTGTGTTTTTGATGAAAGGTTATTGATCCTTCAGTCAGTAAGATAGCGGATTTTAATTGCAGGTGATCTTTAACGTTTTGACCTTTAATTATTAAAAAATAAAATTGTTTTGAAGTCTATTCCACATCGTATGCAATATGGAAAATAGCGTCGCCTTGATTCACAATTGGTGATTCGTTGATGCAAATTACATATCCGGTTTCTTTGGCTTTTATTTTCTTTTCAAAATATCCGAACGGACCAGAAATGCTTCCGATTACTTCTCCTTTTTTTACTGCTTGACCGATTTTGATTGTGGGGTGAAACATGCCCGAATGTTTTGCTCGAACCCATTTAGAAGCATGAACCAATTTCGGAACCGTTTCTTTTAATGCATAATGAGAAAGTTCTTCTTCGAAATTTCGCATGCCTAAATGATGCATCATTCTCAGCGCACCAACTATACCGGTATCGGTAATTTCGCTATCAATATGAAGTGATTTTCCGCCCTCGTATAACAGTACCTTTTTGTCAAGTTGATGTAGCGTTTCACGAAACGATTTTTCTCTTCCGGCAGATTTTACAATGAATTCTGCACCAAATATTTTTGCTAACGCTAATCCGTCAATATCATCACTATCAATTCTAATCTGTGGAGCATTAAAACGGCTGTCACCACCTGTATGATAATCTATACAGTAATCTATAACCGGAGCGATATCTTTTACCAAATGATATGCAAAGCGGCTTGCTAATGATCCTCTTAAGCTGCCAGGGAAAACTCTGTTTAAATCTCGACCATCTGGAAATTGACGGGTTTGGTTCAAAAACCCGAATATGTTTACAACAGGAATACAGATAACCATACCACATTCTGGACGGTTGAATTTTTTGGATACTATTTGCCTAACAATTTCGACACCGTTGATTTCATTACCGTGAATACCACCAGTAATTAATAGGGTAGGACCATCCTTTTTACCACGCTGTACAATCACCGGAACTTCAATTTTGGTTCTGGTGTGTAACTTTGCAATGTCTAAATTTAATTGGGCGCCTTTGCCTTTTTGTATGGTCTCTCCTAAAACGGTATATTTTTTATTGAACATTTCTGTTGGCGTAAGTTTATTTTTTTCTGTATAACTTAAATAGTTCCAATTTGTTATATCTCAAAGGGCGAAATTAGTGTATAAATTACTAGTCTTATTGTAAAAAGAAACACGAATAACGGAATCATTAGGACTCTGTTATTCGTGTTAAAAAGAAAATTGATGTGTTTATGAATTATAAACTATAAGGAGAAATAGTTTTAATATGTCCGTCTGCTTGGTGCTCTAATTCCACCATTTTTACAGATCGTAAATGGGTTACGCCTTTAGAAAGACTACTATCATGATAGAATAAATAGAATTTATCTTCTACTTGGCAAATAGAGTGATGTGATGTCCAACCTACTACTGGTTCTAAAATTCTACCACCGTAAGTAAAAGGTCCGTATGGGTTGTCGCCAATAGCATAGCAAATAAAATGCGTATCGCCTGTGGAATATGAAAAATAATATTTGCAATTATACTTGTGCATCCATGATGCTTCAAAGAATCTACGGTCATTATCGCCCTCTAATAAAAGTTCGCCATTCTCATCAAGAATCTTGATTTCTTTGGGTTCTTCTGAAAATTCCAATAAATCATCGGTCATCTTTGCGACGATAGGTAATAGCGCAGGCTCATTAGGCTTTGGGAGTTCGTTATTGGAGTTATATACATTGTTACGGTATTTCTGTAACTGTCCGCCCCAAATGCCTCCAAAGTACATGTAATAGCTTCCGTCTTCATCTTCAAAAACTGCTGGGTCAATGGTATAACTGCCTTTTATAGCTTCTGATTCTGGGGTAAATGGTCCTGTAGGACTATCGGAAACAGCGACACCTATTTGGAAAATTCCATCTGCTTTTTTAGCAGGAAAGTATAAGTAGTATTTTCCGTTTTTATGCGCGGCATCTGGAGCCCACATCTGTTTTTCTGCCCATGCAACATCTTTTACATGAAGTGCAACACCATGGTCTGTGGCTTCACCATTTTCGCTATCTACGGAAATAACATGATAATCTTCCATAGCGAAATGACTTCCTAAATCATCAAAAGGAATATTAGATTCTATATCATGAGAAGGATATATATAAATTTTTCCGTCAAAATAATGTGCAGAAGGATCTGCGGTATAAATATGGCTAACTAAAGGTTGTGAAATTGCCTTTTCGTTCAGTTTATCAAAATCAATGTGGTCAATGCTATCTTCTGGCATACTTAAGCTTTTCTTCTAGTTATTAAATCTTGTTCTATTTGAGTTTCCATTTTTTTATTTATTTCATAAAGAAATAACAATGCTATTGCTATGAAAAATGAAATTGCAGGATATATGCTTACCAGCATTTTTGTTCCTTGTATGGCGCTTTCTGGTTGTATGATCGCATCTGTAGCTGCAAATTTCTTAGGTATATAGTCATAGATTCCTAATATCCAAGTAACTAAAGAGCTACCAATGGTTAAGCCCAATTTAAGACCTATCATCATTGCAGAAAATATAATTGCCGTTGCGCGTCTGTTATTTTTCCATTCAGAGTAATCTGCTACATCTGCAATCATTGCCCATAGTAATGGGATGGTGATACCGTAAAAGAACCCGTGTAAAATTTGAGATAAGAACATTAGCTCTACAGAGGTTGGCGCAAAAAAGTAAAAAATTGCAATGAAAATAGTAGAGACAAATAGCGCTGCACCAAAAACATCTCGTTTACCATATTTATCCGCCAAGCCTTTGGATAAGGATATACCAACGATCATAAATATTATACCACCGGCATTGAACAGTCCGAAACCTGCAGAAATTGGGTTGTCACCAAAGAAATCTACTCCTATACTGTTAAGTCCATTTAAAATAGGACCTATAAATTCTGCCAAACTTGTAGCATCTACATAGTTTTCAAAATAGTAAACATAAGAACCACCTTTCATAGCTAAAGTGATGAATACCAAAGTGGTTAATACCAACATTATGATCCAAGGCTTGTTCTTTACCAAATCACCTAAATCTTCTTTGAAGCTAGATTTTTGTTCAATGGTGGGTATGACTCTCTCTTTGGTTGTAAAAAAGGTGATTAACAGCATTATCGTTCCTATAATTGCCAAATAGGTCATTATAATTTCAATACCTACCGCTTTGTCTCCACCTCCTGCATATTGAATGATAGGCAACATAAATACTTGTACAAAGAATTGAGCGAACATTACTGCAACAAAACGGTATGATGAAATACTATTACGCTCTTTCATACTACCTGTAATTACACCACTTAAAGCAGCATACGGTAAGTTGTTGGCAGCATATAATAATAAGAGTAGGGTATAGGTTACCGCAGCATAGACTACTTTACCAGAATAGTCAAAATTGGGAGTACTGAAAGCTAATAAAGCGACAACACCTAATGGAATGGATGTAAACAAGATCCAAGGTCTAAATTTACCCCACTTACTTCTGGTTCTGTCTGCCAAGGCACCAACAATAGGGTTAAAGGCAAATGCAGCAACCATACCGACGACAAATATTATTAACGAGGCGTCGTTGGTTTCTAGACCGTAAATATCGGTATAGAAATAAGCTAGGTAGGTAACTAAGGTCTGGAAGACCAAATTGGCGGATAAGTCTCCTAAAGAATACCCTATTTTCTCCTTAAGAGATATTTTATGATCGTTGTTCATTTTGTGGTATTTGGTTCGTTTTATTAAAGTGTACTATCTTTTGCTACTTCGAGTACGCTGTAATAAGCTGGTTTTCTTTTGTATTCTCGGTCAAATAATAATGGGTAGTTAGTTCTATCTTCTATTGGCCAACTGTTTAACCATGATACACCGTCATTAATGCCCCAGAAAGTAACCCTGCTAATTTTATCGCTGTGTTTTTTAAATAAGCTGAAGATGTCTTTATAACGTTGTGCTAATTGCGTATTAACAGAGTCTGGTAATTCTTTAGTATAGGGATTCATGTGTTCACTACCTTCAAAGTTCTGACTTACTTCGGCACCTTCTAAGTCCCATGGATTTGGTAGTACCGTGATATCAAATTCCGTAATCATTACTTGAATGCCTAAATCTGAATACTCCAATATACTTGTTTCAATTTCCTCTAATGTGGGATCTTCTAAACCCCAATGTGCTTGCATTCCAATACCATCAATTCTAGCACCGCTTGCTTGTATGTCCTTAACCAACTTAATTGCACCTGCTCTTTTTTCTTGGCGGGTCATGTTATAATCATTGTAATAGAGCTCCGCCTTAGGGTCGGCTTCTTGTGCCCATTTGAAAGAATTGATCAAATAGTCTGGTCCTAGTTGTTTTAGAAATAATGAGTTTCTTAAGGTGCCATCTTCGTTTAGCGCTTCGTTTACAACATCCCAGCCATGTATTTTGCCTGAGTATCTAGCAGCAACAGTTTGAACATGGTTTTTTAAACTAGCGGATAGTTCTTCTTTTGACTCTATTTTTTCGACCCAGCCTGCAAGTTGACTATGCCAAACGAGGTTATGCCCTATAAAAGCAATATCATTTTTGGTGCTAAAATCTATATACTTATCTGCGGTCTCAAATTCAAACTTTCCCTGCTCTGGTTCCATATACATCCACTTCATTGAATTTTCTGGTGTAATGGTGTTGTATTCTATTAGTACAATTTGTTCGCCAAGACTATCTTTTTTTGATACAAGATTGTCGTTAACCGCGCTACCAATTAAAAAATTACTTTTAAACGCCTCCTTAAGTGTGGGTTCTTTTTGAACCTCAGGAGTTGTCTTTTTTTCTCCACAGCCAATCATTAAAATTGAGGCAAGTATTAAAGTGAATTTAATACTTGTTTTATGTTTAGACCTTAAATTCCTTTTCATAATTTTTGTAGTTGTTTTTGAATTTTAGTAGGGGCTTAAAAATACAATCTTGAACTAGTTTGCATTGTAATATTTGATGCATTAGATAGGAATCTTGTTGCATCATGGGATAGTGCGGTGGTCTAATTTGAATTTTAAGTAGATTCGGCTTTAAAAAACTAAGGAATTGATAATTTATAGCCTAAGCGAAAATCATATTCTCACTTGCTATGAATTCCCTTTTAATTCTGTTGGTAGTATGCCAAACTCATTCTTAAAACATTTGCTAAAGTAAGATGCGGATGAGAAACCAACTTTAAAACCAACCTCGCTAATAGATTCACTTCCGCTCTCTATCATTTGCTTGGCTTTTTTAAGTCTAATTTTTCTGATGAGTTCAGTGGCGGTCATCCCAGTAATGGCCTTTATTTTTCTATACAATTGACTTCTGCTTAAAGACATGTCATCAGCTAAATGTTCAACGTTTAAATCTGGTTCCCCTAGATTTTCGTTTACATAATCTAGTACTTTTTGCATAAAAGTTTTATCTAAACTGGTTGTGTTTTCAAGAAGGGTTATTTTATTTTCCTCATTGATGTTCTTCTCTATAAATTGTTGACGCGTTTCTATTAATCGCTTTATATATGATCTTAATAATTTCATTTCAAAAGGCTTATTAAGATATGCGTCTGCACCAGAATCAATGCCTTTTATTTTATCGCTGCTCATTGCTTTAGCGGTAAGCATTAAAACAGGGATATGACTCGTTTTTAAATTTTCTTTAATATGGGTACAGAATTCAAAACCATCCATTTCTGGCATAATAACATCAGAAATTATTAAATCTGGAATTCCCTTAAGTGCCATTTGTAAACCGGTTTTTCCATTTTCAGCTTCTACAACAGTATAATCTGTTCTAAGTTTATTTTTTAAATAATTTCTAAGTTCAATATTGTCTTCCACTACCAAAATGGTCTTTTTATTTTCAATATCCAGATTACTTATTGGATTAACTTTTTGGTCTTCTTCTAGATGTTCCTCTTTAATATCTAGGTTTAAAACTTTACCTGAAGGAATGGATATTTCTGAAGAGTGAAAATGGTCTTTCCCCAATGGAAATAACAATGTAAATTTTGTACCTTGATTAACTTCGCTACTTACTTCTACGATGCCTTTATGCATCTGTACAAAACTTTGTACCAACTCAAGGCCAATACCTGTGCCTGATCCGCCAAAATAATGTTGACTTTTATTTGTTGCTTGATAGAATCTTTTGAAAATATGTTCAATATCATCTTTGTTAATACCTGATCCTGTGTCTTCAATACTAATTTCTAATGCTTTATGCATTTTAGAATCATCTAGCAAGGGGAAAACTACTTTGTTTTTATGGGAATAAATTCCTAACGTGATTACACCACTTTCTGGTGTTGCCTTAAATGAATTGGATAACAAGTTGAAAATGACTTTTTCCAATAATCCTGGATCTCCCCAAAAATCCATTTCGTTATTGTCATCTGTTTCTGTGGTAAGCAGTATGTTCTTTTCAAAAGCCTCTTCTTCAAAGTGCTTGGCAATTTCCTTAACAAATTTATAAGCATCTATTTTTGAAGTGTTTAACGTCATTTTATGAATATGGAGTTTTCTAAAATCCATTAATTCATCAATAAGGGTTTTAAGTCTTTGGGCATTTCTGTAGATGATTCTATGCTTTTCTTTTAACCCTTTATTTAGTTTGTAACTATTAGTCTCCATAATATCCATAATAGGATTCATGATAAGGGTGAGGGGAGTCCTGAATTCATGTGAAATATTAGTGAAAAATTGAATCTTCTTTTCGTTTAAAACT
>TARA_R110002033_G_scaffold2209_1_pt1 | contig 10989 bp, 12 predicted proteins | sample TARA_R110002033 | Tara Oceans TARA_R110002033 (sample SAMEA4397051) | marine metagenome | biome: Polar Biome; feature: [SRF] surface water layer (ENVO:00010504); material: water (ENVO:00002006), including particulate matter (ENVO:01000060) such as... | depth 5 m
TCATTTCCTTGGGTATCAAGTTTTAGTTATGGATGTTTCATAATGTTCAATTATTTCTGGTTCTAACCGCCGTTTCAAAATAGTTGCTAACTTTTTTCGACCTCTAAATATTTTAACTTTCACATTATTAGGCGTTAAATCAACAGCTTTTGATATTTCATCTAAAGATAATTCATCAAAATAATATAAAGTTAACAGAAAACTATCTTCACTAGGCAGTAAGGCAATACAATCTTGTATAGCTTTATTTTGTTCTTGTTGTTCTAAATTATGTAAGGCGTTATCTATCGTTTTTAATTGATGTTCAGTAAATTCATCTATGGCAACATCATTTAAATGTTTCCTGTTCTTTTTCAATCTATCTAAACTCGTATTATACGCTATTTTATAAATCCATGTTGAAAATTTAGAATCCCCTTTAAATTTACTTAACGATTTGTAAGCCTTTATAAAGGTGTCTTGAGAAACCTCTTCTGCTTCTTCCCTATTTTTTAACATCCTTAGGGTTAAAGTATATACCAAATCTTTGTAACGTTCTACTAATACAGAAAATGCATTAGTATCGCCTTCAATTATTTGGTTGATATAGTGTTGATCGTTGATGGTCATTTTTAAAGTAAGACGACTTAATATCGTTTTAGGTTACAAGACATTTTAAAAAATTATTCTAAAAAAGTGTAACCAAAGTTTAAACTATATCGTCATAAGCTATGAACACATTAAAAATAATCAATTAAAAACAAACAGTTATGGAAGGAATTTTAATACCAATCAGTCTTTTTGCGGCAATTTTCGGAATGGTTTATCTTTATTTATCTACAAGAAACAAAGAACGTTTAGCACTTATTGAAAAAGGTGCTGATGCAAGTATTTTTATGAGAGGAAGAAGTCATACTGCCCCTATCTGGAAAGTACTTATTTTAAATCTTGCCCTTTTATTAATGGGTATTGGTGTTGGTGTATTTATTGCAATGCTTTTAAGTGAATACACAACTTTAAATGAAGATGCTATTTATCCAGCAGTTATTTTCTTTATGGCAGGTGTTGCCTTATTTATTGGTTTTAAAATGACTAAAGATTTAGATAAAGAATAAAGAAACGGAATTAATCAAAAAACGATAAAAACTGTTTTCATTATTTGAGAGCAGTTTTTTTATTTAATTGGAAAGTCAAAGTAAGTATTCGGAAAAGGTTCTCCTCTTAAAGTGAAATGCCACCACTCTTTGGGGTAATTTCTAAACCCATGTTTTAGCATGATATTTTGCAACAATTGCCTATTGGCTTTTTGCTCTTTTGTAATTCCATTATAATTTACCCAAGAGGCTTCACCAAAAAAATCATAAGGACTACCCATATCCAATGGGATTCCTGTATTACCATCAATTATGGTTAAATCTAAAGTACTGCCTCTACTATGGCCCGATTTGGAAGCAATATAACCTGCTTCAAATAAATTTTGCTTACTTACATTAGGATAAAACTGATGTTTATTGATGGTGTCATTTAAATCCCTTGCCCATTTTACAAAGTGATTAACGGCACGCTGCGGGCGGTAACCATCATAAACCTTTAAACATAAATTCTGATTTTGCAATTCTTCATGAACTGATTTTATCGCCTTTGCTGTTGGCAACGTAACAATTAATTTGTGTTTACGGTAACCATCAATTGGCATTCCAACAAAGTTATTTGAACCATGGTACCTTAATTCCACATCCAAATCTGGAATACTATCACTTACCTCCACAAAACCTTCTGGCAACTGAGCAAAAGTTTTTAAACACAATACACTGAAAAAAATAATTAACTGATACTTCATTTTAATTTTGAATTATGCTAATTTAGAAAATAAAAGAATATGCTTTTTGAAAGTAAGATTAATTTAAGAATGAAAGATGCAGATATTACTTATTATCCAAAATTTTTTAGTACAGTTGAATCTGATTTTTTGTTGGAAAAACTTCTTAAAAACACGAATTGGCAACAAGATACCATAACTGTTTTCGGAAAAACCCATTTACAACCACGCTTAACAGCCTTTTATGCTGATAATAACAAACCCTACAAATACAGTAATATTATAATGCAACCGCATGAATTTGATGGTGAATTACTTAAAATTAAAAACACCATAGAAACTGAACTCAATATAAAGTTTACAAGTTGTTTAGCTAATTTATACCGAGATGGAAAAGATAGTAATGGTTGGCACGCCGATAACGAAAAAGAATTAGGAAAAAACCCAATAATTGCCTCTGTTAGTTTTGGAACTGAAAGAGCTTTTCATTTTAAACATCGATTTAATAAAAATTTAAAACAAAAACTAACATTAGAACATGGGAGCTTATTATTAATGAAAGGTAAAACGCAAGCCAACTGGCTGCACCAAATTCCGAAAACAAAAAAGGAAATAGGAAAACGAATTAATTTAACATTTAGAATTATTGCATAAAAAAACCGAGTTCCCTCAAACTCGGTTTCTTTTCAATTTGCTTTTTTTATTATGAAGCTAGATTTGGGGTCTCCAGATCAACAACATAATGCAAATATTAATTAATTAATCCATTGAACTAAAAAGTGTGTTATTTAGTACACTCCAAATATATAATTATTAAATCATATCCAACGATAAAATACATTAAAAATCGATGAAATGCATTTAATTTTAACATTTAACGACTAAAAACATTAAATTATCGATGAAATACACGTTTTATAATTGCTCAAAATAAAAAAAGCACCCTAAAAAGGATGCTTTTTTACTAACTAACCAACCAAAATATGTGTTACAATCCTCAAGTTTAAAGTAACCACTCAATAAACTTTTTTATCAGAATGTAACATCTATTATAAAGCAATCTCTGTGCCAAACTAAAACAATAAATTCTTTTATGTTTTATTTAACATATCATAAAATAGCGCTTCGCCGTTAGTATTTAAAATATAAATGTGGGATATTTGTATCACTAAAACAAGTCACTTAATTAATGAAAAACACACTCGTATTATTTTCTGTTTTTTTAATTGTATCCTGCGCTGAAAAACAGCATGATCTAACGGTAAGAGGACATATTAAAGATTTAAAAAAAGGAACTATTTATTTAAAAAAAGTAAAAGACTCAACGTTTGTAAATGTAGATTCAATAATAATTAGTGGTAATTCTGATTTTGAGTTACACAGTGATTTAGATTCTCCTGAAATGTTCTTCTTATACTTAGATAAAAATAGTTCTGAAAAAGACAGAATTGCTTTTTTTGCTGATAAAGGCGTTACAGAAATTAATACGACATTAAAAAACTTTGTTTTTGATGCCAAAATAAACGGCTCTGGGCAGCAGAAAGTTTTAGAAGAATACCAATCTATTATGTCTAGACTAAATGGTAGGAATTTAGATTTGATAAAAGAAAACTTTGAAGCACAAAAAGCTGGAGATTCTGCAAAACTAGATACTATTCAAAAACAGTATGATAACGATTTAAAACGGCGGTATTTATATACTGTAAATTTTGCAATAAACAATAAGGATAGCGAAGTAGCCCCTTATATTGCCTTAACAGAAATATATAATGCTAATATTAGTTTACTTGATACTATTAATAATTCTTTAACACCTAAAGTTAAGGATTCAAAATACGGCAAGGAATTACAGCGTTTTATTGATGGTATAAAAGCTACTGAGAAATAATAATTTCTTGTTAGATTTATAGTAAAAAAGAGGCCTTTCAAATTGAAAGGCCTCTTTTTTTTAAGAGCCGATGGAGGAACTCGAAACTACGACCTTCCCGATGTTAAATCGGGATGCTCTAGCCAGCTGAGCTACATCGGCGTTTTAGCGGGTGCAAATATAATCGCTTAAATGATATATACAAATGCCTCCGTTAAATAATTCATCCTAGTTTGTTGATTTTTTCGATTAAAGTTCTTCCTTTAGTTTCCAACTCTTGGTTAATTGCTTTAAAATGTGCTTTTGGATTATCAATATTCTTTGCGTTAACCTTAGCAATCAAGTCATCAAAAGTTTCAATAGCTTCATCAATTATCGCTTCACTTTTCTTAGTATCTTTTTCAGTATTTGAATATTCCCAAACGTAAACTGCTTCTATAATATCGCCTAAAACATAATTAATGTCTTTTTTTAGGTCTCTAACATTTGCCATTTTATTTATTTTAAAAATTACTCGACAAAATTAAACATAAACTTCCAATAGCGAAGCATTTTTTGAAGTAATCTCGTAATCCCTTATTGCAGCAGGAAGCAATATTGTTTCTCCCTTTTTAATGTGTTCAGTATAGTCTTCAAAAGCTATTTCAGCCTCACCATCAACACACATATAAATAAAAAAAGAATCTTTATTGTTTACTTTTCTTAGTGTTTTCGTAACTTTTAAATAGCTAGTTTTAAAATAAGGGCAACTTACCATTTCATTTGATTCGTTTTCTTTTTTAGAATATTCCACCCTAAAATTATCTGGCATATTAAAATCGAAAGCATCAATAGCTAAATCATTATGTAAGTCCCTTTCGTTACCATTATCATCTACTCTATCCCAATCATAAACCCGGTAGGTAATATCACTGGTTTGCTGTATTTCAGCAACCATAACACCAGCGCCAATAGCATGAATACGACCAGCTTCAATAAAATAGGTGTCCCCTGCTTTTACTTTATCAAAATTTAAAATTTCAGTAAGTGTTTTATTTTTTAAATGGCTTAAATATTTTTCGGGTGTCATATCCTGATTAAACCCAACGATTAAATTAGAGCCTTCATCGGCTTGCAACGTATACCACATTTCTGTTTTTCCAAAGGAATTATGGCGTTTGGCAGCAAGTTCATCATTCGGGTGTAATTGAATGGATAAATCTTCTTTGGCATCAATAAATTTGATTAATAGTGGGAATTTATTTCCGAAAATTTGATAATTCCTTTCTCCCAATAAATCAGCTTTATAAGTTTCCAATAAATCTTTTAAAGATTTACCTTTTAAGTTACCATTTGAGACTATTGATGTATCGTCTTCTACATCACTAATTTCCCAACTTTCACCAATATTGGGTAAATTACTATCTTTATTTAATAAGGTTTTTAATTTTTGTCCGCCCCAAATTTTATCTTTTAAAATAGGCTGAAATTTCAATGGATATAACATAAGTATTTTTTATTGGTCTGAGTAGGTTACAAAATTTCTTGGTGTTTCGTAGAGTGTGATTTCTAAATCTAAACCCGAATCAAGCTTTGGTTTCATTTTATTATAAATAACCACAGCAATGTTTTCAGCTGTTGGATTTAAATCTTTAAACTCTGGCACTTCAATGTTCAAATTCTTGTGATCAAAAGCATCTTCGACTTCACTTTTTATGATATCTTTTAAAACTTTCATGTCTATAACATAACCCGTTTCTTTATCAATCTCACCAGTTACACTAACAATAAGTTCGTAATTATGACCATGAAAATTAGGGTTGTTGCATTTGCCAAAAATGGTGTCGTTCTTTTCAAAACTCCAATCTTTTCGATACAGCCTATGTGCCGCATTAAAATGTGCTTTTCTGCTTACTGTTACCTTCATGAATTTATATTTATGTGTTCGTAAAACTTATCGAAAATAACTTTAAACCACTCCGTGTATAATTCAGGATGAAGCGAAATATCAACTTTCACCTGTTCCAAAGGCATCCATTTCCAATTGGCGGCTTCACTTGGGTTTATTTTTGGTTTATTATTATACTTACCAAGCAATACGTGATCATATTCGTGCTCAGTTAGGCCATTATCAAAAGGCGCTTTATATATAAATGAGATAGACTCTTCCAAATCTACAACAAAGCCCATTTCTTCTTGTAAACGTCTTTTTCCTGCCTGAATATTGGTTTCACCATTGCGTTGATGACTGCAGCAGGTATTTGTCCAAAGTCCGGGAGAATGATATTTATCCAATGCCCGTTGTTGTAACATTAATTCATTTTTGTCATTAAAAATGAATACAGAAAAGGCGCGGTGCAATACGGCCTTTTCATGAGCCTCTAACTTTGGCATCAAACCAATTTGCTCATCATTTTCATTAACAAGGATTACTTTTTCTTCTTTCATCTGCTCAAATTTTATTGTTTTTATCTGTCAGATGTAATTCGCCATTAAACATCTTCGCTCGTATCAAAAATTGTTATAGCTCATTTCATAGCAGGACAAAAATACCAAGTAAATTTATAAAAAACATTATTATAGGGATAAAATTAAAAAGTGCTGCCGACTTCTATTTCTATTGAAGTTATAAATATTATCTTTGCAACCCATTTGCAAAAATATTTATGAGTTTTTTAAAAGAAATACAGCGGAGACGTACCTTTGGTATTATATCGCACCCTGATGCTGGTAAAACCACTTTAACAGAAAAATTACTGCTTTTTGGGGGTGCCATTCAAGAGGCCGGAGCTGTAAAGAGCAACAAGATTAAAAAAGGTGCTACGAGCGATTTTATGGAAATTGAACGCCAGCGTGGTATTTCCGTGGCAACTTCTGTTTTGGCTTTTGAATATGATGGTATAAAAATTAATATTCTTGATACGCCTGGGCATAAGGATTTTGCAGAAGACACTTTTAGAACCTTAACTGCCGTTGATAGCGTTATTGTTGTTATAGATGTCGCAAAGGGTGTTGAGGAACAAACCGAAAAATTGGTTGAAGTTTGCCGAATGCGAAATATTCCTATGATTGTTTTCATTAATAAAATGGATAGGGAAGGAAAAGATGCTTTTGATTTGTTAGATGAAATTGAACAGAAATTAGGATTGAAAGTCGTGCCTCTTAGTTTCCCTATTGGAATGGGTTACGATTTTAAAGGCATTTATAATATATGGGAGAAAAATATAAATCTATTTAGTGGGGACAGTAGAAAAGATATTGAAGAGACCATTGAGATTTCAGATTTATCATCGCCAGAGTTAGATAAGTTAGTTGGAGAAAAAGCTGCAAATACTTTAAGAGAGGAAATTGAGTTGGTAGAAGGCATTTACCCCACTTTTGATAAAGATGAGTATTTAAATAGTGCCTTACAGCCTGTGTTTTTCGGATCTGCATTAAATAATTTTGGAGTTAGGGAATTGCTAGATTGTTTTGTTGAAATAGCTCCAAAACCGAGACCTAAACAAAGTGAGGAGCGTTTAGTTAAACCCGATGAAAAAAAGTTCACGGGATTTGTTTTTAAAATTCATGCCAATATGGACCCTAACCATAGAGACCGTTTAGCCTTTATTAAAATAGTATCTGGTAAATTTGAAAGAAATAAACCATATTTACATGTCAGACACAATAAAAAATTAAAATTTTCTAGTCCTAATGCCTTTTTTGCGGAAAAGAAAGAAATTGTAGATACCTCCTACCCTGGAGATATTGTTGGTTTACATGATACGGGAAATTTCAAAATTGGAGACACCCTTACTGAAGGTGAAACTATTAATTACAAAGGTGTACCTAGTTTTTCACCAGAACATTTTAGGTATATAAATAACGCCGACCCTTTAAAGTCAAAACAGCTTTTTAAAGGTATTGACCAATTGATGGATGAAGGTGTTGCCCAATTATTCACTTTAGAACTTAATGGACGAAAAGTAATTGGAACCGTTGGTGCCTTGCAATATGAAGTAATCCAATACCGATTGGAACATGAATATGGTGCAAAATGTACCTATGAAAACTTAAATGTATTTAAGGCGTGTTGGGTAGATCCTAAAAATGCAAAAACAGATGAATACAAAGAATTTGTAAGGGTAAAACAACGTTTTTTAGCAAAAGACAAGCAAAATCAGTTGGTTTTTTTAGCTGATTCTTCATTTTCATTGCAAATGACCCAACAAAAATATCCTAGTATAAAATTTCATTTTACTTCTGAATTTGATTAAATGAGAACAAAAATATTATGTATTTCATCGGTGTTTTTCAAAAAAATAGTAATTCATCGACTTTATATAAACTTTAATCAAAAAAATATAACTACAACGTTATAGTTGTTTAGATTTACATTGTAATCATAACCCCAAATAATGATTGACCTATGGAAACAAACACTAATATTTACAGTAACGACGACCTGACGGTTACTTTTGAACCTTGTTTATGCATACATGCAGAAAAATGTGCTCAAGAACTATCAGAGGTTTTTAGGCTATCTATAATTCCTTGGATTGACTTAGAAGCCACTGAAACCAAAAAAATTATAAATCAAATTAAGCGTTGCCCTTCTGGTGCACTTAAATATAGGTTAAACACTAAAAAAGAAGCCTGTTAATTTAGGCCATATTATCATAAAAAATCCCTTTGAAATAATTAAAGGGATTTTTTGTTTAAACCAGTTCTTTATTTAAGCCTGTCCTGTTGGTCCAAAATTTAACGGAATTGGTGGTTGCTAAAAAAAAGTATTTCGAGCAACCTGACGACCTATAATAATTTTTTATTCCATTAAAATTTAAGCCTGTCCTGTTGGACCAAAATTTAACGGAATTGGTGGTTGCTCGTAATCTTTAATTTCACCATGGGCTTTTTCAAATCTAGATACATTTTCGCCTAAAGCTTTTAACAAACGTTTGGCATGTTGCGGCGTTAAAATAATTCTAGATTTCACCTTGCTTTTAGGAATCCCTGGCATAATATTAACAAAATCTACAACAAATTCCGATACAGAATGATTGATAATAGCTAAATTAGAATAGGTTCCTTCGGCCACTTTCTCATCTAATTCAATATTTATTTGTCCTTGTTTTGGATTATCTTTTTCGTTTGCCATTGAAAATTATATTTTTCACTTCCACGAATCCCGATAGTCATCGGGAGGAAGTCTTATTATTAATCATTTTTAAAATAAAAAGTCCTACTATATTTTTAGCAGGACTTTTGTTATCTTTAATCAGATCCCAACCTGCGCTGGGATAAATGAGATTCCCGCCTTTGCGGGAATAAATTCGATTACCCAATCCCAAAAAAGCGGGATTGGAATCTCATTTAATTATAATTTAATTCTTGCTTAACTTGCATCATTTCGTCAAACTCTTCCTTAGAGCCAACAATAATATCAGTATAGTTTCGCATACCTGTTCCTGCTGGAATTCTATGTCCGACAATTACATTTTCTTTCAAGCCTTCTAAAGTATCAACTTTACCAGCTACTGCCGCTTCATTAAGCACTTTAGTTGTTTCTTGGAACGATGCCGCTGAGATAAACGATTTTGTTTGAAGCGAAGCTCTTGTAATACCTTGCAGTATTGGTGTAGCGGTTGCTGGTTTAGCATCTCTTGCCACAACAAGATTTTTATCTTCGCGACGTAAAATAGAATTTTCATCTCTTAAGTCTCTCGGAGAAACAATTTGACCTGGTTTAAGATCTACAGAATCTCCAGCATCGTCAATGACTTTCATTCCAAAAATTTCATCATTTTCTAAAATGAAATCTGCTTTATGAACTAATTGGTCTTCTAAGAAAATAGTATCACCAGAATCAATAATTCTAACTTTACGCATCATTTGCCTCACAACAACTTCAAAGTGCTTATCGTTAATTTTCACACCTTGTAAACGATATACTTCTTGTACTTCGTTAACTAAGTATTGTTGTACAGCTGAAGGCCCTTTGATATTCAAAATATCGTTTGGTGTAATAGAACCATCTGATAAAGGCATACCCGCTTTTACATAATCATTTTCTTGAACAAGAATTTGATTGGATAGCTTCACCAAGTACTTTTTAACTTCACCTAATTTAGATTCTACTATAATCTCACGGTTACCTCTTTTAATTTTTCCGAAAGAAACGACACCATCAATGGCACTTACAACTGCTGGGTTAGAAGGATTACGTGCTTCAAATAACTCTGTTACACGCGGAAGACCTCCCGTAATATCACCTGCCTTAGCAGATTTACGAGGTATTTTAACTAAAATCTTACCTACAATAATCTTCTCACCATCATCAATCATTAAATGCGCTCCAACTGGTAAGTTATATGAACGGATCGTTTCACCTTTTCCATCTTCAATATGAAGCGTTGGAATAAGCTTTTTATTTCTAGATTCTGAAATTACTTTTTCTTGGAAACCGGTTTGTTCATCAATTTCAACTTGGTAAGTGATTCCTTGTTCGATGTTTTCATATTTTACTTTACCAGCAAATTCTGAAATAATGACACCGTTATAAGGATCCCACTGACAAACAACATCGCCTTTTTTAAGTTCATCACCATTTTTAACATAAATAGTTGAACCGTAAGGAATATTATTTGTGCTTAAAGTAATACCTGTTTTCTTATCAATTAATTTTAATTCAGAGGTACGAGAGATAACAACATCAATATCGTTTCCTTCACTATCTTGACCTTTAACTGTTTTTAAATCTTCAATTTCAGCAATACCATCAAATTTAACGGCTAACTTATTATCCTCAGAAATGTTACCTGCAATACCACCTACGTGGAATGTACGAAGTGTTAACTGTGTACCGGGTTCTCCAATAGACTGAGCTGCTACAACTCCAACGGCTTCGCCTCGTTGTACCATTTTACCTGTGGCTAAGTTACGTCCGTAACATTTAGCACAAATACCTTGTAACGCCTCACAACTTAAAGCAGAACGTACTTCAACAGATTCAATTGGAGATAATTCTATAGATTTCGCTATTTTATCACTTATTAAATCGCCTGAACCAACTAATAGTTCATCAGTTAATGGATTATAAACATCATTTAAGGAAATACGACCTACAATTCTTTCTTCTAAAGTTTCAACAACTTCATCATTTTTCTTCAATGGCTCAACTTCAACACCTCTTAGCGTACCACAATCTTCTGAATTAATGATAACATCTTGAGAAACATCAACTAAACGACGTGTTAAATAACCTGCATCGGCAGTTTTAAGAGCCGTATCTGCAAGACCTTTACGCGCACCGTGAGTTGATATAAAGTATTCTAAAATTGAAAGTCCTTCCTTAAAGTTAGAAAGA
>TARA_R110002033_G_scaffold124195_2_pt1 | contig 10980 bp, 15 predicted proteins | sample TARA_R110002033 | Tara Oceans TARA_R110002033 (sample SAMEA4397051) | marine metagenome | biome: Polar Biome; feature: [SRF] surface water layer (ENVO:00010504); material: water (ENVO:00002006), including particulate matter (ENVO:01000060) such as... | depth 5 m
ATGAATTTCAATGGTGGCTGGGGGAATCAAGGCGACTTTGGTGCATTTGGTGACTTTCTCGGTGGAGTTCTGAATCCCATCTTAGGCTTTGCGACTGTAGGTCTACTTATATGGTCACTGAAACTTCAAATGAATGAACTAGCATTATCTAGACAAGAGCTAGCACTAACCCGCCAAGAACTCTCAGAGACCAAAGAAGAAACGGCACTTAGCCGCAAGGCAATTGAAGAGCAGGTAGCTCACATACAAAAAGAAGCAAAATTAAATGAATTGATGCGACTTATGATCGATTTAAGGAAACAGTATCAAACCGTTAACGACCAACAAATCAAACATTACAACTATGACTTAGATAAACTGATATCTAGTCGTCATGTTGGTCATCAAGAAATTACAATTGGCACAATAATATATAGTGACAAACCACACTCAGCCCAAAAAGTGGAACAAATAAGAATTGAACTGAAGAACGTTTACGATAATTACGTCAGTCGAAATAAACCTTGCCAATTTACGGACCTCGAAGAAATCTTGTGTTTATTCACAACCATTGTGATCAGGTATTCCCTTAGCTCCAGCCACTCTGATTTATCCGCCATATATTTAAATGAGGCAAAACAAATGATCCAACCTTTTCAGGATATATTCTGGAGTGAAACTATTAATAATCAACTTAGAAAAATAAATACCTTTTCTCAACTGAAAAAAAAATCAAACACCACTGCTTAGAAACAGTTCTAATATCTTTAGTACTTGGCGCTCATCTTCTGGGCCTACTCCCAAGTACGACCTTGCTTTAATTGCCGCGGGGCCTGCTGGCATGCCTTCGGTGCCACCAAACTGGTGGATGGTGGCATAGATTTTATTGCTGCCGATGGTGGCCCAAAAGTTACCACTGTCGGCCGCGATACTGGCTGCTAGCCCGCCAGCACTGACTTGCAATATCTTACCGCCCTGGCGTTTAGGATTGGCTTTTAGATAGGCATCACTTAATGAAGCCCATGGCGCACCGGTAGCTGGATCGGATTCGGTGGCAAAGGCTTCTTCGGTGGCAAACTCTAATACCGCAGCAATATCATTCATCGGTTCGCTTAAGTCATCGAACTTTTCGATTAAGTTTCCCAGCACCTGTAATACTGTGCCATTGCTAAAGGTGATATCAATCTGGTTCATAGTATGACCTTAGCCCTTAAGCTTGCCTTCAAGCACTTGGTATTGCGCTTGCTGTAACGCAGCGAGCGATAACTTAAGCAATTGCACTTCACCCTCATTGGGCTGTCGTTGTTGCTGCCACTGACTATTAATGATCACTTTATCCTTGCTATCGCTCCCCTCAACCGCGGGGTACACATAGAGCAAATTATTATTTTTGCTGTCCCAAAGTATCGCTTCAGGCTCGGCTAGCATTAGCGGCAATTGTGTTAACGGCTCGCGGCTAAGTGACTTATTCGATGTGAGTTGTGATGCAAGTTGACGTTCCCCGATGGCAAGAAGTGCGGCAGGCTCACGCCCCAAATGCGCCGTTACGGCGGCTTGAATAGAGGGCGTCATAAACCCCAGCGCCTGCATGCCTAAGCCTGGACGTTTCTTGTCGAGTACTTCATCAGCCCACGTTGCAAACTGGGCTTGGCGCAGTGGGCTGTTATTGAGGGCTTGAACAAATTGAGTACGGGTATTGATGGATTGAATACCGCCCAGCTTTTTGGCTACCGCTACGTCGGTACCAAAAGCGGCTTCGCCTGGACTATAAGCCCAACCTAAGTCTGGGCTCATGCTGCTGCCGTCGGGTAAATCAATACGGGCATGGGGCACTGTGAGTACTTCGCCAGTGCTCACCGCCACAGTATCGGTATCAAAGCGTTTAATATAACCCTCGCCATTCTCTGCGGTGAGGCCCATGGCCTTAACCTGTGCCTCAGTTAATGCCCGCACGCGGCAACGACAACCCCAACCATTGGGCGGGTAGATCACGTCCCATATCGGATCGTCAAAACGAAATACTTTACCACTGAGGCGAGCATGGGCTGGCCGTGTTTGGCCGTCATCAATCGCCACATACTGCCAATAAGGGTGGGTTTTAGTGCGCGATAACATGCGCCGATAGCGCCCAGCCATGTAGGCAGTTTGCAAGTTTTGACGGTAGATAGTGTTTAACCGATATGGGCTACCCAGTTGCACCACACGGCCATCAACCTCTTGTTTGCCCCACCATCCTAGCTTTTCGAGCTGGGGTGTTAACCTGGCTTGAAATTGTTTAGCGGTTAAGCCCTGAGTTAGCGCAGCATCCACTTCGTTACGGATAGCGGTAAGCACATCCATCTCGGCCGCCTTTGCCACGGTAAAGGCACGAGCATGGGCACGGGTCCATACATCTTGCCAATCGTCACTAATGGCAAAGCCTTTGGCGCGAAAATACGCCACTGCATCTGCAGGGGCTTGGTTAATGGCAATGGTTAAATCAACGGTTTCAGCCATTGGCCATGCCCCACAACTCGGCGACAAACATTAACCGCGCTAACATCTCGGTCAATTGTTCTGTGTCCATACCAGGATAGTCATTGGCTAATTGGGCACGCAGCTGCTCGGGCTCACTCTGGAGTTGACCAAGTAATGGTTCAACCATGGCCATGTAAGCATCGCTCATTTGCCCTTGGGTTAGTGCGTCCAGCGCAGTATCGAGCGCAGTTTGACTTGGCTCACGTGGGTTAACCTCTGTCGTTGCTTGCGCGGCTAACGCTGCCAAGGCCGTTTGCTGATTAGTTGCACCTGCTGCATTAGGGTCTTCTTGCACTATGGTCAGTACAGCTTCACCGTTAGCGGGTTTAGGGATACGTGTTTTTTCGTGTAGCCAGTTTTGTGGAATTTGCATCCCCATGCTGACGAACGCCCGCAGCGGATAAGCCAAGGCGCGTAAATCTTCCGCCTCCGTGGTATCAAACACTAAGCGAGGATGACGGCGATGGCTTTGATAACTTTTGCAGTTGAGCGCATACAAGGGGGCCACTAAGTCGCGGGTTAAGGTTTCGGCGATTTGTGACAAGTCAGCATCACGCAGCTCTTGGCGCACTTCGTTGTGTACATTCCCCAAGGCATTAGTTGAGCTTTTACCGTCAGCCTGAGAGGTTAGCGTGCCACCTAAAATCACTTTACTCATGGTCTTTTCAGCCCATGACATCATCAACTCAAACGGATCGGCTTGGCCTGTGGCGGCGCTGTGAAAGTCCATCACCATGCCTTTGGGCATAATGCCGCCAGCGTTATGGCCAATACTCATCACCGCTTGCAACAGCGCGCGTTTTTCATCATCACTGGCACCCGCAGGGTATTGACCAATGCGCAGCGGTAAACCGTAGATCTCCAGAAACTCGGCTAAGTCGCGCACACTGTAGTTTTTAAAAATAAACGGCCAAATTAATTGTCGTACTAAACCACTGCGGCTGATATAGCCAGATTTAGCCGGATGAATATGCTTGATCCAACCAAACGGCCACAGCTCAGCACCATTGGCGCTCGCATCACGCAGGCGCAGTTCGTTGCGCCGCTCTGGGTGCGTCATAAACCAAGACGGATCGCGATACTCTGGCACCTCAATAAACCATTCGCCTAGCTCTCGGGTCCAGGCTAACTCGTGCATGCTAAAGCCTTTGAGGATCGCATCACTCATCGACTTAATTAAGCCTTTTATCCAGTTGCCTTCTTCAAGCATTTCTTGCAGATATTCAGTGTCGGTCTTTTCTTGTGGGGTTGGGTTACGGGGCGGTGCTAAATAATAATCAACGCCAATTAAGGCGCGTTTACGCTTGTCTAACTCGGCATACAAATGGCCGTCTTTTTCTTCGATATCTTCGGCTAGTTCACACTGAGCAATCAGGTCACCTTGTTCGGCGGCCTGTAAAATATTGGCCGCACTGGCGGGCGTTAAACCACTACTTGGGTGCTGGCTAAAAGTGCGGTGTAAACCGCTAATACGCACATCATCAGTTTGCAGTGCTTTAGCTTCTCGCTGTTTAAACGGGCGGCCACTGGCGTCTAAAATTACCGATTGGCTTGATTGTTTTTCTTGCATTACCAGCAACCTCTCTGCGTTGTATCATCATCGTTTGGGCGGGCATTGGGATTACGATGCTGACTTTTAGGAATAGGGGTAAATTCAATGGGGGCACCGTCAAGCGTTGAGGCATACACCATTAAAAATAAACTGATGGCCGCATCGCCATGGCGCTCTTTTTCCTGCCCTGTACGCACATCGCCAAGACAAGGCGTGCCGCGGCGGTTTATGCTCAACGCCCGTAAATCTGTGCCGGTATCATCATCCCGCGGAATAGTGATTAGCCCATCTTCAAAGTGACTTTTAAAGCGTGGCATTTGTTCACGGTAAAAGGGTTCAGACAACATCACACAGGCGATCACTTCGCTGCCGTATTTATCCTGGGCGTATTCGGCCAAGGCTTGGCCGTTACCCCTTGCATCCATCGCTCCGCCACGTAAGCGTGGCAGACGATCAACAATGTAAAACAGGATTTGCTCTTGCTGCCTAAAGGGGATGTTTTTAAGCTCTACCTGCAGCTTAACGGTAATGTGTAAGTCTTGGGCCAGTTCACCAACATCGATAACCGTTAAGTCACCACTGCGGGCAAAGTCTTCACCAAAGCAATGGGGCCTTGCTGGGTCTAGGCCATCGAGGATTGGCCTTAGTTCATCCTCACACCACTGCAGTATTTCTGCGGCGCGTAAGTTCTCAGGCCATTGACCAAAGGCATTATCTTTTTTAAGCCGGATCACGGGGCCACTTTGCGCAATGCTGGCCATACGAACTTCAATTAACGCACGGTTTAAGTAAGCGCCACCGCCAGATTTAGGCACACAGAAGTATTCTTCGAGGGCATCTTCTTCGGTTGCAGTGGCTTTAAGCAGCTTGGCCTTCCACTCATCTTCTGCGATTTGGCTCCACTCAATGCCACGAATTTGGCAAATACGCTGATACAATCCGTCACTACAGGCATCATCTAAGGTAATGCGATGAACTGAGTAATCCTTTTTATCTGCACGGGAATCATTAATTAACTCGTTAAACAGGTTTTCAATACCGTTATGAGTACTGATCAAGCGCACTTTTGCGCCCCACATGGTCAGCGCTAATGCAGCTTTGAGTACTTCGGCAAGACGTTCATGAAAGGCTGCTTCATCTATGGTCACGTTACCTTGCATACCACGCAGGTTTGAGGGGTTACTTGATAACGCCTGAATTTTAAAGCCTGAGGCAAAGTAAATGGCAAAGGTTAAAATCTCTTTGCCATCTTGGCCGTCATCAACAAAAATCTCCTCTTGAATATCGCCCGCAGCTTTATCAAATACCTTAGCCCACATGGCTGCTGCATCAATAAACTCGCGCGCCATTTCCTTATTACTGCCCACATAAAAGTGATTGGTACCGCCTTGGCCACGAGCAGCGCCAGCGGTCAATGATGCATCAGCCGCTTCTGCCCAGGTTAAACCGGTACGGCGTGACTTTTCAGCAATCTTCAGTGGCGACTCATCCGCTATCCAACGCTTTTGATAACCCAGCAGCACTTCTTTAGGATCAAAAATATTGAGGTAACTGGCCTCGATTGCGGGGTCAAATACGGGTTTGGTGATGCTGGCATGCTGAGCGTTCATTAGGCGATCCCTAAGATTTCTTTTTTGAGCAGTGACACAGCATCGGCGGTTAAACCAGCGGTTTTCGCTACCTTTTCGGCTGCATTAGCAGCCTCAGTAGCAAAGGCAATGCGGATCTCTTTTTCGCGTTTATGGCTGGCCATCGCGGCCGACTCAAGGCGCTGTACCGCTAACATGGCATCTTTAATCATGCCCACGTCTGCCGCTTCACCATCTTCGTTTAATAAGGCTTTAAACAACTGCGAACGTGCCATTTCTAAAATCAGTTTGGTGACTTCGCCCGTGGGTTTATCGCCCAGCTCTGCGGTCCACACTTGAGTTATTTCGCGCATTTCACGCAAGCTTTTACCTACAGCTTCCATTTTGGTGGCATAGCGGTTTAACCCAGCTCGACTGAGCTGCTGGTCATCGGGTAGTCCTGCGGTATTAATCAGGGCGTTAATTTCTTCCAGCAATTCCACTTGGCTAATGGAGCCATCACGCAGGCCTGCATCGAGTTTTTTACGAATCGCACTTGGCAGCAAATCTACTTTAGAGCGGCGACCACGGGTGGTGCTTTCTGTTTTATTAGAAGCCATGATTAGCTCCCTTTATGCTTAAGCGACGCAGCAATATCACGTCGTGCTTGCACCACCGCTTTTTTCAGTGCTCGCTCTGCTTGGCCAACCTGCGGCACCTTATCAAAGTACATTTTACTAAAGTCACCTTTATTAAATGGTTTACCTTCTTTTAAGGTCATTGGCTTGATGACATTTTCTTCCATGTCTGCCACAACTAATGCCAATGCCGTATGGTAAATCACCTTTTTTTGAGCAGACGTAAGTGGTTTAACAGCCATGATCATTCCCCCGCACTAGGGCGTTTAATGCCTGGAATAAACACCAGCCCATCCACCACATCTTGACCACGGGCTTTAAGCTCAGCAAGCAGGTAATTGCCTTGCACTTTGACACTGACTAAACCTTGCTCATCTAACCAATAGAGCTGGGTTTTAATCGTGTCGTTACTCATTTCAACCCCAAAGCTGGCACAGGTATCACGCACCATTGAGTGGTTTGCCCCATAGCCGACCATCGCGCTCAATGCTTTTAAAATACTGCGGCGTTGATGCTCATTTTTAATTTCAGTTAACGACATAGTGTCTTCCTTATTTACTGCGTAATTCGTTTTCGGTGAGCATTTCGGTCATGCTTTGAAGCGACTTAAGCTGTGGGGCAATCGCGGTAAGCTGTCCATTCACTTCAGCCATGCGTTTATCCAACTGGTGAAAGTCTTCTTTGCTGGGTGAGTGTTCTGCAATAATCTCAAGCTTATCAACCCGCTTTTCTAAGGCTGAAATCGCATCTGTTTTAGCGTAAGTTTTGGCTAATGCCCAGTTGGCTAACAGCAGCACTAGTGAGATCACGGCGTAAATCTGTACCCAAAACTCTTTAATGAGATCAAACATTGCGGCCTCCGTGTTTTTTCCGTTGTCGATGCTCATGATCGCGCTGGCAACTAATACACCTGAGCGCATCAGCGCGCTGCACCTCAACCGACTCTAGGCATTCACGACATATACCATTACCTAACTGGGTTGGCTGGTTTCGTCGTCGCGCTAGCAAGGCATCACGTTCGCGCTGCTCCATATCACTGGCCCAATCTTCTGCTCGCATTTAGGCTCCTTTTTTAAATGCAGGGGGGATCAACTGCCCAAGGCTAGACAACAAACCGACACCAGCAGCTTTGCCCTGACGCCATTTACCCACTTCACGCAGCCCCATGTAGGTTAGTAAGGGCGATAGCATCATCATCGCCAAATCCCATTGCGCGCCTTGGCCATAACTAAAAGCTGCCAAGCCTTCCATGCCCAAAATATACAATCCGGTAACGTAACCTGATGCTCTAGCCATTAAAGGTCGGGTCGCACGCACATAAGGATCTTGGCTGTCATCGCCATGCTGAATAGTGGCTTGAGTTTGTTGGTGAATAGCCGTCGCTTGATTGGCTTCGATGCGGGCCAATTCGACTTCACATTCGCCAGCAATACTTTTTAATTGCACTAAATCTTGTGGTGACAGTGAGGTTAAGGCGTGATTTAACGCTTGCTCAGGGTTCGGTTTACCCATAGCAATATCGACTAAATCGGCTAATTTATTGACAGTATTGGCTTTGTCATCTCTAAAAAAACTGCCAATAGAACGGAGTAAGCTCGGCCCTGTTTTGACGAGAGTGGATGCAATAGCAGTTAAGGTAATAGGATCCATGATTTATCCTTTATCGTTGAAGTTAATGCGGGCTTTAGCGCGTAGCACATGAGCTGGCGTGACGGCATTCCAACCAAGGTTGAAGTAGTGTTGGCGGGTAGCATGATGGCTGTGAAGTGGTATATCTGGCGGCACCTGCCCAATACCACAAGCGGCGGCTAATTCTTCGCGAATGCGGGCATCAAAGCCGTCTTTGGCACATTGGCGATGGACACGGTTTTGAATGCGCTTAGGCTGGGCGTTGGCAATGGGCGCATGATTAACCGCGCTGCATTTATGGTTGTGATGGGTAAATAGCATTACTGCCCCCTGATCACTAAGGTACAGCTTTGCTCGCCGACTAGATCAAGCAGTTGCTCTAGGGCGGCGCGGCTGTCTAACACGGCCCAGTCTTTACCGACAACTCCAAAAGATTGCCCAGGGGCAATACAGCCTTGTAGCTCACTGGCTCGGTTGGCAACATGGATTAAACAATGGGTGCGCTGACTGGGGCCATATACCGTGACACCTAAAGTGTTACCGCTAATGGCAAGGCACGTGCCTTTGCTGGGGCTTTGATGGCGCGCAAGGGTGTAACTGCCCTCAGGAATACAGCTCACGCCAGCTTCGTTGTTTAGCCACGGGCATTCAACGGTAAAAGCAAGGGTGTTGCCCTGAGCATTTTTGAGTTCGCCATAGGTGCCATGACTAAAGTAACGGCGGTAAAGCGTGAGGTGTAATGAGGCCATAAAAAAACCGAGACAAGGAACATAGGTTCATTGTCTCGGTTTAGTCGGATTTAGCGGATTGGAAAGGTTTCGGGATTAATGAGTATTTATCAGCAAAACCGAATTAGATATCACCATTAGTTTCATCCACAATATTTCTTAAAAAAACTAGTTTAGGTACACGGTTGTTATCTTTATCAAAACTAAACACGACGGTCACATTGCCTTGAATGGTTCTTTTATCAAATAGGTCTTCTACTTTAACGGTTGGGTCTAGCTGTAAGCGAACACGTTTTTTGTGCAATTCAGGTATGACAACTGCCCAGCCACGTTTCGTACTATCCAGATCTATTGCCCTAATTTCTAAAGTGACATTAGGAAAATCGTCTACCACTTCTAGGTCTTCAGGATCTTTTGTTGAACTAGGCATAGCTTTTACTGCTTCACGTCCAACACTCAGTGCTATATCATCATTAAAAGTAATGCTTGCTGTAGAATCGCGCTTAGCAGGGTTAACAACTTTAACAGCATGCTTTGCCAGCTTATCTTTGTCTTTAATCGCTGAATCAATAATAGCTCTAAAATCCTCAGCACTTAAATCAACCATACCAGCACCAATTTGAATAATTGTGTTGTTATTTGCTTGTATGGCTGCCTTTTGCTCTGAAGTAGCATGGCTATCTTTTCCTAAATAGTAAGCTCCACCCGCTAAAATCATCGCTAGAATGATTGTTGATAATAACTTAGGGTTATCCACAAGTTTCTCCATACCAAGGCGTTCACGTGAATCAACAATAAATTCATCAAATTTTGATTGGCTACCAAATACAAATTTTACAACAATATCTTCCCAAATACTGTCTGATTTTAACTCATTAAGAAATACTTCTACCGTGTGAATTTTTGTACCAGGGAATAAAGCTTCTAGTACATCAGGGGACTGGCGGATCAATAAGTCTAATGCCAACAGAGATTCTGCAATTTCCTTGACAGGAACCCACTCTTTGTTCGAATAGTAAATGTGTTGGTTAACCGTTACTTCCATCTTCTGTCCTTGAAATATAATATTCCTAATGTGAATATTTTAACTATATCAATATAATGTGGTTATACCAATAAAATCCAAGCCCATGTTAAGTCGGCACTATATTCTTGCTTCGCCCTATAAACCACATTATTGCCGTTAAATTAAACAAAAATTAACCAGAAACCTATTTACACATTGTAGGTCCACATGATATTCATACTAGACACAATCGTTGTTAGGTTAAATCTAAAGACGTTGTAATATCAAAGCTATAGACACTACAAAGCTACTTTAGTATCTACAACTGTAATTAAAAAATCATATAATAAGTATGCTCTTTGAAATGAAACTTTGGATTTATACAAGTTTGCTTGTTCTGTGTTATAATTAGTGTAGAATGTTGCCTTCAAAATATTGGTATTAAGTATCAAGGAAGAGCATGGATCAGATCGAGCAGTTATACCAAATTGTGTTCAAAGTCGCTAATCGATTTCTAAAACAAGCATCTATGTTCAGCATTGCTGAGTTAGATGAGCATAACCCAAGTTATGAAGAATTAGCTAAAATAGCGAGATTACTCGCTGGAAACATACAAAGCTTAGCCCAGATGGGGCAATGGAGTGAAGAGCGAATAGCTCTTAATGCACTTCAAGCTGCAAGATTAATGGAAAGAATTGCCCAAGCAATTACGAAACAGTCAGAAGAAGATTTGTCAGATGCTCTACGTGAGCTAGAGGCGATGACATTTATTTAGAATATTCACAGTAAATTAAGGAGATTGTATGACTAAATTTGAACAAGCTAGAAAAGATAAGCTTATAGAACAATCTTTTGAATATATCAAAAAGATTGAAGCTATCCTTACAAAAATTGATGAGAGCTTATTGAATAAAGCTGCTTAGAAATTTTTGAGTATAAGAAAAGCACCTTATTGGTGCTTTTTTTATGTCAGCTAATTAATCAAAACAACCTCCTCTGCTTTCTCGCCACAAACGCCGCTCTTTGCTCGGCAATAATTTGACTGATTCGACGCTCTGTTAGACCATAGTTTCTAGCTAACTGCTCCAGGTTATTACCCTTAAACTGACGCCAAATGCGAATATCACGCAGGGCATCTTTAAGGCGTTCGCCATTGGGAATATACATGTCACGGCCACCTAAATAGCTGCTTAGTGTAGTGGCTAATGCCTCGCTAATTGCCACCGAGTTGGGCACTTTATTGCCCTCTAGGGTAATGCGCATTAGCTCACATAAGCTTTGCAAGGTAGATGGCCAGCGCTTAATGAAGTCTTCACGCTCGTCTGGTTTTAGCGTTTGCAAGGTTTCTAGTGCTTGCTCTAGC
>TARA_R110002033_G_scaffold15972_1_pt1 | contig 10979 bp, 10 predicted proteins | sample TARA_R110002033 | Tara Oceans TARA_R110002033 (sample SAMEA4397051) | marine metagenome | biome: Polar Biome; feature: [SRF] surface water layer (ENVO:00010504); material: water (ENVO:00002006), including particulate matter (ENVO:01000060) such as... | depth 5 m
TAGATTTTCAAATTGAAAAAGAAGAGGTCTCAAAATTTGATAAAGCCATTATAAAATCTTTAAAGTTATACGCAAAAAAGCAGGAGGTTATTTTTAAAACTATTTGAATTAGTTAGTTCTCTCAATCTAAATATTAAATAATAAATTATCTTTACATAATAACAACAAATTGCGCTGAAAACTGATTAAAGTAGGCATTAAATATAATATTATGACTAAAATATTCTCATTTAAACCAATTGTCTTTATTGGTTTATTATTAATTGCCAGCTGTTCAAATGGTGAAAAATCAAAATCTACAATAGCAAATAACAAAGATTCGAAATCTTTAGAGAAGGAACTTGATGACACTTTTAAAAAAATGTGGCAAAATGTTACTCTTACTAACGCTACTGAATATTTTAGAACAGATGTATCTGATGATTTTTTTACAATAAACGCAGATGGAATAATTCAAAATAAGGAACAGCTACTAGCAGATACAAAACGACTAGAAATGCTTGAAAATTTGGATTTTAAGTTTTTCGACCAACAAATTAAAGTTTACAACAATGTTGGTATCATTAATGGTCGAATCCAAGCTTTTTCGGACGAAACTTATGTTGGAGAAATTTTTTACACTGCCATATTTGTAAAATATAACGATATCTGGAAATATGAAAATTGGCAAGGAACTTGGACAAAAGATTCTCCACCACCGCCATCATTCATTTCAGAAAATGAATCGGAAATTAAATAATTAATTTGCTACCTCACTAATAAATTTTATTCTGTACAAACGAAGCTCTTCATCATCATAATCGCCATCAAATTCCTCAATAGCATCTTCAATACTATCAGATTCTGACTCCATAAAATAATCATGGATTTCTTCCTGTTGGTCTTCGTCTAAAATATCTTGAATCCAATAATTTATATTCAGTTTAGTACCTGAGTACACTATAACTTCCATTTCTTTAATAAAATCTTCCATGGTCATACCTTTAGAAGAAGCAATATCATCTAATGGTAATTTTCTATCAATATTTTGAATGATATATAATTTATTGGCAGAATTACTACCTGTAGATTTTACAACTAAATCGTCTGGACGAATAATATCGTTTTCTTCTACATAATCAGCTATTAACGCAACAAAATCTTTTCCATACTTCTTCGCTTTTCCGTCACCAACACCGTGCACATTACTCAGTTCTGCAATGGTTATTGGATACTTTAAAGCCATATCTTCTAACGAAGGATCCTGGAAAATAACAAACGGTGGTACGCCTAATTTTTTGGCGTTCTTTTTACGTAAACCTTTAAGCATACCCATTAAAACTTTATCGGCTACTGCGCCTCCACCCTTCTCCGCAGTTATAATACTACCATCTTCTTGTTCGCCATCAAAAATATGATCTTCAGTCATCATGAACGATTTCGGAATCTTAATAAAATCCTTACCCGCTTCAAGCAACTTGATAACACCATAAGTTTCAATATCTTTTTTAAGATATCCAGCTACTAAAACCTGTCTTAAAAGCGCCATCCAGTATTTATTATTCTGATGTTTACCTTTACCAAAAAATGGTAGTTCGTTGGTTTTATGTGAATTTATAAGTGCATTTTCTTTACCTGTAATAACGTTTACCAAATCTTTGGATTTATATTTTTCATTGGTATCTTGAATCGTTTCCAGTAATAACTTGGTTTCATCCTGGGCTTCAATTTTCTTTTTTGGATGCCTTATATTATCATCCATCTCGCCACCTTCACCAGTTTCATTATCAAATTCTTCACCAAAATAATGAAGTATAAATTTTCTTCGGGAAATAGATGTTTCCGCGAAAGCGACCACCTCTTGTAACAAAGCTTGACCTATTTCCTGTTCTGCTACAGGTTTACCAGACATGAATTTTTCTAATTTCTCAATATCCTTATAGGCGTAAAATGCTAAACAATGGCCTTCGCCTCCATCACGTCCTGCTCTACCGGTTTCCTGATAATAACTTTCAATACTTTTAGGAATATCATGATGGACTACAAAACGTACATCGGGTTTATCTATTCCCATCCCAAAAGCAATGGTAGCTACAACCACATCTACATCTTCCATAAGGAATTTATCTTGATGGCTGGAGCGCGTTTTTGCATCTAAACCTGCATGGTACGGTACGGCTTTTACACCGTTTACCTGAAGTACCTGTGCTAATTCCTCAACACGTTTTCTGCTCAAACAATAAACAATTCCAGACTTCCCTTCGTTTTGCTTTACAAACCGAATAATATCTGCATCTACATTTTTAGTTTTTGGTCGTACCTCGTAATATAAATTAGGTCTGTTAAACGATGCTTTAAAAGTTGTAGCACCACTAATACCAAGGTTTTTTATAATATCCTCTTGTACTTTTGGCGTTGCGGTTGCTGTTAAGCCGATAATAGGAATGTTATCTCCTATTCGTCCAATAATATGACGTAAATTTCTGTATTCCGGTCTAAAATCGTGTCCCCATTCGCTAATACAATGTGCTTCATCAATAGCCATAAAAGAGACTTTTACCGAACGTAAAAACTCAACATTTTCTTCTTTCGTAAGCGATTCTGGAGCTACATAAAGCAACTTGGTAACACCATTTACAATATCTTCCTTAACCCTTTTTACCTCAGTTTTATTTAATGAAGAATTTAAAACGTGAGCAACGCCTTCTTCTTTGGAAATACCACGAATGGCATCTACTTGGTTTTTCATTAAAGCTATTAATGGCGAAACCACTATAGCTGTTCCTTCTTGCATTAACGCTGGTAATTGGTAACAAAGCGATTTACCACCACCTGTTGGCATAATTACAAACGTATGATTTCCTGATAAAATACTTTCTACAACACCTTCTTGAAGTCCTTTGAATTTGTTAAATCCAAAATATTTTTTAAGTGCAGAATGTATATCACTTTTAGCTGTTGACATGAATTTTTTGAGATATTAATTTACTATTAAAATACACTTTATATTCAACCTTCAAATTAATTAATTTAATAGTGTATTTAGAGAACCCTCATTATTTTTTCGTTAGTTTTGTAACGAAAATTCAAATTACAATAAAAATTTAATTTGATATCATTTAAAGATACAAAATCTTTATGCATCAAATAAAAAATATAAGAAATTTTGATAAGTAAAGCTTCTATTATTAATACTGCAAAAAAAACTATTGAAACAGAAAGCGCAGCCATTTTCAATTTATCTAGTCTTGTTGATGATGACTTTGCAAACGCAGTAGAACTTATTTATAATTCAAAAGGGCGCGTTATTATTACTGGTATTGGTAAAAGTGCCATAATTGCCAATAAAATAGTGGCTACCTTAAATTCTACAGGAACACCAGCTGTTTTTATGCATGCTGCCGAAGCTATTCATGGCGATTTAGGACTTATCCTTAAAGATGATGTTGTTGTTTGCATATCAAACAGTGGCAATACGCCAGAAATAAAAGTTCTTATTCCTTTAATAAAAAGAGCCAATAATAAGGTTATTGCTATTACTGGACATTCGAAATCTTTTCTTGGTGAAGAATCTGATTTTATTTTGAGCTCCTATGTTGAAAAAGAAGCTTGCCCAAACAATTTAGCGCCAACCACAAGTACTACAGCGCAATTGGTTATAGGAGATGCGCTTGCCATTTGTTTATTGGAATTGCGTGGATTTACGAGCAATGACTTTGCAAAATACCATCCGGGTGGGGCTTTAGGAAAAAAATTATATTTAAGGGTTAAGGATGTCTCATCGGTTAACCAAAAACCAAAAGTTAATGCGAATAACAGTATTAAAGAGGTTATAGTTGAAATTACTGAAAAAATGTTAGGCGTAACTGCCGTAGTTGAAAACGACCAAATTATAGGTATTATTACGGATGGCGATTTACGTAGAATGCTAACTAAAGTTGATGATTTTTCCAAATTAACAGCTAAAGATATTATGGGCGCAAATCCAAAACGTATTGAAAGTAAAGCTATGGCTGTTGAGGCTTTAGAAATTATGGAAGCAAACGATATTTCGCAATTGCTAGTTGAGGAAGATGGTAAATATGCGGGTGTAGTTCACTTACACGATTTAATAAAAGAGGGTATTATATAATGGCGAAAAAAAATATAAATGAGATGTCTTTTTTAGATCATCTTGAAGATTTACGTTGGCATTTAATAAGAATTGTACTTGCTGTTGTAATAGTTGCTACGTTTGCCTTTATTTTTAGTCGGTTTATTTTTAATAGTATCATTTTTGCGCCTTTGGAAATGAGCTTTCCAACCTATAGCTTTTTATGTCAAGCAGCCAATTTTATTGGTGTTAGTACGACTTTTTGCGCTGAAGAAATGCCTATGATAATTCAAAACCGTACCATGGCAGGTCAATTTTCAGCTGATATTTGGACCGCTATTTTAGCGGGTTTCGTTATTTCATTTCCTTACGTAATTTATCAGTTATGGAAATTTATTAGTCCTGGTTTACATGAAGACGAACGTAAACATTCAAAAGGTTTTATAATTATATCTTCACTTTTATTTTTCATTGGTGTGCTGTTTGGTTATTATATTGTAACACCACTTTCGTTAAACTTTTTAGCAAATTATAGCATTTCAGAGGTTGTTGATAATCAAATTGATATCAGTTCATATATTGCTTTGGTGCGCTCTTCATCTTTGGCATCGGGTATAATTTTTGAGCTACCCATTATCATCTATTTTTTAACCAAAATAGGATTGGTAACGCCAGAAATAATGAGAAAATACAGAAAATATGCCTTAGTTATCGTATTAATTCTTTCAGCAATCATTACACCTCCAGATATTGCAAGTCAGGTTATTGTAGCTATTCCAATTCTAATATTATACCAAGTAAGTATTTATATTTCTAAAGTTGTAGTTAGAAATCAACTTAAAAAAGAAAAAAGAAATGTCTGATATAGTTACCGAATTCAATGCTTATCGCGAGAGAATGAATGCTGAAATTCTAGCTGATAATAATAAGGTTATAAAACGTATTTTTAATTTAGATACCAACGCTTACGCAAAAGACTCATCTGCTGGCGCTCGTTTGCAACGAGTGTTAATAAATTATTATTTGTTAGAACTTACCGCTTCATAAAATCATAAACAGGTTTAATAGAATTTTTGAAAATTAAAATTTAATCGAGGCGTCAGTCGTTACAAACGAGCGCTATCCGGGAAATAAGCTATTTAGTTTACAGTATTCAGTCGCAGTTTGCAGTGGTTTACGTTTTTAAAATTTTGCTTTTAGACTTCATTTTGATGTTTATTTTTGGGCGTTACCCTATCGGGTCGGGCTTTGTGTTGCAATCTTTTGTTTTTTGTCATTCCTGCACAGGTAGGAATCCACTATTAAAAACAGTTTTTTCCAAAGTGTCGTTTATACTTGCCAATAAAAACAAAAGGATTTCCACTACAATCCCTAACGCACCTGCTGGCGCTCGTTTGCAACGAGTGTCAATAAATTATTACTTGTTAGAACTTACCCAAGGTAAAACCATCTATTATTAGCAATACAAACCCGCAAATTAAGGTTATTCAACAATTAAAAAGTTAATGAAACGTTATACAGTCGCTACAATTTCCACAATTAATTAAAATTTCCGTAATTGCACCCATGATTCTAAGAGCCGAAAATTTAATGAAGTCCTACAGCGGACGAAAAGTAGTGAAAGATGTTTCCTTGGAAGTAAACCAAGGCGAAATTGTTGGCCTTTTAGGACCTAACGGTGCTGGAAAAACAACGTCCTTTTACATGATTGTGGGTTTAATTAAACCCAATGGCGGTCATATATTTTTGGACAATACGGAGATTACCAAATACCCTATGTACAAACGTGCGCAAAATGGTATTGGTTACTTAGCACAGGAAGCTTCTGTTTTTAGAAAGTTAAGTATTGAAGATAATATTTTAAGCGTGTTACAACTTACCAAACTGAGTAAAAAAGAACAAAACCTAAAAATGGAATCGCTGATTGAAGAATTTGGCCTAAGTCACATTCGTAAAAGTCGTGGCGATTTATTATCGGGTGGCGAGCGGCGGCGTACAGAGATTGCTCGTGCCTTGGCAACCGACCCAAATTTTATACTTTTAGATGAACCTTTTGCAGGTGTAGATCCTGTGGCTGTTGAAGATATCCAGCGTATTGTAGCGCAACTTACCAAAAAGAATATCGGTATTCTTATTACCGACCATAATGTACAAGAAACACTTGCCATAACTGATAGAACCTATTTAATGTTTGAAGGTGGTATTTTAAAACATGGTATTCCTGAAGATCTTGCAAATGATGAGATGGTGCGTAAAGTGTATTTAGGACAGAATTTTGAGTTGCGAAAGAAGAAGATTCGGGAGTAGTTTTCAGTTTTCAGTCGCAGTGTTCAGTTACCAGTCGCAGTGTTCAGTTCTCAGTCGCAGTGTTCAGTTACCAGTCGCAGTGTTCAGTTTACAGTTGCAGTGTTCAGTTCTCAGTCGCAGTGTTCAGTTCTCAGTCTCAGTTTTCAGTTTACAGTTTTCAGTCGCAGTATTCGGTTTTCAGTCACACTATTTAGTCAACATTAGCAGGTATTATTTTATTCGGTTTCAACTTTGCGACTCTGCGTCTTTCCGAGAAAATTTTCCATGAACCTTTGTGGGACACAGTGTTCAGTTTTCAGTCGCAGTGTTCAGTTACCAGTCTCAGTGTTCAGTTTTCAGTTTACAGTTTTCAGTCGCAGTATTCATTGCGATTGAACAATGTTCAGTTTTTGAAAATATCAGCCAAATATCTTTATCACTCTTTCAATAACTTCTTCTTAATAAAAACAAAAATTTTTACCAATAAAAACGCCAAAAACCCAACACCCAAGCCTACAATAAAATCCCGAATAAAACTGGGGAGTACTTCTAAAAAATGATGTAAAAAAGCTATATTATGCACAAAAATACCACCTGCAACAAGCAGCAAAGCTATAGTACCAATAACGGACAAGCTTTTTATAACCCATGGTAATGTTTTAATCAAAAGATTGCCAAATATATATGATATACTTTTTTTGTTATCACTTAAACTAACTAGTTTTAACCCAAAATCATCCATTCTCACAATAAGGGCAACAATGCCATATACTCCAATGGTAGCTATAATAGCCACAATAGATACTACTAAAATTTGAAATAAAATAGGTTTACCAATCACCGTTCCAAGCGCAATAATTACGATTTCTACTGATAAAATAAAATCAGTAAAAATTGCTGACTTAACCTTCATTTTTTCAGCAACAGCCTGCTCTTGTTTAGATAAGATAATTTCATCTTCAAAATGTTCTTCTTTGTTCTTATCATGTTTATCTGGAACGAAAAAATGATACACTTTTTCAAACCCTTCAAAGGCTAAATAAACACCTCCTAAAATTAAAGCCAAAGTAACTGCCCAGGGCGCAAACGCACTGAACAAAAATGCTATTGGTAAAATAATTAATTTATTAAGCGCAGAGCCTTTGGTTATTGCCCATAATACAGGAAGCTCTCTAGACGCTAGAAATCCAGTCGCTTTTTCAGCATTTACGGCTAAATCATCGCCTAAAATACCAGCTGTTTTTTTGGTAGAAATTTTACTCATTACTACCACATCGTCCATTAAAGCCGCTATATCGTCAAAAAGTGCAAAAAAACCTGATGCCATTACATTTATTTAGAAGTTAAATTGTCTAAAACAGACATCATTATATATAGTAATATAATTATTGGAATAGCCGCAAAATGCAAAACAATAATAAGTACGGCACTGAGCAAAATAAAAATATACCGGGTTGAGTTTCCTTTAAAACTATACTCCTTAAATTTTAAAGCAAACAATTTAATGTTACTGTTTAGTAACCAACTGCTTAATAATGTAACACCAATTAAAAACCATTTATTTAGAATGATAGTATTTATAGCATCATTATTTTGAAACTCCAAAATTAAAGGCAATGATAAAATGAGTAGTGCATTGGCTGGTGTTGGTAACCCTTTAAAATAGGTTTGTTGGTCTTCGTCTAAATTAAATTTTGCAAGCCTGTAAGCTGATGCCAAGGTTATTGCTAAACCTAAAAATGGTAATATTTTTAATTCGTCCCAACTTAAATCGGACATTTCCAATAATTTATAAACGATCAGTCCTGGCACTAAACCACTAGTCACCATATCGGCAAGCGAATCTAACTGAAGACCTAATTCACTTTGAACATTTAGTTTTCTAGCTGTAAATCCATCAAAAAAATCAAAGAATATACCCAGAAACACAAAAATTGCAGCTATAACAAAGTTGTTGTTTGTGACAAAAATAACCGCAATACTTCCACATAATAAATTTAAAAGTGTCAGCGCATTTGGAATATATTTTTTCATAATTGGTATTTTACGTTTGTAAAAATAACAAACAATTTCAGTCTAATATCAAATAATCTATATGATTATGCTAAAATAATTTGAATTAGTTTTCGCTAATTCGAGGCATGAAATTTCAGAATAGCCCTAGCTATTATTACATTTTATAACAATGAAGTAGTAGAAAAACAAAACAATTATTAGTGTAATTGTATAGTTTATTTGATATATAACAATATCTATTATATTTTGAAGTTTTAAAGATTGTAAATAATGTGCATCTTTGTAAAAAAAATTGCGATTGAAACCCTACATAACTGCATTATTCTTAATATTCTCAATGCAAATATTTAGTCAAACTGTTAGAAAGTATTCTAATGAGTTTATGAATATTGGTGTTGATGCTGCTGCATTGGGCATGAGTAGTGCCGTTGCGTCACATACTGCCGATGTTAATTCTGGCTACTGGAATCCTGCTGGTTTATTAAAACTTGAAGACAACCAATTGGCTTTGATGCACTCTAGCTATTTTGCAAATATTGCCAACTACGATTATGCCGCTTTTGCGATGCCTTTGGACGACAGAAGTGCGGTAGGAATTTCCTTAATCCGTTTTGCAGTTGATGATATTTTAAACACAACACAACTTATAGACGAACAAGGAAATATTAATTATGATAGAATTAGTCTGTTCTCAACTGCCGATTATGGTTTAACATTTTCATATGCCAGAAAATTGCCCGTACAAGGTTTAAATTATGGCGTTAATGCTAAAGTGATAAGAAGAATTATAGGCGATTTTGCGTCCTCTTGGGGGTTTGGTTTAGATTTTGGAATTCAGTTTGAAACCAATAATGATTGGAGATTTGGTTTAATGGCTAGAGATATTACCACCACTTTTAATGCTTGGGCTATTGATGAAGGAGAGTTTGAAACCATACGTGATGCGGTTGAAGGACAAAACCAAGAGTTACCGGAAACTACTGAAATTACAATTCCTAAATTACAAATTGGACTTTCAAAATTAGTCGATTTTAATTTTGATTATACGCTTTTAATGGCTGCCAATTTAAATGTGCGTTTTGAGGAAAATAATGATATTATATCAACATCATTCGCCAGTGTAAATCCCGCTTTGGGTTTAGAGTTTGGATATATCGATATGGTATATTTACGCGCTGGTATGGGTAACTTCCAAAATGAACTGCAAATAGATAATACTGAGCAATTAAGCTTTCAACCCAGTTTTGGTGTTGGTTTTAAATACAATGGTATTCAAATAGATTATGCTTTTACAGATATTGGCGACCAAAGTGTGGCATTATATTCCAATGTATTTTCATTAAAAATCGATTTTAGTACCTTTCGGTAATATTTTAGTTGCATGAAAAAATCTTTACTCCTTCTATCCTTATTTATTAGTTCACAATTCATTTTTGCTCAAGAAAATCTTTTATCTGAACAAGCGGAAATTAGTGTGCTAACTATTTCTCCCGGTAATTCATTAAATGATGCTTTTGGCCATAATGCTTTTAGAATAAAAGATTCAGCTAATAATTTAGATATCACTTTTGATTATGGCAGATTTGATTTTGAAGCTCCTAATTTCTATTTAAACTTCGCTAGAGGAAAATTAAACTATTCTATTGGAAGTATTAATTTTTATGATTTTTTGCGTTTTTATATCTATCAAAATAGAACGGTTAAAGAACAGCTTTTAAATCTATCTCAAAGCGAAAAGCAAACATTGTACAATTACCTTTTAGAAAATAACAAACCCGAAAATAGGGAGTATTTATATGAATTTTTTTTTGATAATTGTGCTACAAAAATCAAGGATGTTGTAAATATAACTTTAAGCAATACCATTGATTTTAAAATTCCTGAAGATTTAAAACAAGACACTTTTAGAACTTTAATTCATAATAACTTGAATAGAAATTCTTGGGGAAGTTTGGGTATTGATGTAGCTTTAGGTTCTGTTATTGACAGAAAAGCAACTCCAGAAGAACACATGTTTTTACCTGAAAATATTTATCGGTTTTTTGAGGTTGCCACGATTAAAAACGACAACAAATTAGTAAAAGAAAGTAATGTGCTTTATCAAAAAAAGAAAACTGTAAAATCGAGCTCTTTTTTAACGAGTCCGTTATTCGTTTTTGGTAGTATTGCTATTCTTATTCTTTATATCACTTTTAAGGATTACAAAAACCGCAAACAAACAAAATGGCTTGATATTGTATTGTTTAGCATTACGGGAATAATTGGTGTATTAATTTTACTATTGTGGTTTGCTACCGACCACAAAGGTACGCACCAAAACTATAATTTACTTTGGGCTTTTGCTCTCAATATTTTGTTTATTGGTCAATTTTTTAAAGAGAAAGTAAGTAATTGGTTTATTAAGTATATCAAACTCTTAATTATCCTCTTATGCTTATTAACGCTACATTGGATTATAGGTGTACAGGTTTTTGCTATAGGATTAATTCCTTTTTTAGTAGCTCTTTTTATAAGGTATATTTATTTGATTAAGATTTTCTCGCAAAGACGCTAAGGCGCAAAAGTTGAAACTGAATGTAACAATGCCTGTAACTGCCAACTGAAT
>TARA_R110002033_G_scaffold7275_13_pt1 | contig 10978 bp, 7 predicted proteins | sample TARA_R110002033 | Tara Oceans TARA_R110002033 (sample SAMEA4397051) | marine metagenome | biome: Polar Biome; feature: [SRF] surface water layer (ENVO:00010504); material: water (ENVO:00002006), including particulate matter (ENVO:01000060) such as... | depth 5 m
TCCGTGCATGCACGGTGTTTCGTGCATCCTCCGTGCATTATTCGTGCTTTTTCCGTGCATCGGAAGTGTCGGAAAGCGCCGCTGACTCCGGTGGGAAAAACCGCTCGCCTAAATGTCCTTCACCGGTTTCAGGCGCCGCTTCGTCTGGTGATCCTCGGCCTTGTCGCCGGTCACTTTCTGGCCCTTCATATAGTGGCGCTGCCAGCGTTCCTTCATGGCCTTTTCCTCGCCCGTCGCGAGGCGCGTGTTGAAGTCGGACCGGCTGGCGACCCAGGCGTCATATTCCTTCACCAGCTCGGGATTCGTCTTCATGGATTTACGCTCCGGCTCGATCTGTTCGAGCTTCTTGTGCTCCATCAGCGTCACGAAGCAGAAGGGCTCGCCCTTGCGGAAGATCACTTCGCCGGGCCGCGTCATCGCCCAGTTCATCGTGAACGGGAAGGGCAGCCAGTCGGTCTCGACCAGGCCTGTCAGCGGGGCAATGCCGTCCTTCGGCCAGTTCGGCGCGCCCGTCGCCCACACGCCCCAGCCGGGCGGCGTGCGGAACAGGTGACCCGTGTGAAACGTCACGATGCCGCGCATGAAATGGCTGTCGGCAAAGCTCGGAATCGCCGCCGGGTCGCCGGTTGTCAGGAAATTGATGTCCTCTTTTTTCGGCCCGCCATTCCACTGGATCTTGATGTCCATCGGGCAGAGGATTTCCCACCCCGTGGAGTTCGCCATGGTCAGCGGCAGGCAGCGATAGGGGTGGCGATCCGGAAACGCATCCATCCATTCGCGCTGGCTGCGGCCCGGCACGATTTCCGGGGCCACATCGTGAATTTTATAGCATTCGAGACGCATGGGATAAGTTTCTCCGAAAGGCTTGACGCTAAAGGAAAGTCTTGGCCCAAAGTGCAGGATGACCGCAAGCCCTGAAGACCTGTTCGCCTTCCTCGATACGCACGCCATCGCGCACCAGACGCACTGGCACGAGGCCGTGTTCACCGTGGATGAAGGCGCTGACCTCAAGGCCGCCATGCCGGGCGTGCACACAAAGAACCTCTTCCTGAAGGACAAGGATGGCACCTTTATCCTCATCTCGGCTGAGGCTCATACGCAGATCCGCCTCAACCAGCTCCACCGCCATATCGGCACCAAACGGCTGTCTTTCGGGTCGCCCGAAGCGCTGCTGGAGCTGCTGGGCGTCACGCCGGGGTCGGTCACGGCCTTTGCGTTGATCAATGATCCGGCCTGCAAGGTGCGCTTCATCGCGGATGCGGCCCTCTTCACCGCTGACCCGGTCAATTTTCACCCGCTGATAAATACCGGCACCACGGCCATTTCGCGCGCGGATTTCAAACGCTTCGTCGCCGCAACCGGCCGCCCGCTCGAAATTGTCGACTTCGCCGCCCTCGCCGAATGAAAAAGGGGCCGCCCGTGCACAGGCAGCCCCTTCCCCCGCTGTGTAGCCCCCGTAAAGCCTACTCGAACGTATAATTCATCCGAATACCCAAAACCCGCGGCGCCCCGACATAGGTATAGAATGTGCGCTCATAGACCGGTCCGCCGGCGTCATCGCTCAGCACCTGGTTGTAGAGCGGCGTACCGCGAACGCCTGTCTCGTAATACTCGTCGAACAGGTTGTTCACGAACAATGAGGCCTGCCATTTGCCCGTGTCATAGACGAGCGATGCATTGGCAACCCCGAACGAATCCAGCGTAATACCGTCACCCAGATTGCCCGTACGCGTCAGCACATCGCTCTGCCAGGCATAACCGAAATTGGCGACCAGCTCGCCATCAAGCCCGGTATTCGGGATCGTATAGCTGCCGAAGAAGGAGAATTGGTCTTCCGGTGAACCCGGCAGGCGGTCGCCATCACGACCATCCAGCAGCACACTGCCGAAGCCTGGCGTCGAGATCGTGCCGACAAGGCCTGGCGCCGGTGCGGTCAGGCTTGCTTCGGTGTGGCTGTAGCTGCCGCGAACGGTCAGATCGTCCGTAACGATCCAGTTGCCATTCAGTTCGATACCCTTCGACTCGGCGCCATCGGCGTTCACCGTGATCGGGATGGACGCATTGATCGTGGCCGAGCTCAGCTGAGGGTCGGTCCATTCGATATAATAAATCGCACCATTGAGGGTGACACGGCCATTGGCGAATTCGGACTTGAAGCCGAGCTCATAATTCTTGGTCGTATCTGGGCCAAACTGTGTTTCGTCGCGTGTCGAGACATCACCCGCGTTCGGTCCGTACTGTTGACCCGGCACAAGCGCGCAGGCGCCCTGCTGGTTATCAGTCGGATCATAGGCAGGGCACACACCGATTCCGTTCGAGTTACCAATGCGATAGCCCTCGGATATGGTGAAGTAGGCGAGGAAATCTTCGGTGAAGTCATACGATGTATTGAACTTGAACAGCGAACCATTGTCGGCCTGGGAAGTCCGCTCTGTGCCATTCGGGCTGCCTGCTGCGAAGTCTGACTTCAGGCTGTCCTCCATGGAGCCGATGCCGACAGTCTGCAAATAATCCGGGAAGCTGTCGAACAGCGGGAAGTCCACATCGCTGAACGATTCAAGATCGTACTTGTAGTAACGCCCGCCAACCGTGACGCTCCACTTGTCCGTGATGTCATAGCCGATCTCGCCATAGATCGCGGATTCCTTCAGCTGCGAATAGAATTGCGAATAATATTCAAGGTCATCCGGTCGGTCGAAACCGACATAGTCGGCATATCCGGGTGTGTATTCCTCCGAATAGGAGATGACATCGGAATCATTGTAGAAGGCGCCGACGATCCAGTTGAGACGGCTTTCAGTTGTGGAAACAAGCCGGACTTCCTGGTTGAACGTGTTCTCACGACTTTTCTCATGCGTATAGGCCGTGAAGGTCGGGAACAGCTCATAGCTGTATTCAAGCGAGATGAGGAGGTCGGTCTGGTCGCGCTGGCCATTGTCATCATAACGCGAATAACCGGTTGCCGATGTCAGTTCGGCAAAGCCGAGATCCGCCGTCACTTCCAGAGCGAGCAGCTGGTTCGTGATTTCGTTTGGCTCTTCGACGCGCATGCCGGCTTCATATTTGCCAGCCGGTACGGTTGAGCGCGCGCTCGAAATCTGACGTCCTTCGATATCGGATTTCTGGTAATAATAGGTCAATGTGCCATCAAGCCAGGAGACGGGTTCCCAGCGCGCGGCTACACGGCCCGACAGGACCTGCTCGCCATCTGCATCCTTCACGCGCTTGAGGTTGGTGCCCACATCCACAGGATCGCTGAAATCCGGGTCTGGATCAGACACGCCAATCTCACGCACCACGAACGGGTAGTCGGTAAAGCCACTATTGTCTTCATAATCGACCGATGCGCGCACGGCGAAGTTCGGCGCAATCACCTTGTTCACCGTAAAGCCGGTATCGTAGCTGAGGTTTTCCGCCTCGAAATTCTGCGACAGCTCACCCCGCACGTTCAGCATGTCGCCATCAAATTTCGGCTTGGCCGGAATATAGCGGATCGCCCCGCCCAATGTGCCCGCGCCGTACAGCGTGCCCTGTGGCCCGAGCAGAACTTCGACGCGCTCGAGGTCATTCAGCTTCAGGTCCACGAAGAGCGGTACTTCCCCGATATAGGTCGCAACCGTACCGCCGCCGTCATTATTGCCGTCGCCCGAGCCGAGTCCATCAGCATTCAGGCCCCGCACGATGATCGGGTTGCCCTGACGGCCCCCGCGATCGACGACGTTGATGCCCGGAACATAGGCAAGCACGTCGGCCAGCTCGTCAAAGCCCTGTTCCTCGATTTGCGCTCCGCCGACGGCCGCAATGTTCAGCGGCACATCCTGCACGCTTTCAGCGCGTCGCGTGGCCGTTACGGTGATTGTCTGCGCACGAAGTTCGGTGTCCTCTGCAGCATCCTGTGCGTGCGCAGCCAATGCAGCGCTCGCCACCAGGACAAAGGCACTTGTTGTCTTCAGAAGATTGGTTCTCATGGTGTTTCCCTTGTGATGTGTCGGGCCCGCCTCACATGGGAAGTCTTCGCAAGCCGTGTCTCATAGGCAAGCGACCTGTCCAGAGGACTTCTCTTTTGTCGGAACGCGCGTCAAAATAGGCAAAGCGGGCAGTTTCTGCCTCAAAACAGGACAGCCCTGCAAAAGATGTTCGCATGATGACTTTTGGCAACACTCAGCTCCAGGAAGCCGCAGAGCGACTTGGCGCCAAGGATTACAGATCGGCCCATGCAATCTGCATGGACGTGCTCAGCAAAGACCCGGCCTCAGCACAGGCCTATTATCTGCTCGGCATCCTCACCGCAGACCACGCCAATCATGCCAAGGCCATCGAACTCTTCGAACGCGCCCTGCACTTCAATCCCGATCACGCCGCCGCCCTCGCCCAGATGGCGCGCAGTCACATTGCCCGCCTCAACCGCGAAGCTGCCCTGCACGCCGCACGCGCGTCAGCCGCGCTCAAGCCAAAGGATGCCTTCACGCTGGACACGCTGGGTGTCGTGTTCAGCCGCGCCGGGCTGCATGCCGAAGCCGTGCCCTTCTATGCCGCCGCAACTGCTGCCGCCCCCGGCATCGCGGACTATCACTACAATCACGGCGCCGCGCTGCAGTTTCTCGGCGACATGGAGGCCGCGCGCGCCGCCTTCGAACACTGTCTCGCCATCGACCCGCTGGAAACGCGCGCCCTCTCATCCATTGTCCAGATTACGCGTCAGACGGCAGAACATAATCGCCTTGCGGAACTGGAAGCGGCTTTCACCGCCACACAGGACGACGCCGACCACGCCCTGCGCACCGGTCACGCACTCGCCAAGGCCCATGAGGATATCGGCAACCCGGCTGAAGCCTTGGCCTGGCTCGCCCGTGCCAAGGCAAAAAAGCGCCAGGTCATCCGCCATGATCCTGCCTTCGACACCGCACTGTTTGACGCCGCACAATCAACCATCGGCGCGCTCGCCGACAAGCCGGGATACGAAGTCGCCGCCCCCATCTTCATCGTCGGCATGCCGCGCACCGGCACCACGCTGGTCGATCGCATCCTCTCCAGTCACAGCGCCATCACATCGGCTGGCGAACTCACGGATTTCGGCCTCTGCCTCAAGCGCCAGTCCGCCACCCGCTCAAACTATGTGCTCGATCCCGAAACACTGGCAGCGGCCGCTAATCTCGATGTCGCCGCGCTCGGCAAGGCCTATATGGACAGCGTGCGGACCACGCAGAACATCACCGGTCGCTTCATCGACAAGATGCCGCTCAACGCCTTCTACAGCGCCGTCATACTCGCCGCCCTGCCCAATGCGCGCGTCATATGCCTGCGTCGTCATCCCGCCGACACGGTGCTCAGCAACTACCGCCAGATGTTCGCGACCAGCTTCTCCTATTATAATTACGCGTTCAGCCTTGAAGACACGGCGCGCTACTATGTCGGCTTCGACAGGATGATGAAGACCTTTGCCCGCGCGCTGCCGGCAAGCCGCTTCTGCGAAGTCCACTACGAACACGTCGTCGCCGATATCGAGACGCAGACCCGCCGCCTGCTGGATTTCTGCGGCCTGCCTTTTGAGGCCGCCTGCCTCGCCTTCCACGAAAACGCCGCGCCTGTGGCCACCGCAAGTTCCGCCCAGGTGCGCCAGCCGCTCTATACCGGCTCGCTCGCCCGCTGGAAGCGCTATGAGAGTGGATTGACCGACGCGCTCGACATTCTGGTTGAGGCTGGCTGCATGACCTCGGGTGAACGCAGCCTCTAATAGGCGCGCCAGCTATGGCGCTCGCGTCATTTGCCGCTAGTCTTGCCCCACAAACAAAAAACCTTGGGGGAAACCATGAAACATCGTCGTCTCGGCAAAAGCGGCATCTACGTCTCCGACATCTGCATGGGAACCATGACCTTTGGATCCCAGACCGACGAGAAGGAAGCCTTCCGCATTCTCGACGAATGCTATGATGCGGGCATCAATTTCTACGACGCCGCCGAGAACTATCCCGTCCCGCCCGATCCCAAATGGGCTGGCCGCACCGAAGAAATCGTCGGTCGCTGGATGAAGACCAAGGACCGTGACTCGCTCATCATCGCTACAAAGGTCTCCGGGCCCTCGCATGGCTGGATAAAATCGTCCCAGCGCGCGGGCATGACTGCCATGGACAGGCACAACATCACCCGCGCCGTGGAAGCCAGCCTCGAGCGCCTCGATACGGACTATATCGACCTCTACCAGACGCACTGGCCAGACCATGGCACAGCCTATGACGAGGCGATGGATACGCTGGACGATCTGGTGCGCGCCGGTCTTGTCCGCATTGTCGGCTGCAGCAACGAGAATGCCTGGGGCCTGATGAAAAGCCTCGCCACGTCCGAACGCCTCGGCACGGTGCGTCACCAGACGATCCAGAACAATTTCAGCCTCAACAATCGCCGCTTCGAGGACGAGCTGGCCAATATCTGCCGCAAGGAAGGCGTCAGCCTGATCCCCTATTCGCCCATCGCGGGCGGTGTCCTCTCGGGCAAGTATAATGGCGGCGCGACGCCCGAAGGCGCGCGTTTCTCCAGCTATATCAACAAGGGCGGACGTCACACGCTCATGGCGCAGCGCTTCGTCAACGAAAAGTCGCTGGCAGCGACAGAGCGCTACATGGCCATCGCCGAAGAGGCCGGCATGTCACCCGTCACGCTGGCAACGGCCTGGTCGAAACAGCATGACTTCGTCGCCTCGACCATTGTCGGCGTCAGCACGCTGGAGCAGGTCGCGCCCATCCTCGCCGCCGCCGACATGGTTCTCTCCGACGAGGTCATGAAGGCCTGCGATCAGGTCTCGAAAGATATCCTCTACCCGATGGGCTGAGGCCCAAAAAAGAAACTCCCGGCCGCTTCTTGTGGCGACCGGGAGCTCGTCTTCTTGCCCACCAAAACATGTATCAGTCGCTGCTCGGCGCTCCATTGGCCAGCACTTCGCGGCGGCCTGCATGGTTGGGCGCCGAAACGATGCCCTCTTCTTCCAACCGGTCGATCAGGCCTGCCGCCTTGTTATAGCCAACCTTGAGCCTGCGCTGCAGATAGGAGGTCGAGGCGCGCTTGTCGCGAACGACAATGGCGATCGATTGCGCGAAGAGGTCTTCGTCATCATCACCGGTGGACGTGCCCAGCATGGCGTCCATCACGGCCGATCCTGTCGAGCCGTCTTCCGGCGCTTCAAGAATGTCCATCACATAGTCCGGCTCGCCCTGCTCTTTCAGCCAGTCGACCACGGCGCCCACTTCCTCATCCGAAACGAACGGGCCATGTAGGCGCTGCGATTTTTTGCCAGGCGCCTGGTACAGAAGGTCGCCCATGCCGAGCAATTGCTCCGCACCCTGCTCGTTCAGGATGGTACGCGAGTCGATCTTCGTCGTCACCATGTAGGAAATCCGTGTCGGGAAGTTCGCCTTGATCGTACCCGTAATAACGTCCACGGACGGACGCTGCGTTGCCGTGATCAGGTGGATGCCTGCGGCCCGCGCCATCTGCGCCAGACGCTGCACACAGCCTTCAATCTCCTTGCCGGCCACCATCATCAGGTCCGCCATCTCGTCAATCACGACGACAATGTTCGGGATGTGGTCAACCGGCAGAACTTCCGTCTCGTGGATCGGCTTGCCGCGATCATCATAGCCGGTCTGGACCTTGCGGACCATTTCCTCACCCGAGGCACGATATTTCGCCGCCTTGTCATTGAAGCCGCCAAGGTTCCGCACCCCGGCTTTCGACATCAGCTCGTAACGGCCTTCCATCTCGCGCACGGTCCATTGCAGCGCGTTCACGGCCTTCTTGGGGTCCGTCACAACCGGCGCCAGCAGGTGGGGAATGCCTTCATAGATCGACAGTTCGAGCATCTTCGGGTCGATCATGATGAACCGGCACTGTTCCGGCGTATGGCGGTAGAGCAGCGACAGGATCATCGCGTTGACGCCCACCGACTTACCAGAGCCTGTCGTACCGGCGATCAGCAGGTGAGGCATCTTCGCAAGGTCGACAACGGTCGGAATGCCGCCAATGTCCTCGCCCAGCGCCATGGGCAGGCTGGCGCGTGTCGCGGTATAGGGATCGGCCTGCAGCAGCGTGCGCAGGTAGACCGTGTCGCGGTCATCATTCGGCAGTTCGATACCAATCGCGTTCTTGCCCGGCACAACAGCCACACGCGCAGACACGGCGCTCATCGAGCGGGCAATGTCATCGGCCAGCGAAATCACGCGGGACGATTTCACGCCCGGTGCAGGCTCCATTTCGAACAGGGTAATCACAGGGCCAGGGCGCACTTCCTTGATCCGGCCTCGCACGCCGAATTCCTTCAGCACTTCGGACAGGCGCGCCGCCTTGGCGATCAGCGCTTCTTCATCAACCGTATCGCCGCGCTCTTCGGGCATCTGAAGCAGGTCGATGGATGGCAGGCGGGTCGCCTTGGTGCGCCGCGACGACTTTGTCACTTTCGGCTTTGCGGAAGGTTTTGGCGCCGTCATGCGCGGGGCGCGGATCGGCACGTCCTCGACCTCTTCCAGATCATCCTCGTCGAAATCGTCTTCCTCGATATCCTCGTCGTAGATCTCCTCGAGATCTTCCTCGTCCTCGTCATAGTCGGCAGGCGTCTTCTTCGGCGTGCGCAGGAAACGGCGCGCCTCGCCGGAAAGCTCATCATCGCCCTTCACGACGCGGGCCCGGTCATTGATGTCCGCAGGCCGGCGCTTCGGCTTCAGGAAACGGCCGAGCGACGCAATGAGGCCCACCGCGCCCTGTGCCCGCCGCGCAGCGCGCAGGCCGGAAGAGGTCGCGGCCTCCTGCAGGAGATGCGCATCCCTGCGGCGGAAACCGAGAGCAGACAGGGCGGCCCAGATTGCCACAGCGCCTAGAACCAGGCCCGCCCATGTGCCAGGTGATGGCAGCAGCAGCGCCTTGAACGGCATTTGCGCATAATGGAAGAGCGCATCCCCGATGACGCCCCCAAGCCCCGCGCTCAGCGGCCAGGATTCCGGAACCGGCCATCCGGCGAAACAGGCGGCCGACAGCGGCACAAAGGCTGCGCCCAACAGCCAGCGCCGCACGCTCGGCGCGCCGATCAGCACAGCCCGCATGGCCCCGCCAATCATCAGCGCCAGGCCCGCCGTCCAGCTCGACCAGCCAAAGCCCTGCCGCGCGAGATCGGAAAAGATTGCGCCCGGCCCGCCAAACAGGTTCTGCACGGCGGCATCCGTTGCCGCATTCCAGCTTGGATCGCTCGGCACATAGGAGCCCACGCTGCCGCACACGAACACGCCCGCACCGAAGGCCGCAGCGCCTGTCAGGATCCGCCATACGGGATCGCTCAGGCTCGGGGCTTCGTCGTCTGTATAGGCGTAGTCAGTCATGTGTGGGGGCAACTCCGCGTTTCGAGAAGGAAGCCCCCACATTGCCGGGTCAGCCTTAACACCACGCAAACATGACTCATTTGAATTCTGTAGCTTGGTTAACGATTTGGGGCCGATTTTAGCATCCCGTTTACGCTCTGCGCGCGGGTCTGCCGGAGGCATAAATCACCCCAAAATGGCCCTCTAACACGAATTTAATGCACGTAATCAGGGAACATGAGCCCCCTGCGGCTCGTTGGTTGCGCATAGGAAACGATCAAGGAGACGACCATGAAACGCTTACTCATCATCCCCGCCACAGTTGCCCTGTTAACAGGTCTCACCGCCATCGCTCAGGAGTCTAACGAAAACGCTGACAGCGTTAAGACTCCCGCAGCCGTGATGACGGAGTCCACTGACCAGGCTTCGCTTGACGGCATGACCATCGAGCAACTGAACGCCATGCAGCTTGAGCGCCTGAAGACCGCCGCGACAGACACTGCAGATAACGAGACCACATTCCAGGTCGCAACATCTTCCACCACCTCGGCTGACGCTGATACGGCGCCAATGGATATGAATGCCACCACGGATACCGAAACAGACATGGCTGCAAACATGTCAACGGAAACCGTGACGCCCTATGCCGACACGGAAACGACTGAAATGGGCGGACCGGATTACAAGTCCGAAGTTGATGCCTCGACACACGCCGACATGCCCGGCACGCTGGCAGACGTTGCGATGGACGACGCCCGCTTCACGACGCTTGTCTCGCTGGTCAAACTGGCCGGTCTCGACGAGACCCTCAAGAATGACGGCCCCTACACGCTTTTCGCACCAACGAATGACGCGTTCGACAAACTGGACCCTTCCGTCGTTGCCCATCTGACGTCTGAAGAAGGCAAGCCGGAACTTGTCGCCCTCCTGAAAGGCCACGTGATCGACGGCGAATATGACGCTGCCGACATCTCGCAAGGCGAAACAGACCTGACCACGCTCGCCAGCACCACGATGGACATCGAACGTTCAGGCGACATGGTAACGGCTGACGACGTCGATGTTGTTGCCACCGACATCAAGGCCTCGAACGGTGTGATCCACGCCATCGATACGGTCATCATGGAACCAGCCGATGCCGATGCAACATCCACTGACGAGATGAGCACCAGTGCGGACATGTAAGGCTGATAAGCCAAGTCCATAGACTGAAGCTGAAACGCAAACATCCCGCAGCACGCGCTGCGGGATGTTTTCATTGCGGCAAGGAAAAACCCCGGCGAACACATGGTTCGCCGGGGTTGATATTCCCTGGAAGGCCCCCTCAGCCCCGAGAGAATTCCGGATAGGCTTCGAGACCGATCTCTGCCTTGTCGAGACCCATTTCTTCGGCCTCGAGGCTGCAGCGAACGCCCATGGTGAACTTCAGAGCCAGCCAGACGACTGTCGAAGCGGCCACCACGAACACGGCTGTCAGTGCAACACCGACGGCCTGGCCGACAAAGCTCGGGTCACCGGCTTCGTTCGGCATGATCGCGCCGCCATGTGTTGCGGCAACAATGATCGTGCCCCAGATGCCGCACACGAGGTGGACAGGGATGGCGCCGACAACGTCATCGATCTTGAACTTGTCGAGCAGT
>TARA_R110002033_G_scaffold166759_1_pt1 | contig 10953 bp, 9 predicted proteins | sample TARA_R110002033 | Tara Oceans TARA_R110002033 (sample SAMEA4397051) | marine metagenome | biome: Polar Biome; feature: [SRF] surface water layer (ENVO:00010504); material: water (ENVO:00002006), including particulate matter (ENVO:01000060) such as... | depth 5 m
ATAACGATGAAGCAGTAGCCCAATGATTATTGGTAATAAGATTTCGGTGATTAGCTTGATATAGACTGCGGTTAAATTAAAATCGCCATTTTGGTTTCTTAAAAACAAACCCATCCACAAGGGCGTGATTAAGATTCCAATTAAACCAGAAATTGTTGCGTTGAAAATAGCCGCCGGAATATTTCCTTTGGCGATAGAAACCATGACAACACTTGATGAAACAGTAGATGGCAAAGCACTAAGAAAAAAAACGGCTAACCAAATATCTTTTACTTGATTACTTTGGATAAGTGGTAGAAATAGCAAAACAATCAAGGGAAATAGTAAGAAGGTAGACGATTGTATGAGGACGTGAAGTTTCCAATTTTTGAGTCCGCTCTTGACTTTGTCCGGACTTAACTTTAATCCGTAGAAAAAGAATATTAAAGAAATACCAAAACTAGATATAGTATCTAAGTCTATAACACTATTTACTCGGCCTAACTGAGGAAATAAATAAGCTATAAAAACGGTCGTAATAATTGCTAGTATGAATTTATCAATCTTTAATTTCATGGTAATCTATTGTAAAACTCAAAGATAATAAGTTACCATTAAAATCAAGTACGCTTTAATGCATTAGGTGCTCACTGACACATTAATTTTATTGAGGGATCAATTTATAAAATTCAACCACATGAATATCATGTAATTAAATAAGATGTAACTATAAACTATCTGGAATTTGGTTGCCTATATTTGGACATACAAACAAACTAGAGATGCTTTAAAATTTAAAATCAATCGAAAAAGGAGATTATTTTTTCGAAAAAAAATCAAAATTTTAGGCGGTAAGAAAAACAAACAAACAATTAAAAGTGAGGAATTATGAAAGATGTAAACCAGTTAAACAGAGAGGTCGTTGATCAGTATTTAAAGGAGAAAGAGCAACAGGATAAAGACAGCAATTTAAAAAGCAAATTGTTTTCTGAGGATGTGGATCACCAACAATTGCCTGATAACAATGATTTTATAGCAGATGGTCAGGTAGATAAAGTAATTGAAGAGGATTCTTTAAATAATAATTATGTGCAACCAAAAGAGGAAATTGTACAAGACCTAGAAGCTGATAAAAAAGTAGATCCAGATAATATTAATGTTATGGACGAAAGTTATGGAGAAGAATATATTCATGATGTTAGTATGGTGAGTACTGATCCCGAAAATGACGAGTTAGAAGACAATAGATTAGAAGATTCTGAAGAGTCAATAGAAAAAACTTTGGAGGAAGACGATGATTTTCTAGCAAATGACTTAGATGATGGAGCCGATGATGACGACTTAGATCGTTACAACAACTAGAGAAATCAATTGGTAAGCTATTTACTGATTACTTAGTACTATTTATAAATATGAAAAAAGAGATCATTTAAGTGGTCTCTTTTTTTTGTTTAACTATGAACTTATTCGATATTTGATAAAAATCAAGCGATTCCTCTAACATAGCTGATTGCCTTATTAAAAGATTAGTGAAAAGTTTTGATCAAAAAAGTAATGCAATAAAAGGGATAGTTTTTAAATATCACGGAATACGGTTAGTAAAAATTTATGGTATTGCTCCAAATTTGTAATGAATATTAAAATAGATACAAATATGGATTTCATAACAATGTTGCAGTTACCGGTATTAGATACTAATGAGGTTTTAAAGATAGCTCAAGAAATAGCAGATATAGAGAGAAAAGAAGAAAGACCGCGCATGCCTAAGGTTAGTATTAGGACGCATTGCGACAGCGCTTCTGGATTTTTTGTAAATTATGATAGCCAGAAACAAGTAGTTTTATTGTGTGACATTTATGACCGTGATGCCCAATTTCAATACATTCAAGTGCATTCTATTTCATCAATTTCATTGAGTAATATAAATAAATACGGTTATTTATTATCTGATGGAACGATTCCTCTTGTACCAGATGCTAGTGAAATCCCAACTATGCTACAGCTTAAAAAAGACATTCATTCATTAGAACTTGAAGTCAAAGGATTATTAGAAAAAGAAATTGCTATTGCTTATAAAAGTGATGAAACTCCCGAGGGTTTAGAGAAATTCTATGCTTCAAAAGTAATTTCATTATTAAAAGAAACACTTTCGAAAATAGCGGCTGATAATCTAGCTAAAGAGGCTTTTACAAAATCAATTTCAACTATTAATTTTAATTTAGGTCAGGAAAACAAATCAAGTCTAGAAAAAGAGGTGATTTCAATTACTATCGATACTTCAAAGGGACTGAAGAGTTATCCTAAAGCAGCAGCATTACAAGGTTTAATCGAAAAAGGATTGTAAATTACATTTTAAAAATAAAGAAATGAAAGAACTAAGTGTTATTCAAAAAATAGAGTTGAGAATCAAAAAGGACGAAAATTCAGAGCAATTATTTAACCTAGCGAGCTGCGATTATAGTTTTTCTACGTATTTTACTGATGAGGTAGAAAAAAAAAAACTGGAAGTGAATTTATCATGTGCTATAAGCGGTGGTATCGATAATTTCTTTTTAGAATGGTTGTCAAATCAAGCAGGAGAGTGGTCAGGTTCTTTGAAAATCTTTTATCAAGATCAAGAGAAAGCAAAGATGAGTTTTGTATTTGAGCACTCTCTAATTCACAATTTTAGTCAATCTTTTTATGTGAATAATGAACACGCGCAAGATGGATATTTTAGTGGCTCATTGAGAGGTGTCGTTTTAAACGGAATCAAAATGAACTAAAACATCTGATAGAGATTGTTATAATTTGCCTTTAGGATTTATTTTCTAAAGGCTTTTTTATGCATTAAATTTAATTGTACGAAATAAAAAAAGAGGAAAAATCAGTATTGACTTTTCCTCTTTTCGAATAAAAACTAAAAACTACAAATTATTCTCTAAGTATTCACGAATTGTCGAATCGATGAAATAGCCACTGTGGTGACCACCCCAACAGGCAGTAAGAGAGAAAACGCCATTCTCTAGTTTCAATTCTTTCTTAGTTTCAGCACCTTCGTTAGGTATGCAGTATACTTCTATAGAATTTACACTTTCTGCCATAGCTTCTTTTCCCATATCGTCTTTACAAACTAATTTGATTCCATCTGTAAGGCGTTGCAAACATACGCTTGGTACAAATTTAATGAAGTCCATTTCAAATGTATCCCAGTTAATATTTATAGGCAATTCCTTCCCCACAAGTTCGTTGATTTCTTTTTGATATTCTCCTAAATATTGCTCTTCTATTGACTTTGCAGCTCTTTTTTCTTGTAATCCCATGGTGTGTTTTTTTAAATGAATGATATCTCAAAGATATTTGAATCGTACTTTTCATTTGCACCACTTTTAAGGGAATGTTAAAAGTCACTGAATTCAGTGAGGCGCTTTCTTTCTCTTAGGTTTACATTTATATATTAAAAAACAGAATTATGAAATTTGTCATTATAGCAGCCGTTACATTACTAATCATTGTTTTTATTATATCAGGGTGTTCTAGGTTGGCGGGCGGACTTTCTAAAAAGAAAGCGGCAAGTAACCTCGAGACTTACCTAGAAAGAGAATATGGTGGCGAACTCACATTTAGTGATTTGAATCGGTTTTTTAATGCTGCCACGATGAATCCTAACATTTTTACGGTGCTTATTTACAATAAAAACATACCCGAGATCGAATTTTACACGCACATTAATGTCAAGACTATTTTGGAAGATGATAGTTTGCCCATGTATGGCAGCGAGAAAAAAACGATACCTGATCTGTACAATGGAGCATTAAATCGTTATACAATTAGGCAAGCAATCATAACTGATTTTAAGAATGATATTCCCGAAATTATTTTTTCTACAGATATAATAACCTTGGATTTTAAAAGAAATTTAGTTGCAGCTGAGCTACCTAAGATATTGGAGAATTTTGTCGCTAAAATGAATCAATCTTTCGAAGAATTATTTAGTGGTTACGAATGGAGTTTATTAATTAAAACCGATAAACATACTGAAGGCTTTATCGAAATTCCATTAGATATTGATGATGATAAATGGCATTTGAAACCATTTATGTTGTCTGAAAAAGTTAATAATTTTAATATATTAAAAACTAAGGTCGAGGAGACTCTTCAGGCCAAACTTAATGCCTCGTATACTAATTATAAAATTACTGATTATAAAAAAATATACCTCGACAAATCCTCTTTGTCAAAAGGAGCTTGGGTTCATTATCTCAATGATAAAAGAGTGGTAAATGTTGAAAATGGTCCATGGAAAAATCCCCAAAAAGCCATTTATATCAGCTATTTTGACTTAGATTCACTTTTTATTTATCGAGGCGTGATGTTAACGGAAGAAAGTGATAAAGCTTCGTTTGGAGAAGAAGTAGCACAAATTGCCAAAGCGCTTAAAGACGAAGGGGTCATTATCAATTAATCTAGCATTTTCTCTAGTCAAACAATCCCGATTCGATCGCATACTTTACTGCTCCAGTAGTTGTTTTTGAACCTGTTTTTAATAAAATATTTTTACGATGTGTTTCCACAGTATTCACTGAGATAAATAATTTTTCTGAAATTTCTTTAGAGGTTAACTCTTCTCCCAATAAAGCGAGCACTTCTTTCTCACGAGGGGAGAGTTCGATATTGCTGTATTTTTTCCTTTCGAAAACACTCTCCATATACCGTTGCTTGATTACTTCTGAAAAGTATTGTTCGTTTCCTAAAACTGTTCGCACCGCTTTTTGCAGTTCTTCCTTGCTAGTAAATTTGGGAACAAATCCATCGGCACCTTTTTGGATGACTTTATGCACCGTTCTATGGTTGTCAAGCATGCTTAACATGATTATTTTTACGTGGCTGTGTTTTTTCTTAATTTCTGTCAGTAGTTCAATACCATCCATTTTTGGCATGCTAATGTCACTAATAATCAAACCTATTTCGAACTGTTTTAATAAGCGCACCACTTGATTTCCTTCGGTGGCTAGGTGTACGTCACCAATCTCTTCCATATCGCTCAATATGGTGTTGATGCCTTCAAGAAACATTAAATGATCGTCTGCTATGATGATGTTTATTTTACTCAAAATTTTTAATTTAATGGAATATCAACTGTAATTGATGTTCCGTGTCCTGGGCTACTGTCAATATCTAAGGTTCCTTTTACTTTTTGCAAACGGTCTTTAATATTGCGTAGGCCTATTCCGTTAGTTTTACTTTTATGAAATCCTTTACCGTTATCACTGATAAAAATGTTCAGGTGATCCGTATGTTTGGTTAATTGTACGTCGACCTGGCTTGCCTCAGCATGTTTTAAAATATTATTAATTAGCTCTTGCACGATGCGATAAGCATCTGCTAACAAATCCTCAGCTAGCTGATCAATATCTTCCTCAGGGAAAAAATAAGTTTGGATTTCTATATCTGCCTTCTGTGTGATTTGGCTAATAAAATCATTTAGGAAACTGACAAATCCTATTTTTGAAAAAGGCAATGGATGAAGTTGGTGCGACAAACTACGCACATCAGTACAGGCATTATTGATAGCATTTGCAATTCTCTTAGACTGTGCTTTGTCATCGTGATGCTCTGTATAATGTTCGAAAGCAATTCGAATTCCAGCCAAATCACTACCAATTCCGTCATGAATTTCTCGCGCTAATCTGGAGCGTTCTTCTTCTTGACCTTCTTGATATCGCTGAATAACAGATAATTTATGATTTCGAATCATATCTGTAATTTTGTGTTTAGCATTTTCTTCTTGCTGCAAAGCAAACTCTTTTTGCACACGCAAACGTTGTACATATAATACTCTAACAATAATTAGCATTAGTAAAACTAATATAAACCCAATGATAAAAACATTTCTAATCAAGCGTTGTCTAGTCACTTTTACTTCCGCTTGTTGCAGTTCGGCTTCGCTTAATTTTTGTTCTTTTTCGAGCAATTGAATACGTGCTTCTTTTAATTGCGTTTCGTATCCTTCTTGAATATTGGCGACATATTTCTCTCTGTCAAGAGAGTTTTGATCAGCGACTGTGGTAACCCCTTTTTGGTAGAATTCTAAAGCCTTTTTATAATCGCCATCCTCTTGATAAAGCTGTGCTAGGTTTTTATAAATTTCGGCACTGTATCTTACTAGCGAACGCTTTTCTCCAATGGCTAATGCACGCTGAAAATATTTTATGGCTGATTTAGTATTGCCTAATTTCTTTTCACACAATCCCAAATCATTTAATACAATTACCATGTCTGAAGTAAACTGGATTTTTTCTAGCAGAATTAAGGTTTTTTTCATTGCGGTGACAGCCTCTTCACAGCGACCTTCTTCAACAAGCATTTGAGCCAAATTTATATTGATGTAAGCAATGACAGCCTTATTGCCTTCTTTCTCTCGATACCCTAAAACGGTTTGATAGTGTTTTCTTGCCTTTGCATATTCACCTTTCTCTTTCATGATGTTAGCAAAATTAAATAAGGTGGTAAGCACACCATCATCATCACCAATTGCTCTATAGAGATTTGCTGCCCGATCTAAGTTTTCAGCTGCTTTGTCATAGTCTTTTTGAAGTAAATATAGTGTAGCAATATTTTGATACGCATTAGCTTCTTGAACTTTATTATCTGTTTTTTCAGAATATTTTAAGCACTGCATAAAATTATCAATCGCTTTAGGATATTCTCCCAAACTCTTGTAAGCAGAAGCCATAATATTGTAGCAAGCAGCCATGCCTTTTTCAATCTTTAGCTTGCGTAATATTGTAATCGTTTCATTAGTGTATTTGATGGTACTCTTGTAATCTCCGGTGATATTACTCAAATTTCCCAAAGCATATAGCGCCCGGACTTCTTGCAGCTCGATACCTAAATCCCGACTTTCTTTCAACCATTCTTTAGCCGCTTTTGTGGCAACTTGTGGATTAGAATTAATATTTTTTTGATACGTAGCAGACAGCGAATCAATACGAGCTGTATTGTTAAACGTTTGCGATATAGCTGTATTAATTAATCCCGTGAAGAGGAAAAATAGCAGTAATATAAGATGTTTTGTCAATAGCTTCATTTAAAAAAATACGTAAACTTAACAACTTTATACGAAACTAGTGTTCCTTATTCTAGTTTTGATTTCTGCAAGAGCTTCAATTTCGCCATTATCAAACTCAATATCTAATTTAGTAATGCGTTCTAATAAATTATGTTGCAGGTACAAATCATCCTTAAAATGGGTGTTCGCAACTGTTACTTGATCTAGTAATGCCACCTCTGATGGTTCTTCTTTACTTAAAAACATAGCGTTGTATTTAATATATGCCTCAGAATTATTTAAATCCTTAGAGATAAATTTTAATCTTCGTAACATCATGTGGTTTTCGTCTTTTGGAAAATGCTCAAAAGAGTAATCAGGATAATTTTGCAGCATATTTTGATACGCTATTAAACTGTCGATATATCTTTTATCATCGTATAAAAGTTCCGCATAATCATAATCAAGTTGCCAGTCGCTAGCCTCTGGAGCTTCTCTTTTAATTGTCTCGCAAATTTCAATTGATGGAGCTGCAATAAAACTTTCTTTCGAACAAGCCAAAGCTAATTTTAAGTAATATCCTTTATTCGAAGCCATCTCAGCACCTTGTATTAAACAAGCTGCTCCTGCACTATGGTTTCGCAACATCCAATGAATTAATCCATTGTTCCTAAAATCTAAAAAAGTGCTTGGCTCAGCAATTAAATCTTCTTCAGTTGCGCTATTCAAATCTTCAGGTTTAGGGATGTATTCATAAAAGCAAAGCCATTGCAAGACAGGCTTGAGTTCCTCCGGCAAATGTCCTTGTTCGTGATTGTATATAGCATATTTATAACATTCTTGATAATCGCCCATTTCTAGGAGTGCTTCGACGCATAAATTTATGGTGCTGCAATAATCAGAATCCCCTTCTTGATAATAATTAATTTCTTCCTGCATGTCTTCAAAAAACGCTGTATAATCGAGATTGACTTTATGGATAATCATTCTTAAATTATAAATCCATGGTGCATAAGAATGTGCAGGCAACGGAAAATCAGAAAGAGATTCATTAATAACTTCAAGAGCTTCATCAAAGCGTTGCAACTTAACTAAAGCACGCGCTTTAAAAAACATGGTTTTAAGAGTAGGGGATTGCCTTCTATGAAATTGTGCCACGATATCTAATATTCCTTGCCAACTTTCAATTCGACTATTTACTTCTAACAAGTAAAATAAATACTCGCTCATTCTCAAGCCATTCCTAAAAGCTTCATGATAAGCCGCACCACATTCGCTGTATTTTGCTTTTCGAAAAAGAGATTTGGCTTTTAAAACTAGTAATAATGGATTTTTAGGATTTAATGCTAAGCCTTGCTCTACGCAAGTTTGAAGTACTTGGTTATTCTGAGTATGATAATTGGCGGCATTTCCCAATAATAAATAGTAATGCTGAGCTAACTGCCAACCTGAAGTAGCCAATTCTTGCATGTATTCTTTGTACTGATCAAAATTGCTGTACTGCTCTTCAGGAAATTGCGGTTTTGAAGGCGCTTTCAAAATTTGAGATACTATATCGTACATCATAAAAGACGCAGCGTAATCAGCAATTAATAAACGAGTGCGATTTGCTAGCTTCAGTGATTTCCATTCGGTTTTCCAAAGGTTTTTGTTTTCTACAGACCGTGCTTCCCAGAGCGAAATTTGGATTCGAGCATGATCTTTACTGGCAAGATCCAAACGATCGTCCACCTGCAACTCTTTTAAAACATCCAGATTATGAGTAGCAGAAGCCAAGTCCAATAGTTGATGCCTATCAACTTCTTCATTTGAATTAGTTAGCTTTTTTAGCTGGGCAGCTTCTGCCTCCCAAAGTAAAAGCCTTGCTTCTGTTAAGGCGGGATAACACTCTAAAATATATTTTAAAATAACGATAGCTTCATCATATCGTTTGTCTTCTTGTAATTTCAAGGCATAATAAACGTGCAAATTTTCATTGTATGGAAATTGTATTAAAGCATTCTCGTACACTTCATTCTCGCACTCTTTGTAATAACTACACACATATTCATAATCTGAGGCTTGCACTTCTCTACAGTTTTCTAATGCGACTAGATAGGAATGTAAAACGGGCATATTTAATTCCTCAAAAGCGCCAATATAAAGCATGTAAATTCTATAATAGCGCGCATAAACTGCTGCGTTGTCATCGCCTAAAATATCAATATTATCTTGAATAGTAACGATAACTGTTTGCAACTGCATGTATTGATTGGCTTTATATATTTCTTCAGCACGCTCAATAAGTTTTAGGACTTCTTTTTTAGATAAACTCATTTTTTCCATTCTTTAAACCAGTCGGCTTGTTGTATATTCAGTCTTTGGTAGCACTCCCACAATGTTCCACTGCCTGGAAATGTACTATTATCTTGTTCTGTCGTACCTAATATGTATTCGTCTCCTAAACAGACGTTGCGGTGAAATTCTCCCCAACTAGAAAAGGTGGATTTTACAATATCATTGGCTTCTTCTAAACGCAGTAACATTTCGTCTGTTTCAACAAATCCTAGAACATGACCCAACCGCATTTGCATGATATAAACTGCCATTTCGTAGCCAATTAATTTCTGCGTTTTTAAAATAAAACGGTATTTCCAGACTAATTTGTAAATGTTTTTTGATCGTGGGTTTTGCTCTGCGTTGTATTTTGCATCGAAAGTGATTGTTGTATCATTGCGCAGTTCTGAAGCTAGTTTTTCAAAAGATTGCGAAACCATTTGGCCACTTTCATAACGTTGTAAACTGTTTCGTAAATGCAGACCTGATTTTATGCCAAATAATTTTAATAATCGCTTGGCTTGTTTTACCTGCATGTCATCATTTAAGTCAAATCCTGACCAAGTGGTTAAGTCTGCATGCTTGTGATTCTTTTTCAAAATCAGCGCCGATAAATTCAATTGATCTTGTATTTTATCTGTTATTTCTTGTTTCATTTTTACGATTTTAGATCTTCTACCACTTGTGATAAAACGGTTGCTACATTCTCAGGATAGACGCCTGATTTTATCATTGCTTTTAATCCCATGGCATAAGAACCTGCCATTTTTGTTCCTTTTACTAAGTGTACAAATAGACTTTTACTTAACGTTCCATAATTTTCTAATGTGGTTCCTGGAGCTAGGTTTACATCAAGTAAAGTCATGTAAAGCGCTTGCGTAAATCGGATCTCTATGCCAGTATCATCTTGTTTTAAAAACGCTTTAAATGCAACGATATCTCTATTAAAAACCTCTAATATTTTGATGTCACAAATACCCTCAGCACTATAGTTCTCTAAATTTTGTAATAGGATATCCACATACTCCGGATTGATAGAAACAGTTTCGATTGCAACAGTAGTAGTAATGTGATGCTTTATAAATATGTTAGTTTCTTCTTTTAACACGTCTTTAAAATGATGCTGATACAATTTCTCAATAATTGGTAGCAACTGTGTTTGATGTATAAAACTGCTTGTGTCATTTTGACTGTATTTTTTAAGAAATTGAACGGTGTTGGTATTTAGGTTTTCAGCATTTAGTGCACCCAAAAAGTCGGATAGAAACAACTCGATTAGCGCAGCTATTTCTCCTGCTATTTGATTTTCGGCTTCTCGATGTTTGCATTTTTTGTGGAAAGTAGTAATGTGATTGATTGCGCGATCAATAAAAAAACTAACATTATCATCATGCGCGTTAAAGTAATTAGCAGCGAGTACACCTTGCGTACTGAAAGCGTCGGCGATCCAAATGGCTTCTTTTTTCGAACTATAATAGAAGTCGCCCAGGTAGTTGAACCAAGCTTGAATAATATTCAAATTCAACGGACGGTTTTCGTTTATATAATGACTTTTAGCAAAATCATTACAGGGCTTCTTCACACAGTCGTCAATATTTTTTAATCCCCAGATTTCGTTTACACGGGTG
>TARA_R110002033_G_scaffold48042_10_pt1 | contig 10953 bp, 9 predicted proteins | sample TARA_R110002033 | Tara Oceans TARA_R110002033 (sample SAMEA4397051) | marine metagenome | biome: Polar Biome; feature: [SRF] surface water layer (ENVO:00010504); material: water (ENVO:00002006), including particulate matter (ENVO:01000060) such as... | depth 5 m
GGCGCTGCGGCCGAGATCGTGATCGCGGCGGGCGGGATCGTCACCGGTGCGAACAACGCGATCCGCTTCGACGGCGCGGCGGGCGACGTCATCCTCGCCGGATCGATCACCGGCGAGAGCGGCACTGCGGTGCATTTTGCCGATACCGACGACCGCTTCGAACTGCAGGTCGGCGGCGAAGCCGATGGCCTGGTCGCGGCCAATGGCGGCGCGGACCTGTTCGCGCTGGGCGGCACCGGCGAGGCGAGCTTCGACTTCGCGCTGATCGGCGACCAGTTCACCGGATTCGAGAGCTTCGAGAAGGTCGGTGCGTCCACCTGGACGCTGACCGGCAGCAGCGATGTCAACGGGCCGATGACAGTGCGCGAGGGCACACTGCTGGTCAATGGCGCGCTCGGCGGGCTGGATACCACCGTGCTCGCGGGCACGGTGCTGGGCGGCACCGGCACGCTGGGCGCGGTCACGGTCACCGGCGGCACGCTGGCGCCGGGCAATTCGATCGGCACGCTCACCACCGGCAATCTGTCGCTCGATGCCGCGTCCACGCTGGCGATCGAAGTCAGCGACAATGGCAGCGCCGATCATGTCATCGTCAACGGCAGCGTGGCGCTCGGCGGATCGACGCTTGCCGTGACCGAAGTCGACGGCTCGAATTTCGCTGGCACCAATGCCTACAGTTACACGATCATCACCAATGATGCTGCGGATCCGGTGAACGGCGTGTTCGGCGCGATCGTCAACGACCTCGCCTTTCTCGATGCAGCGATCGATTATGCCGGCGGCGACGGCAATGAGGTCGTGCTGGCGCTCGGCCAGACACGGATGTTCCCCGACGTCGCCGTGACCTTCAACCAGCGCCAGGCATCCAGCGGCCTCGCCGCGTTCGACCGGACCGCCGGCTCGGATGCCGACACCGTGTTCACCGAACTGCTGGTGGCGAATATGGACCAGGCGCTGGCGGCGTTCGACGCGACGTCGGGCGAAATCTATGCCGGTCTGATCGCCGATGCAGCGGGCGAGGGTATCGCCCGCGCCGACCGGCTGGCCGCGCGCGCGCTCCAGCCCCATGCGGATGGATGGGGCCTGTGGGGCGGCGTGTCGGGCCGTACCGGCTCGACCGACGGCGATGGCAATGCCGCAGAGTTCGACCAGGGCCAGTATGGCTTCGACCTGGGGATCGACTATCGCGGCGCGGACAATCGCTGGGCGGTCGGGCTGGCGACCGGATATCTCGATGGCAGACTCGACGTCGATGCGCGCCGGTCTTATGCCAAATATGATGCCTGGCATGTCGGCGGCTACGCGCGGTTCGGCACGGGCAATGCGGGGCTGACGGCATCGGGCACGGTGAGCTACGCCCGCTTTGAAGCGAATGTGCGGCGCGAAATAACCGTCGGCACGCTGTCGCGCACGGCGCGTGCGGCGGTCGATCTCGACGGCTTCACCTTCGGCGGCGAACTGCGCTACGGCCTGTCGCTCGGCGGGAACTGGGCAGCGGGGCCGATCGTCTCGGCGGTGTCGTCCGAAGCCGATCTCGGCAAATTTGCCGAAAGCGGCGCAAACAGCCTCGACCTCGCCGGGCGCGATGCCTCCGACTCGCTCTCCCGCTATGGTGGCGGGGCCTTTCTGAACTGGACGGGTGAACGCGGCGTCATTGACGCCAGCGTGCAATATGTCGATGCCGGTTCGGGTGTCGCATCCGCCGGGCTCGCCTTTGCCGGAGCGCCGAGCGCGCCCTTCACCGTGCGCAGCCCGCGGGCGGGCGGCGAAGCCGCTCTGGTCGGGCTCGCTGGCCGGATCGACCTGGGGAGCAACTGGTCCCTCGGCGCCAGCGTCCGGGCGCTGGTCGGCGGGGCAAGCGATGATCTCCATGGCGCGGTTACGCTCGGCTGGCGGTTCTAGGGCCTTCGCATTTTTGCCTGACCGAAGCAGGCAGCATACATAGTTCAGATAAATGTCGACTTTCGGCGTTCATCGTCACTTCGCGCCAAGGCTTGTACCAAGGCGTATTTCAGACTGTCGGAAACTGGGCCGCTTGCTGACTGTCCGCATTTAAACTGCAATACCGACGAAGCTGACGTTGTGGCTCGGGTTTCAGGAACTTCCGCTTCCGCCCCACAGTCGGACATTGGCCTCAACCCAATTACATGTCTGTTTCAGGTGCAAAACCGGGCGTTCGATTTGAGGCACGAATGATTCTTTCATGGCTTTAGTTTTCTGATCGACATATCAAAAAGAATGATCGACTATTTGTTCTCTAAGGAAACTTATGGCGCACTGGCACTCATTTTAACATTCGTTGCATTCGTTCCCTATATGCGTTCGATTTGGCGCAAGGAAACACGCCCACATGTTTTCTCTTGGTTTATTTGGGGAGCAGGAACCGTTGTAGTCTGCTTTGCCCAACTGGCGGACGGCGCTGGCATCGGTGCTTGGCCAATCGGTATATCGGGGCTGCTGACATTCGGAGTTGCCTTTCTTGCATTGGCAAGATCACCTGACACATCCATTGTCGGTTCGGACTGGTTGTTCCTAATTCTTGCGCTAACGGCGCTGCCGCTCTGGTTTTTCACGTCATCCGCATTGTCTGCAGTTATTGTGCTCACAATTGTTGATTTGTTGGGTTTTGGGCCTTCTGCACGCAAATCGTACGAACGTCCTCACGATGAGAATGCAACATTTTTTGCGATAGCGGTTACGAGAAATGCTCTTGTGATTGCGGCCTTAGAGAATTATTCTTGGACAACTGTGCTTTTCCCTGCTGCGGTTGGTGGAGCATGTGTCTTGTTTGTGGTTCTTATCGGAGCGCGACGATACATAATGACTGCCAGATAGTATCCGTGTCACTTTCCGCTTTGAGCGCGGAATGAGACACCAGGAATCCAGATTCTACGATTCCACAACCGCTGCATAAGGGGAAATTGCAATGTTTACAATTTCTCCAAGGCTGGATATTCCACATCATATGGCTCATCCTTATGATATAGAGCATGCAAGCGATCTACATGTTGAATGGTGCCGCGATCTTGCAGAGAAGATGGACGTTCGGACTACACACCAATCTGGCCCTCAAATGCGCGCGGTGATGCACGAATTGCGCCGATCGCTTCCGGCCGAAAGTGTTATAGAGATCGCGAACCAGCTGCCCGCGCTTGAACGGGGTATCTTTCTTCAAGACTGGCGATTGGATGAGGGTCCAGTTCCACTGCCCGACGCTGACACGTTTCGTGACCGGGTTTATCAACGAGTGAAAGCTCACCATTTTCGCGTTCCGTCATTGGTAGAAGACGTCTTTTGGCTTTGGAACCAAAAGCTCGAACTACAGAAGGCAGCGAAGGTTGCCCAAGCCCTCCCCAGCGCCCTCAAGCCTTTATGGCCGGTTTAAAAGTTCTATTAGAACAATGCCCTGTGTCCGTTTTCTGGATGAACCTGACGCTACAATATGCGCACCTGTATATCAGTTACCCACCCAGTTTCGGTCATTATGGTGTAAGCGCAACTAGTTCAGGCTATGGCCGCTTTCAAGAACGAGCGTCTTCCTTAAGAATGGCGACAATGAGGGCGTACTGAAGACCGGCGGGAACTGGGCCGTTTGCCGACTGTCCGGTTTTAAGGAATTTAGATTCGAAGGCGGCCATTGAACGACTAGGTGTGACGAAGGCTGCTTCCGCACCCCAGGCGAGATAAAGTCTAAGCAAATTCTTCCTCAAAGCCAAAGCTTGCCAAGTTGAACCTGCCGAAAACACCGCGCGACCATCTCGGCCAAGGACAAAAATATTTGGCCCTGCTTTGGCGGGTTTTCCGGTCATTTCTCGTCTTCCAGTTTAACCATGCAAAATCAGGGACTGGGCCAGATGACGGAAGAGCGAAGTGGAGCAATGTTGCTGGAGCGGGCGAAGGCTATCTTGTTGCGGCCTCGCGACGAATGGCCGGTCATCGAAGGCGAAACGGCAAGCATCGCGTCCATCTACAAATCCTACATCATTCCGCTGGCCGCCATCGGACCAATTGCTGGGTTCATACACGCCGTTATATTTGGGAACAGCTTTTTTGGAATCACCCACCGGCCGTCTTTCCTGTCGTCGCTGTCGACCGCGGTTGTCAGCTATATATTCGCCCTGATCGGTGTTTTCCTGATGGCATTGGTGATCGATTTTCTCGCGCCGCGCTTCGGCGGGACGGCCAACCGCACCAACGCCTTCAAATTGGCCGCATATAGCGCGACCGCTGCATGGGTTGCTGGAATTTTCCAGCTTGTTCCAGGCCTCGGTATGCTCACTATTCTTGGATTATACGGATTATATCTCATCTATGTTGGCATTCCGGCGATGATGAAGGCGCCGGACGACAAGGCTCTGCTCTACACCATAGCTATCGTCGTGGTCGGAGCGATTGCGGGGATGATATTCAGCGTAATACTGGCTCCGATGATGCTCTTGACCAGTTCGGTGCCGGAGGCCAGTGACGGCAGTCTATCCGGTAGCGTCAACGTGCCCGGCGTGGGCTCGTTCGATTTGGGCAAGCTGGAAGAAGCGGGCGAGAAAATGGCCGCCGCCAATGAGCGGGCGCAAAGCGGGAAAGCAACTGGATTGCCATCCAAACGGCTCGCCGCAATGCTCCCGGCTGCATTGCCGGGCGGGATGGTCCAGACGAAGACCCAGTCCAGTGGAACGTCGATCGGCGGCGTCGGAGCGTCCAGCGCCACGGCCAGCTATGGCGATGGCGACAAGAGCATCGATCTGATCATCACCGATCTGGGTGTTGCAGGAAGCCTCGCGACACTGGGCAATGCCATCAATATGGAATCCGAAAGCCAGAACGGAAGCATTTTTGAAAAAATAGGCAAGATCGACGGACGCCTGACGACCATCCGCTATGACAGCGCAGGCAAGGATGGCCGCTACGGGATAATTGTCGGAGATCGTTTCAACGTGCAGGCCGATGGATATGCCGATTCCATCGAAGATCTGCGCGCGGCGGTCAATCGGATCGACATTGAGGCTCTGGAAACAATCGCAAGGTCCGGAGAGTGAATATGGTTCCACTGCCGGGACGATGGTTCAGGCCCCTTTGGCCGGTGATGGCCGTGGTGCTTGTTCTTGCCGGTTGTTCGACAATCGACGGAGTCGCCGATGCCGCATGCCCGGAATCCCCGACGACTGAAGTCGAGAATTATCCATCCTCGATCATATTGCCGCCGGGAAGCGTCATTGAGCAACAGACGCATGGTCAGCCGCCGGAATATGCCAGCGACAATTATATCATCGTTGCAAATGTTCCGGGAACGCAGGACGACATATTGTCCTTCTACCGCTGCGCGCTACCACGGCAGAACCTGTCTATCATCAGCGAAGAGCAGGGCAATATCCTGCTCATCCGCTTCGCCGGAGAGGGCATTGACGAGGGTTCGATCACCTTGAATGGAGACGCCGAGAATGGCAGAACCCGTGTCGAAATTTTCGTCATCGAAAATCCGCAATAGGGTTTGTCGCCTTCCAAAATAGCGGAAATGCAGAAAAAGCCTTGCTATACAAGCCACATGCACGAGAAGAGAGCTTCTCTCCGCCGACAATCGCGGAGTCTTGCATGGGAACATTGAATGGGGAGCAATCGCCGTGAAAGTGAATCGGAAAGCCGCGGCCTGAACCTGTCCGAGGAACTGGTCGCGGAGACTTACGATGCTCTGCGGCGGATTGCTTCCCGGCAGCTTGCCCGACAAAATACCGGTGCATCGCTCAACACCACAATGATCGTCCACGAGGCCTGGCTGAAATTGTCCACCTCCGAAGGACCTTCCTACACAGACCGCAATCATTATCTGGCCACGGCATCCCGTGCGATGCGGCAGATACTGGTCGACCACGCCCGGCGCAAGACCGCCGACAAGCGGGGTGGCGGTGCAGCCCATGTCCAGCTGGACGAAAATCTGGTCGCCGATACCGCGCCTTCGGACGCCATCCTGACGGTTGATGAAGCCCTGGCCCTGCTCGCTGATCGCGTTCCCGAGCTGGAGGCCGTGGTCGAATGCCGGTTTTTCGCAGGCCTCACCGTGGAGGAAACCGCCCGGGCTCTGGATCGCTCGGCGCGCACGGTCGAACGACAATGGACACGGGCGCGAATCTATCTCGCGGAACATTTTGTGGCGGATGGTGGCGCCGTTTGACGTTATCAGACCGACAATGAAATTCATGAACAATCATGAATCCATCTGGATAGGGAATCGCAGACTGGCTCATCCGGTCTAGTCGGACGAATATGATAATGGGCGCAATATGAAGCAGGATATCGGCAGGTCTGACTGGGGAAGGGTCGATTTCGCGCTCGATCATGCCCTGTCCCTGGCCTCCGGCCAGCGCGCTCCGTGGATCGATCACCATTTCGCTGCCGAACCCGCGCTTGGTCTTCGTACGCGGAAACTGCTGGAAAAGGCGAGCGATCACCAGCTGTTCGCCGTGCTCGAACAAAAGCGCGACCTGTTTCTCGACCTGGTTGTTCCGGAATTTGCCAGTGATTCAGATGATCCGCGCGTCGGCAGACGATACGGCCCGTGGAAGGTGATCGCCCGTATCGGATCCGGCGGTCTCGCCGAAGTTTATGAAGTCGATCGCGCGGATGACCGGTACCAGCAAAAGGCGGCGCTCAAGATCATGCGCGCCTCGATCGTCAGCGACGACCTGATCCAGCTGTTTCATCGCGAACGCAATGTGCTGGCCAGCCTCGACCATCACGGGCTGGTCAGGATCATTGACGGCGGCGAAACGGCGACCGGGTCACCCTGGCTGGTCATGGAATATGTCGATGGTCTCGCGATTACCGAATATTGCGCAACCGGCGGCCTTGCCCTGGCGGCGCGGCTGGCGCTGGTTGCGGAAGCGGCCGATGCATTGCAGGCCGCGCACAACCGGCTCGTTCTTCATGGCGATATCAAGCCCGAACATGTGGTGGTGGTGGCAGATGGCTCGATCAAGCTGCTGGATTTCGGCATCGCCCAGCTGCTCGACGAGCACGGGGTCGGCGATTTGGCCATTGCCGTGTCTGCCGATGTCGCGTCGCCCGAACATCGTTCCGGGCAGGCCCTGACGATCGGCAGCGACATTTTCCAGCTCGGCCTGATTCTGAAGAAACTCCTGTCCGACTTTGCGCTTGATGCCGACCACAGGGCAGTCGTGCAGATGGCCACGGCCGCCGACCCCGCGGCACGATATGCGTCCGCTTCGCAATTCGCTGCCGATCTCGGACAGCTGATAGCGGGAAAGGCCGTCGTGGCTGCGCCGGACAACCGGTCCCGCGCCGCCTTGCGGCTGATCAGGCATAATACATGGACGGCTGCATTGGCCGCCTTGCTGCTGCTGGGCCTCGCCGGATGGGGCATATCGGCCTCGATCTACGCCAGTAAGCTTCGCGAGCAACGCGACATCGCGGTCGCGGCGCTGGACCGGGTTGAGAGAGGCAGGGACATGCTGCTCAATCTGTTCCGGCGGGTCGATCCGCTCGAAATGGACGCGGTCGGACCACAATCGGCAACGACCCTCCGGATGCTCGAGGCGTCGCTTGCGGACGCCCGCGCCACTCTCGCCGACGATCCGGCCCTGACCGCCGATCTGCTGGGCTGGACTGCGCGCGCCCATCAACGCGGCGATGACCTTCCCGCCGCCGAGAAACTGGCCGCCGAGGCGGTGCAGCTGCTCGATCGTGCCGGGGCGCCGCATGACAATGCCTATGGCTCCGCTCTTGCCTATCTCGGCTATCTGGAGAGCCGCAATGGCGAAAAGAAAGCGGGCCAGGCAAAGGTGGATCGGGCGCTGGCGCTGCTTGATCGCAGCAGGATCGACGACCAATATGCCCTCGATACGCTGTTGCTGGCGGGCTGGAATCGGGAAGGGAACTGGTCAGAGCAGAAGATATTGTTCGAGCGCGCGGAAAATCTGGCGACCAGGCTCGATCAGGTTCCCGCTGCAGTCGAAGCCGGTTCAGGCCTGGGCCGGGCCCTGGCCGGACTGGGCGAGGGTCCGACGGCGCAGGCCAAGCTGGACAGCACGCTGGCTCTGGCCACAAAATATTATGGAGAGGGTCACCCGCGACTGGCGATCCTCTATTCCGATCTCGGCCGGCTCGCCGCGCATCAGGGCAGAGCCGGAAAAGCCGTTCAATATCATCGCCGGGCGCTGGACCTGGCGGTTGCATCCTTCGGTCCGGATCATTCGGGCAACCTGTTCCACCGGAACAATCTCGCCGTCGCCCTGAACGAGGCCGATCAGACCGGGGCGGCCATAGCGCAGTTCCGGAAAATACTCGCGCAGACGCGAAGCGCATATGGGATACGATCGCTGGAGGCCGGTGAAGTGCTCCAGAATCTCGCCGCCACCCTGGTGCGAAACAGACAGTTTTCCGAAGCCGAAAAGGATCTGGGCGAAGCGGAGACCATCTTTGGCCTGCATCTGCCGGACAATCATCCGCGCCGTGCCTTTCCTGCGCTGACCCGCGCGGAATTGCGGATCGCGCAGGGTCGTTTTGTCTCGGCCCAGTCCGAGGCAAGCCGGGCGTTTTCGCTGCTCTCGAAGGCGCTGCCTGCCGGCCATTTCGCCACCGAGGTGGCGCGGTGCCGGATTGGGATCGCGCTGGCCGGCCAGGGCAAGGTTCGGGAAGCCCGGCCGCTGCTCAAAGCGGCCTATCGCGGACTGACCGGATCGAAGATGCCGGTGCCGGACCGATATCTGGTCCCCTGCAAGGATGCCGCAACGAAATTTGCCACCTAGGCCGCTGATAATTCTGGCGGGGTTTCCCGCCGCTTTCCGTTGAAGGGGTGATTGGCGGTGATCTTGGGGATCACCGTATCGGTCATTCAAATTTTCAACGGCAAAGGACAGCCCGAAATGCAAATATCTCGCTTCGGATCGATATCAACCGCCATCGCCCTGGCGTCCGCCTCGGTTGCGGCCCCTGCCATGGCCGAGCCAGCGAGCCTGCCGGTCGCGCCGCAGGAAGCGCAGGATATCGGAGTCTGTGCAGCTCCCACCAGCTGGGCGAGGACCGACAAGATTCTGACCTGCACCTGTCCGGCGAATTTCGCCATTTCGACTTCGCTGTGGGGCACCGACATTTATACGGCGGATTCCTATATCTGCAGCACAGCGCTCCATGCATCGGTTCTGGATCGCAGCGGTGGCCGCGTGACGATCCAGATGTTGCCGGGCCAGAATAGCTACCAGGGCACCAAACGGAATGGCGTATCGACTCGAAGCTACGGGAAATATACCGCCAGCTACCGATATGTGACGCCGTTCGCCATGGATAATGGCGAGGCCGATGCAAGCGTGACAGCAAGGAAAAGCGGATCGAAAAAATCCTTCGGCAAAGATGCGGCAACGGCAATATTGAATGGCCTCGGCCTGGCCGGCCTGGGCGGCGCGGGACAGGGGAGCGAACAAAAGTCCGGTCAGGATATCGGCCAATGCACCAGTGCCACCAAATGGCGCGGGACCGGCAAGATCCTGAACTGCGCCTGCCCGGCAAATTTTTCGGTCAAGGGACCGATCTGGGGCACCGACATTTACACCGATGATTCCTACATCTGCAAAGCGGCGCTGCATGCCGGGCGGATTGGTCGATCCGGTGGGCAAGTGTCGATCCGGATGATAGCCGGGCAATCCTCCTATACCGGCACCCGGCGTAACGGAGTGACCAGTTTGGCCTACCGCAGCTACGCGGGCAGCTACCGGTTCAATTGACGGTGTCGGGCAGGGACGGCGAGCATCGACCATGCCGGTTCCCGCTGTTGGTGAACGAGCGAAACGGAGAAAGAATGTGAATAGACATGCAATGATTTTGACCATGGTTGCGCCGATATTGCTGACCACAGCCTGTTCGGACGATCCACAGCCGCCGCCGGCTTCGACCGATGGCCCGCCGGAAATCACTGCGGCGGATTCACCTCCCGCCTTTTTGCCCAAGGATATGGATTGGATGCCCGAAGACATCTGGCTTCCCGAAGATTTCGAACCCACGCAAACCATGAAAATGAACCCGATGGCCGAGACTTATCTTTTGCGAGGAAATACGCAGGCGACCGCGACCGATTTGCTGGCAACCTACCATGAACGCATGATCGTGTCCGGATATGAACCATATTCGGTCGGAAAACCGAAGCCCGGAATCATCGCTTTTCGCGGCAACGGCCATGGCGCTGTCGTGATCCGGGTAATGGACGAGGGTGCCATGCGCATGCTGGCCATCAGCGTTGAAAATGCAACGGGAAACTAGGCCCGGCCTGTCTGTAACAGTTTGCGGCACGCCGCTGTTCTTCTGCAACAACATCAGGAAATATTTATGAAATTTCATTCCGCTCTTGCCCTTGGTCTGCTCCTTTCAGCCTGCGGCCAGTCCAACGATCCGGGCTCAGAATCTGCCGATACGGTGGCTGCAGCCAAGCCGGAAACGGCGCAAGCGTCCGGCTTCACCCCTGCCTTTCTCGAAGGACAATGGTGTCACACGCACAATATCATGGACCACGAGCGAAGCGATGAAATGCTCAGCTATATTTTCTCGCAAGATGGGACATTGCTCTATCAGAACAATCCGTCAACCGAGATCGACCGGCCTGGAAGCTATGCCATCGAGGGCAGAAACATAAAGATCAAACCAACCCTGGCGTTCTTCAACATGGAACTCCAGAGCATGTCCCGGGACGAGCTCATATTTAAGATGCCCTATGGGGAAATGCATTGGTCTCGCGGCGCCTGCAAGCCACCGGCCTAGCGAGCCTGCCAGATATTGTGCGCTGGCCAATATATTGGCCAGCAACCTCTAGATACGCATTGGTTTGGTGGCACGATCGCTGCCGATGGGGTCTGCTTCGCCTATGGCTATAAGCACCTGCTTATGCGTGCCTGCCTAAGCAGCTGTGCGATAGATATCGTCGCCGATGGCCTCCAGATACAGCGAATGCCGCAAACT
>TARA_R110002033_G_scaffold5336_3_pt1 | contig 10941 bp, 11 predicted proteins | sample TARA_R110002033 | Tara Oceans TARA_R110002033 (sample SAMEA4397051) | marine metagenome | biome: Polar Biome; feature: [SRF] surface water layer (ENVO:00010504); material: water (ENVO:00002006), including particulate matter (ENVO:01000060) such as... | depth 5 m
TGAATTAATTTTTTGAATTCAGCTAAGCAAATGAGGCCAAAAATAAAAAAAAGAATTATTACAGCGTATTGATGGTTAAGCGAAATAACCAAGAGTAATACATAAAATAAACCGGATAGCGATCGTATAAAAATTTCTCTCATTTATTAAGGATTAATGTTTTATTACTAGAAAGAAATTTCCATTGAATCATGTTGGTTTTAGTAATAGTCAAGGTCGTTTTTGGCTAGATTCTGTTTATAAGTCTTCTAAAAGAAGCAAATATAAATTTTTTGAACTACTTCCGTAACTTAAAAAGTCTTTTTCATCCAACGATTTAAAATGTTTGATGGTTGTAATGTTTGTTGGGATTTTTTTCCTGTTTTTAGATTTAATTCCTCGTAACCCTTCACCAATATTTTCAGTAATTTGGCTTGTTGTAGCAAAAACAATAAAATTTGCAGGTAGTTCCATGAGCTTTTTTTCGGCAATTTGATTTGAACAAATTAATAAGGAACCGTCATTTGCAATTAAATTTTCGCAAGTAGTTATAAAAAATGTTGACTCACTTGCTTTTTCAGAGGTCAATAAATGGCCTCTTTTGAATTTGTTTTTTAAATTTTTATCAATAAAAAACGCTTTCTTGTCCTCCCAATTATTTTCTTGAATAATATTATCAAGGCTTTCAAAAATTTCGTCTAAATTTTCGCAGTATAAAAATTTACCACCATTAGCTTTAAAGTTTATAGTAAACTTTTCATCTATTGGTAATTTAATTTCTGGCATATATTTGCCACGCTCATTTGATTTTAATTCTTCTTCCTTATTATCAGATTTGGAACCAAATATTTTTCTAAATAGACTCATTTAGGATTGCGCTATTAACTCAGTTTTTATTGGAGTTTCTCAAATATAAAAAATCTTAAACTAATCATTCGATTAATTTAAGATTTTTGTTATTGCTTTATATAAAATATGAAAATTTATTCGACGACAGACTCATTTACATCAGTATTAAAATCACGATGTCCAAATATTTTTTCAAGATTATCTTTAAAAATAACTTCTTTTTCAAGTAATTCATTTGCTAATTTGGTCAGCTTATCTTTATTATCCTCAAGAAGTTTAATAGCTCGTAAGTATTGTGTTTCAATTAAATCGGATATTTCTTTATCGATTAATTCGGCCGTTTTTTCACTATAAGGTTTTGTAAAACCAAATTCATTTTGACCAGATGAATCGTAATAAGTTAAGTTGCCAACCTTATCGCTTAGCCCGTATATGGTTACCATGGCTCTGGCTTGTTTAGTCACTTTTTCCAAATCACTTAAAGCACCTGTAGATATTTTATTGAAAATGACTTTTTCAGCAGCACGACCACCAAGAGCGGCACACATTTCATCCAGCATTTGTTCTGGATGTACAATAAGGCGTTCTTCTGGCAAATACCATGCGGCTCCTAGAGAACGCCCTCTTGGAACAATGGTTACTTTAACAAGAGGTGCAGCATGTTCAAGCATCCAGCTAACTGTAGCATGTCCGGCTTCATGAAATGCTACAGAACGTTTCTCTTTTGGTGTGATAATTTTGTTTTTCTTTTCTAAACCACCAATTATTCTATCTACGGCATCTAAGAAGTCTTGTTTATCAACTTCTTTTTTACCATTTCTAGCTGCAATTAATGCGGCTTCATTACAAACGTTGGCTATATCGGCTCCAGAAAATCCTGGTGTTTGTCTTGATAGAAAATCAAGGTCTAAGTCTTGAGCTTTTTTAAGTGGGCGCAAATGCACTTCAAAAATTTCTTTCCGTTCTCTAATATCTGGTAAGTCGACAAAAATTTGTCTATCAAATCGACCAGCACGCATAAGTGCGGTGTCTAGAATATCGGCTCTGTTTGTGGCAGCAAGTACAATAACATTGGCATTAGTGCCAAAACCGTCCATTTCTGTTAATAATTGGTTTAATGTGTTTTCACGCTCATCATTACTTCCAGACATGGCATTTTTACCTCTAGCACGACCAATAGCATCAATTTCATCAATAAAAATAATGGAAGGGGATTTTTCTTTTGCTTGTTTAAACAAATCTCTAACTCTGGAAGCACCAACACCGACAAACATTTCTACGAAATCTGAACCTGACAAAGAAAAGAATGGAACTTTTGCTTCTCCTGCAACGGCTCTTGCCAATAATGTTTTTCCAGTTCCCGGAGGGCCAACAAGTAAGGCGCCTTTGGGTATTTTTCCACCTAAAGCTGTATATTTTTCCGGGAATTTCAGGAAATCTACAATTTCCTGAACTTCTTCTTTAGCACCTTCAAGTCCGGCAACATCTTTAAATGTGGTTTTAACTTCTGTATTTTGATCAAAAAGTTTTGCTTTTGATTTTCCAATATTAAATATTTGACCCCCACCACCAGCAGCACCGCCCGACATACGGCGCATGATAAAGATCCAAACTCCAATAAGCAAAATAAAGGGTAGAATACTCAATAATATATCTCCCAAGAAATTGTCTTCAGTAATATAAACCGGGGTTAAATTAAGATTTTTCTCCTTTATGACTTCGTTTAATTGATTTTGAAAAATCTGCAAATCCCCAAACTCAAATGTGTAATTTGGCAATCTGGTTGCAGAGGGCAATAAAGAACTTGGTTTAGAATTTTTATGTATTTCTTTGTCTTCAGCTTCTCTTGTTAAATAAACCTTAGCAATTCGTTTATTAACAATTTCAACCTTTTCAACATCGCCATCCCCAACAAATTTCAAAAATTGAGTTGGGTTTGTTTTACTTCCATTGCTTGCGCCAACGCTACTAAATAATTGTATTGCTAAAAACATAGCTATTACAATACCATAAATCCAATATGGATTGAATTTAGGTTTTTTGTCTTTAATGTTTTTCTTATCGTTTGTCATTCTTTTTTAATAACTAGTTTCTATTATTGTTGTTTTTGCATCTCCCCACAGACTTTCAATATCATAATAATCCCTAATGTGTTTTTGAAATACGTGTATCACAACATTTACATAATCTATTAAGACCCATTCGGCATTGTCTTCACCTTCAACATGCCATGGATGGTCTTTAAGCTCTTTACTTACCTTTTTTTGTATTGATTTTACAATGGCACTAACTTGCGTATTTGAAGTGCCTTCGCAAATTATGAAGTAATCGCAAACCGTGTTTTCTATATCCCTTAAATCAAGAATATTAATTTCATTTCCCTTAACATCTTCAATACCACTTATTATTACCGATATTAATTGGTCTGCGCTTATATTTTCTTTCGCCATTAATTTGCTTTAATTTGTGCAAAGTTATTATTTTTTTAGTTCTTTATACTTTAATTTAACCATAAGATTCCATCGTCATATAACAAATAACTTTAAATGCGTATAATCAAACTTGATGCCACCAATTCTACCAATAGCTACTTGAGAAATCTGACTAATGAAGAAGTTATTAATGACTATACGACAGTTGTTGCAAAGAACCAAACTAGAGGAAGAGGCCAAATGGGAACTATTTGGAATTCAGAAGGCTCTAAAAACCTGACTTTTAGTGTGTTTAAGGATCTTTCTGAACTGCAAATTGACTATCCGTTTTATATAAGTATGGCTGTGTCATTGGCATTAATTAAAACGTTACAAAGTTTTTCTATTCCCAAATTAAGTGTAAAATGGCCAAACGACATTTTGTCAGAAGACAAGAAAGTCTGTGGCGTTTTAATTGAAAATGTCATAAAGCAAAGTAATATAAATGCCACTATTATTGGAATTGGACTAAATATTAATCAAACTAAATTTATTGACTTGCCAAAAGCGTCTTCATTAAAACTATTAACTGGAAAAACCTTTGATCTTGATGAGGTTTTACAGGTCATTCTAAAACATTTAAAGCGCTATTTTCTTAAGATTAAAAGAAAGGATTACGATCTTTTAAAGCAAGAATACGAAACGTATCTTTTTAGAAAAGATAAACCTTCAACATTTGTTAATGCAGAAGGTTTTGTGTTTTCTGGATTTATAAAAAATGTATCAATTTCTGGTAACCTTCAAGTGTTATTGGAAGATAACCTTATAAAGGAATTTGATCTAAAAGATATTACGCTCTTGTATTAAATAGATTTAGGAATACTTGTAACAAGCGTTTCGATAAATTTACTAATGGGACCTTTAATCATCATGGCCATCATAGGGTTAAAATCGCCATCGAATATTAGTTGAACCTCACTAGAAGTGTCATTTTCACTAATAATATTTCCTGTAAGCGAAAAGTCTAACTTTCCCCCGGCAGCACCAAGTACAATTTTATTTGGTGGAATGACTTCCTTTTTTTTAAGAATAATCTCTGGCATGCCTTTTAAGGCAAAGATAAATGTATCCTCGCCAAGTACTTCAAACTTGCTAATGTTTTCAGGCATTAGGGCTTCAAAGTTTTTTACATCTGATAAAAAATCAAATATATCTTGTGGTGATTTTTCTACACTTATTTTTGGAGATTCTAAATTCATATATTAGTTGTTTTGTTATTGTAACGGCCTAATTTATTTTATCATTTTCCATTCCATTCACTAGGATTTGAATTCCATACAGACAGTATGGCCAAGTCTTTTTGAGAAATATAATTAGTTTCCAAAGCTTGCTCAAGTAGGCTGTTATAATTACTTAGGGTATTTAATGCAACATCTTCTTTTTTGAAATTTTCAGCAGCAACCTTAAAACCATATGAAAAAATAGCCACCATGCCTTTAACATTCACATGAGCCTCTTTTAAGGCTTTAACAGCATTTAAACTGCTTTTTCCTGTGCTTATTAAATCTTCTACAACCACAACATTCTGGCCTGCTTCAACAAAACCTTCAATTTGGTTTTTTCTACCATGTTCTTTGGCCTCGGGTCTTACATATATAAAAGGTAAGCCTAAATATTCGGCTACCAATATACCAATACCAATAGCGCCTGTTGCAACCCCGGCAATAACATCGGGCTTACCATAAAGTTTTTCAATTTCTTTAGCCATCGTTTCCCGAATATAAGTTCTAATGGTAGGAAATGATAATATGATACGATTGTCACAATAGATGGGTGATTTCCATCCCGATGCCCAAATAAATGGTTTTTTTGGGCTTAGTTTTATGGCATTTACTTGCAATAAAACCTCGGCAGTTTGTCTGGCAGTTTCTTTATTAAAAATCATGACCACAAAATTACGTATAAATTTAGTTTTTCATAACCGTTGATTATGAATAAAAATATTTTTTTCAACAATTGCTTATTTGTATTGAAAAATGATATTTTTACCATATTGTAATTGTTAAATACACCACATGTATAAAGTTTTTGTCAACGACAAGCCAATAATTTTAACAACTATTGTTGAGCAAGAAACGGGGTTTAAAAATTATTTGCTCAATACGGTAAATATTGGAAAAGTTATAAAAGAACTTAATACAACCTCTTTAAAAGAGGTTAGGCTTATTCATAAAAATAAGGATAAATTAATTAAAAAATTTTTAAAAAAATTACCAAATGTTGTTGCTGGAGGCGGTAAGGTTTATAATGATAAAGGGGATATTTTGTTTATTTATAGAAATGATAAATGGGACTTGCCTAAAGGAAAAGCTGAAGAAAGAGAAACTATTGAAGATACAGCCATTCGAGAAGTAACTGAAGAAACCGGTGTAAACGGTTTAGAAATTGTAAAGCCATTAGAAACTACGTATCACATATTTAAGAGAAATGGACAACATAGAATAAAAGTAACCTATTGGTTTGAAATGAAATCTGCCTTTAAAGGTAATTTATATGCTCAAGAAGAGGAGGGGATTACCAAAGTGGAATGGTTAAATAAAAAACAAACCCAAGAAGCTCTTGAAAATTCCTATGCCAATATTAAATTATTAGTTTAACCTGTAGATAGGATACTGCAAATACGCTTTTTCAAAATAGTCACTTTGTTGATGTAACCAATCTAGTTGTGCGTACCAATTATTTGCAAATTCAATATCATTTTTCTTTTTGGTTTCGAATGTTTCTTTTAAAACAGGGTTTTTGTTAAGTAGTTCTGAGGCCAAATCTTCCCATACATAAGGAGAAAATTCTTCTTTTTGCTGTAAAATAGTATCAAAGAAATTCCAATTGAAAAAAGAATCAGGCGCTTGAGGTTCTAAGGTTTCCATGAGATATCGAACAGCCGGTTGGTTTGTTTTAATTAAATAATCTCCAGTTTTAAAAGTAACTGTTTCTGTATTATTTTGAACGGTGGTATTGAAATGCGGATAATGACCTTCAAAAGGTGATTTATATGTTTCGAAAGTTTTAATTTTATAGGTTTCTACTGTTATAACTGTATCTTTTTCAAATGGATTCATTTCAACTTCATTCAATTTTAATAAATCAATTACATTAAACCAGCCTTGCGGAATTATATATGCTTTAGGAATGATAATTTCGTTGCTGGGTTTAAAATAATCATAATAGGTGACAGGTTTGTTAAATGGTTGGTTTCTATCATATTTTAATCTGGGAAGACCTGTGATTTCACTCATTATAGTTTCGCCTTCAAATCCTTTAAAATTTAAAGTAGTGGTTTTTGTAGAATCAATTACCCAATTTACAGGGTATTTAGACCCTTGAATAAAATTTTCATTTGAATTGGTTCTTAAATCAGCAATAATTTTTTGATCTTCCTCAACAATTTCAATCATACTTTTCATAAGCTCATAAGCTCATAAGCTCATAAGTGCCATAAACTCTTTGTTTGTAAGGTTTTAACATGTGGGTTTCTACCATCATTCCCAGCGTATTCCATAAAGTTGTATAACCTGTTGAATATCTTGGCGTATCAAAAAACTGATTAAAGCCTGATTCTGGAACGCTGTTAAAAACATTGACATAGGGTGTGATATCCAATTTTTTTTTAGCCAATTTTTGCTCCAATTTGGGCATCATTTCATTATGAATATAATCACCTAAATTTCCGCCAAGTTTATTGTGTTGTGTAAATAAATGTGTTAATGTATATTGATAATCTGCACCATTACTTACATGGTTATCAATAAAAACATCGGGGTTTATCAAATGAAAAATTTGGGTAAATGTTTTAGCATTTTTTGTGTCACATTTAATAAAGTCCCTGTTTAAATCGTAGTTTCTGGCATTTCCTCTAAATCCATATTCTTTAGGACCATTTTGATTAGTACGTGTGGTAGCGTTTCTATTCAAACTTCCACCAATATTATAGATAGGAATAGTAACCAATACGGTGTTTTTAGGAGTTTCAATCGTGCCATCTGCCAAATCTCGAAATAACATCATTGTCGCATCAATGCCATCCGATTCTCCTGGATGTATGCCATTATTTATAAGAATGATGTTTTTTGTTTTATGAATGGTGTTAAAATGAAATTCTTTATCAGGATTTAAAGTAATTATATGAAGTGGTTTTCCAGAATCAGTCATACCTATTTCTTGAATTGAAATCTCCCGGTATTTTTCGGCTAAATTTTTATAAAATAAAATGGTCTCATCATAAGTGGCTGTTTCCATTCCATTAGATTTTTCAAATTGTGTTTCAAAATCAAAATTCTCCTTTTTATAAGAAGAATTACATGATATAATTAAAATAAAGAGAATAGCAACATAAAATAATTTCATTTCAAAATGATTTAGTAGCCTAATTTAAGCAATTATTAAAAATAAAGGCTTTGTCATCTCTATATTAACTGTAAATTTGCCCCTTCAAAAAAACACCCATGACAGAATTTATTAGAAAACAAACCGTCAATGCAAAAAATGATATTTTTAGCGGACTAACAGTTGCATTAGCATTAGTGCCAGAAGCGGTCGCTTTTGCATTTGTTGCTGGTGTAGATCCGTTAGTTGGGCTATACGCTGCATTTATGGTTGGTTTTATAACCTCTGTTTTTGGAGGAAGGCCAGGAATGATAAGTGGTGCAACTGGCGCCTTGGCAGTTGTAATTGTGTCCTTAGTCGCAGAAGGAAATGCGATGGGATCAGAAAACGAAAATTTAGGGCTTTATTATTTGTTTGCTACGGTTGTTTTAATGGGAATTATACAAATGCTTGCAGGTTTTTTGAAACTCGGAAAATTTATTCGATTAATTCCACATCCAGTAATGATGGGTTTTGTTAATGGGTTGGCTATTGTAATATTTTTATCTCAGTTAAAAATGTTTATGACATTCGAAAATGGCAAGATTGTTTGGATGCAAGGCACTCAACTTTGGACCATGGTTGGTCTGGTGGGGTTAACGATGGGAATTATGTTCGGACTTCCTAAAATCACCAAAAAATTACCTGAGGCCTTATTGGCTATTTTAGCAGTATCAGCGATTGTGATTTTTGGCCAATTGGATGTGGCAACTGTGGGTGGTTTTATCAAAGAGGCAGGTGGAGATGGCTTAAAAGGGGGGTTACCGCAATTTCAATTTGAAATTTTCAATAAAATACCTTTTAATTTTCAAACCATGAAATTCATTTTCCCTTATGCGTTGATTTTGGCTGCTATTGGTTTAATAGAATCTTTAATGACATTAAATTTGATTGATGAATTAACCGAAACCAGAGGAGATGCCAATCGAGAATGTTTAGCTCAAGGTGGTGCTAATATCGTTACTGGATTGTTTGGTGGTATGGGAGGTTGTGCCATGATTGGACAATCGCTTATAAACATAAAAGGTGGTGGACGAGGAAGACTGTCTGGTATAGTGGCATCTTTAGCACTATTGGCATTTATTTTATTTGCCTCTGGACTCATTGAGCAAGTGCCTATTGCTGCGTTGGTAGGCGTTATGTTTATGGTGGTTATAGGAACATTTGCATGGAGTAGTTTTAGAATTTTAAATAAAATACCATTGAGTGATATGATTGTTTTAGTTACAGTTTCGGCTTTAACCGTCATATTTGATTTGGCAATTGCTGTTATTTCAGGTGTGATTATGAGCGCATTGGTGTTTTCTTGGGAAAATGCAAAACGTATTAGAGCAAGAAAACGTATGCGCGACGATGGTACTAAAATTTATGAAATTTGGGGGCCATTGTTTTTTGGTTCCATAATTGCTTTTAATGATAAGTTTGATGTGAAAAATGACCCGCAGAATGTAGAAATTGATTTTGTAGAATCGCGTATTAGTGACCATTCAGCAATAGAAGCTATTTTCAATCTGGTAAACAAGTATGAAGCCGAAGGAACGTTGATAAAACTAAAGCATTTAAGTGAAGACTGTAAAATATTGCTTTATAAATCAAGTCCCAAGTTTCGTGAAGTAATTGTTGAAGCTATTGATGATCCACGATATCACCTAGCTGAAAATCCTGAAGCATTTACCAAAGGATTATCGGAGTATAAATTGTAGTTTTGTTAAAAGTTAAAAGTTAAAAGTTAAAAGTTAAAAGTGTGATTTTTAATTTTGCAACAACCAACAACCAACAACCAACAACCAACAGTTATTTCACCCTAACGCTATCAGGAACCAAGACGGTATAATCACCGTGATTTCTAATGACATCTCTTACAATACTTGAACTTATAAAAGAGGTTCTTGCTGAAGTCAATAAGAAAACGGTTTCTATTTTTGAAAGTTGCCTGTTGGTATGTGCAATGGCTTTTTCAAATTCAAAATCGGCAGGATTTCGCAAACCACGTAGTATAAAAGGAACTTTTATTTCTTTACAAAACTGGACGGTCAAGCCTTTATAGGTCATCACCTTTACCTTGGGGTCGTTTTTAAAAGCATCTTCAATAAATTGTTTTCGTTCTTCCAAAGAGAACATATAATTTTTTTCAGAATTAATTCCTATAGCTACAACAACTTCATCAAATAATGCCATACCGCGTTTAATGATGTCAACATGACCTAACGTTAACGGATCAAAAGACCCTGGAAAAAGCGCTTTCTTCATTCCTGTCCCTAACCCTTTCCAAAGGAAAGGGAATTTTTATTTAGAATAATATCAAATATACAATTCTATTATTAATTCTCACAACAGTTTTCCTCCTTAGGAGGGATTAAGGGAGGATTCAATGGCATTATCAAACAGCATGCTTAAGCTTATTCCGGCACAAGCAGCCTGTTGTGGTAAAATACTTTCCCGCGTTAAACCGGGCACTGTATTTACTTCCAATAAATGTGGTTCCCCGTTTTTAAAAATATATTCACTTCTTGAAAACCCTTTCATTTTTAAAATGTCGTAAACCTGTTTCGCTACTTTGTTGACTTTGTTCTCTTCCTCTTTAGATAGTCGCGCAGGTGTGATTTCTTTCGATTTTCCTTGGTATTTGGCCTCATAATCAAAAAAATCATTATCACTTACAATTTCTGTAATGGGCAACACTTTGGTTTGTCCTTTGTAGCTAATAACGCCAACAGAAACTTCAGTGCCATCTAAATAGGATTCAATAATAATTTCATCATCTTCTTTAAAGGCAATGTCAATAGCATTTTGTAAATCTTCCTTTTTATAAACCTTTGAAATACCAAAACTACTGCCGGCTTTGTTGGCTTTAACAAAACAGGGTAAACCAACTTTATTAACAATGTTATCTTCATTAATGGTGTCACCTAGATTTATATAAAATGACTCCGCCGTTTTAATGCCGTAAGGTTTTAAAACACTTAGGCAGTCACGCTTATTAAAGGTTAAAGTTGCTTGATACATATCACAACTGGTTTGTGGAATATCAAGTAATTTAAAATAGGCCTGCATATAGCCATCTTCACCTGGAGAGCCATGAATAGCGTTGAATACACAATCAAAGGTAATTTTTGTCTGTTTTACCGTAACGGAAAAATCATTTTTATCTATAGGGAATTCATCATTATTATCATCAACATAAACCCATTTATCTTTAAAAACATGAATTCGATAAACGTTATATTTTGTAGAGTCTAAAGTGTCATAAACAACGTTCCCACTTTTTAATGAGATTTTA
>TARA_R110002033_G_scaffold56223_1_pt1 | contig 10924 bp, 11 predicted proteins | sample TARA_R110002033 | Tara Oceans TARA_R110002033 (sample SAMEA4397051) | marine metagenome | biome: Polar Biome; feature: [SRF] surface water layer (ENVO:00010504); material: water (ENVO:00002006), including particulate matter (ENVO:01000060) such as... | depth 5 m
ATTGGAATAAGTTTTTCTCCCTCAGCCATATATATTTAATTAGTTGTTTTTTCGAATATTTCAAACCGTGCTAAGATAACTATTTCATCAGTTATATCAGGACTTTTCCGCCTGTTTTTTAGTGTTTTTTTATTAACAATTTATCATGCGAATTTCGTTAATAAGTATGTTTTCAAAAATTTTGATTTTTTAAAGTTTTTTTCGTCAATTAGCGACTTACAGACAATTTAAGGTATAGTTTTTGAATTTACTAAATTGTTTTATTACTTTTAAAGCAGAAAGGAACTTATTATGGATGATAATTTTTCACCAAGAGTAAAAGATGTTATTGCTTATAGCAAAGAAGAAGCACTGCGTTTGGGTCACGATTTTATTGGTACTGAACATTTAATGCTTGGTCTTTTACGTGATGGAAATGGTAAAGCCATTAATATTTTAAATGCTCTTGAGATTGATTTAAATCATTTGAGACGAAAAGTTGAAATATTAAGCCCCGCAAACCCTAACATTACTGTAACTTCTAATCAAAAAAAGAATTTACATCTTACAAGACAAGCAGAACGAGCTCTGAAAACAACATTTTTAGAAGCTAAACTTTTTCAAAGTACGTCTATTAATACAGCGCATTTATTGCTCTGTATTTTACGTAATGAAAACGACCCTACTACCAAGCTTTTAAATAAGCTAAAAGTTGATTACGACAACGTTAAAGAACAATTTAAATTTATGATTACTAACGACAACAATTATATTGAACCTAAATCTGAATCGTTTCAAGATGATGATACAAGTTCTGAAGGTGATACTTCAAAAGACAATTTGTTTAATACGCCTGCTGCCGGTAAGACTAATAAAAAGTCAAAAACACCCGTATTAGATAATTTTGGTAGAGATTTAACCGCTTTGGCAGAAGAAGGAAAATTGGATCCTGTTGTAGGACGTGAAAAAGAAATTCAACGCGTCTCTCAGATTTTAAGCAGGCGTAAAAAGAATAATCCTCTTCTAATTGGAGAGCCTGGTGTTGGTAAATCTGCTATTGCCGAAGGTTTAGCCCTTAGGATTATTAAAAGAAAAGTGTCAAGAATTTTATTTAATAAAAGAGTTGTTACGCTAGATTTAGCAAGTTTGGTTGCTGGCACAAAATATCGTGGACAGTTTGAAGAACGCATGAAAGCCGTTATGAACGAGCTTGAAAAAAATGACGACGTCATCTTATTTATTGATGAAATTCATACGATTGTTGGTGCTGGTGGAGCAACCGGAAGCCTAGATGCCTCCAATATGTTTAAACCGGCTTTAGCACGTGGCGAAATTCAATGTATAGGAGCAACAACCCTTGATGAGTACAGACAATATATCGAAAAAGATGGCGCTTTAGAACGTCGTTTTCAAAAAGTAATTGTGGAACCAACAACAGTTGAAGAAACTATAGAAATTCTTAACAATATAAAAGGTAAATACGAAGAACATCACAACGTTGATTACACGCCCGAAGCTATTGAAGCTTGTGTAAAATTAACAAATCGTTATATGACAGAGCGTTTTTTACCAGATAAAGCTATTGATGCTTTAGATGAGGCTGGTTCTCGTGTTCATATCACTAATATTGAAGTGCCAAAACAAATTTTAGAGCTAGAAAAACAACTTGAAGATGTAAAGGAAACCAAAAACTTAGTTGTAAGAAAACAAAAATATGAGGAAGCAGCTAAGTTAAGAGACGATGAAAAACGCATAGAAAAAGAACTTCAAATAGCTCAGGAAAAGTGGGAAGAGGACACAAAACAACACCGTGAAATTGTTTCTGAGGATAATGTTGCCGATGTTGTTTCCATGATGACTGGTATTCCAGTCAATAGAATTGCTCAAACTGAAATCAATAAATTAGCTGAGTTACCAAATCTTATCAAAGGAAAAGTTATTGGTCAAGATGATGCTGTGGCTAAGGTTGTTAAAGCCATTCAGCGTAACAGAGCGGGGCTAAAAGATCCTAACAAGCCAATTGGATCATTTATATTTTTAGGTCAAACTGGTGTTGGTAAAACGCAATTAGCTAAAGTATTGTCAAGAGAACTATTTGATAGCGAAGAAGCACTTGTGAGAATTGACATGAGCGAATACATGGAAAAATTTGCTATTTCAAGATTAGTAGGTGCTCCTCCAGGATATGTCGGTTATGAAGAAGGTGGACAACTTACAGAAAAAGTAAGACGCAAACCTTATGCAGTGATTTTACTTGATGAAATTGAAAAAGCACATCCAGATGTGTTTAATATGTTGCTTCAAGTTCTTGATGATGGCTATCTAACAGATAGTTTAGGTCGCAAAATTGATTTTAGAAATACCATTATTATTATGACATCTAACATTGGTGCTCGTAAACTTAAAGACTTTGGTACAGGAATTGGTTTTGGTACGGCTTCTCAAAAATCTCAAGAAGACGCTAATGCAAAAAGTGTTATTGAAAATGCACTAAAAAAATCATTTGCGCCAGAGTTTTTAAATAGAATTGATGATGTGGTTGTCTTTAATACTTTAGAAAAAGAAGATATTAATAAAATCATTGATATTGAATTAGAAAAACTTTTACTGAGAATAAAAGATTTAGGCTACACTTTAAAACTGAGTAAAAAAGCCAAAGATTTTATTGCTGAAAAAGGGTTTGATAAGCAATATGGGGCTCGACCTTTAAAAAGAGCTATTCAAAAATATATTGAAGATGCTTTAGCTGAAGAAATAATTACCTCTAATGTACAAGATGGTGACAAAATCATTATTGATTTAGACAGCAAAACGCAAGAACTTAATATCAAGATTGAAAAAGCAGAAAAACCTGCAGAATCTTAATTTTTTAAAACCCTAAAATTTATTGAATTCCTACATTATTAACGATGTGGGAATTTTTTTTTTATAAAACTGTAACAAATCAAAAACATAATCATCATTATAATACCAATTTGTTTTTAGTGACGCTAACCAAACTAAATATTGAACAACTTATAGAGCTATGTAAATCTGGCAAGCAATCTGCTCAGTTAGAAGTATACAATAGATATTATAAGGCCATGTATAACGTTTCGTTAAGAATTGTTAAAGATTCTTTTGAAGCTGAAGACATCATGCAAGACTCTTTTTTGATGGCGTTCACAAAATTAGATAGTCTTAAAGATGTCAAAATATTTGGAGCTTGGTTAAAACGAATTGTAATAAACAACAGTATTTACCATTACAAAAAAAATAGTAAATACAACAACGTTCCTCTAGATGATGTTATTTATAAAGTTGAAGACACAAATTATGGAATTGATAGTCAACATGAGTTTACAAACCTTAAAGTCAATCAAGTTTTAGAAACTATGAAAGAACTCAAAGAAAATTATCAAATCTGTCTAAATCTTCACCTTATTGAAGGATATGATTACGAGGAAATTTGTGAGATTATGAACATTTCTCATGCTAACTGCAGAACGATGATATCTCGTGCTAAAGATAGTTTAAGAAAAAAGTTAGAACTAGTCGCTTAAAAAAAGGAACCTATGGAAAAAGATAATATTAATAAGCTTTTTGAAGAATTACGCTCGGAATTTGATATTGAAAATCCAAATCTCGGACATCAAGATCGGTTTTTATCAAAACTTAAAAATCAAGAACTTGTAGCTAAAAAAAATACTTCAGGCGCTTCTAATTTCTGGAAACCCTTCTTAAGTATTGCAGCATCATTAGCTATTTGTATTAGTTTAATCACACTATTAAAACCAGCTGAAGAAACTAATGATCTAGCGAGTGTTTCACCTGAAATGTCTAAAACAGAAAATTTCTTTACTACGGCAATTTCAGAAGAATTATTAAAACTTAATGATGCTAGAACGCCAGATACCGAAGCACTCATTAATGATGCTATGAAGCAAATGAAAATTCTTGAAAAAGATTATAAATCTCTTAAAATTGATTTGACCGAAAGTGGTGATGATAAACGCGTTATCTATGCCATGATTTCGAACTTTCAAACCAGAATTGACATCTTAAAAAATGTCATGGAAACCATTGAAAATATTAAACTACTTAAAAAAAATAATCATGAAAACTCAATTACTATATAAGGTTATTTACCTATTATTTTTAATCCCAACTATTGTTTTAAGTAACAATACCTTAAAAGGAGGGAAATACGAAAAAGAAAAAACAATCAAGAAAGAATACACTGTAAACAGCAAGGCACTTTTAAAAATTGATAACAGCTATGGAAATATCGATATTGTTACCTACAACGGAAATAAAATTGCTATTGAAGTTACCATAAAAGTGAGTGGTAACGACGAAGACAAAGTAATGAAAAAATTAAGTGATATTACCGTAGACTTTAATGCATCCTCAAGTTTAGTTGAAGCCAAAACCGTTTTTAATAACAACAAAAAATCATGGTGGAACTGGAGCAGTAATAGCAATGTAAGTATGGAAATTAATTATCTTGTTAAACTTCCCATTTCGAATAGCGTAGACTTAAATAATGATTACGGAAGTATTAATTTAGATAAGTTAGAAGGAAAAGCAACCATCAACTGCGATTATGGAAAAATTACTACTAAAGAATTAATGGCCGAGAATAACGTACTTGCTTTTGATTACACCAACAACTGTTATTTTGAATATATAAATAGCGGAAAAATAAATGCAGATTACAGCGGATTTACAGTTGCTAAAACTAAACATCTTGATATAAATGCAGACTATACAAAATCAATTGTTGAAATAGCTGAAGATGTAAATTTTAATTGTGATTATGGGTCTATAAATATTAATAATGCCAATAACATAACTGGAAATGGCGATTATTTAACTATGAGGTTTGGAGATATCTACAAAAATCTAAATATTAAAGGAGATTATGGTTCACTTAAAATTGACCAAATGACAGCTAATGCAGGTAATATTAATATTGAATCTGATTATTTAGGAATTACCATTGGCTACCATCCTGACTATCATTTTAATTTTGAAATTTCAACAGAATACGGATCTATTAGAAATACAGATGGTTTTGAATTCACTAAAAAACGTATCGAGTCCAATGAAAATTACTATCAAGGCTATTATGGCGCTAGTAATTCATTAAACTTAATTAAAATAAATTCCGATTATGGAAGCGTTACCTTTAAAAGAAACTAATCAAATTTTAAATTATGAAAACATCATTCAAAAATCAAACAGTACTATTTATAGCATGCTTATTTTTTGCAACCACAACCTACGCTCAATGGGGTAAAACAATTAGAGGAAATGGTAATATAACCACAATAACAAGAACGACTTCTGACTATGACGGTATAAAATGTGCTGGTTCCTTTGATTACATTCTTGTAAGCGGAAATGAAGGAAATATTAAAATTGAAGGTGAAGAAAATTTACTTCAATATATTGTTACCGAAGTTAAAGGTAATAACTTAATTGTAAAAGTAAAAGACCATGTAAACTTAAAAACAAGCATGCGAAAAACTATAAAAATAACTATTCCTTTTAAAGATATTAGCAAAATATCGCTTGCAGGTTCTGGAGATTTATGGAACAACGATTTAATTACATGTGATAATCTAGATGTATCTCTAGCTGGGTCTGGTGATGTTATATTACATGTAAATGCTTCGAATATAAAAGGATCTGTAGCTGGTTCTGGAGACCTTACATTTAAGGGTAATACAAATAGCCTAGAGGCTAAAGTAGCTGGTTCGGGAGATTTTCATAGTTTTGAATTACAGTCAAAAAACACAGATATTTCTGTAGCTGGTTCTGGCGATGCTGAAGTTACGAGTACTGACAGTATAAAAGCACGAGTAAGTGGCTCGGGAGATATTGTTTACAAAGGACATCCTAAAAAAGAAGATACTAAAGTAGCAGGATCTGGAAGTATTTCAAGCTAATTTTAAACTAAATAAATCAAACTATAAACGGCGCCTAAGGCGCCGTTTTAATTGAATTAAGATTCTTCTGGTACTTTAAACAAGAGTACGATTCCCATAAAGAAGAAAATAAATAAAAATAGAACGGCATTGCGCATACTTCCTGTTACTTGAGCTACAAAACCATAGAGAAACGTCCCTATAATAATTCCTATTTTTTCAGCAACATCATAAAAACTAAAAAATGACGCTGTATCAGTTGTTTCCGGTAAAAATTTAGAATAGGTAGACCTGGATAATGCTTGAATTCCTCCCATTACAATACCTACACAACCTGCAGCTATATAAAAATCCATAGGTGTGATTACAAAATATGCATATACGCATATAACGGCCCATATCATATTAATCAATATCAAAGTTTTTATATTTCCTAAAACTCTTGAAATAATAGCTGTAACGGTGGCTCCTAAAATAGCAACAACCTGTATTACTAAAATGCTTACAATAAGTCCCATAGTGCGCTCTGCATCCGTACCCCATGCGATTTCTTCTTCACCAAAGTAAGTTGCTATTAGCATCACGGTTTGAACGGCCATACTATAAACAAAAAAAGCTCCTAAGTATCGTTTCAGCTTTTCATTCTCTCCTAATTGATTCCAAACTAATTTTAGTTCTTTAAAACCATTTAAAATAATATGCTTTTTGGGTTGTTCTTTTTTGGTTCCTTTGGGTAAATAGTAAAAGGTATATTGACTAAAAAGAATCCACCAAATACCAACAGAAACAAAAGAGTATTTCATTGCTTTTATTTCTGCTAGACCACCAGCATCAGAAGTAATTCCAAAAAAATCAGGCTTCATTACCATTGCTAAATTAAATAACAAAAGAATAACGCTTCCTACATACCCTAAAGAAAAGCCCTTAGCACTAATTCTGTCTTGTTGATTTGGAAATGCAATATCAGGTAAATACGAATTATTTATAGCGAAACTAACCCAAAAGCCAACTAAGCCTAAAAAGTAGCATATCAAACTAAAATAGATATGCTCCAAAGAAAACCAATATAACCCTACACAAGAAAGTCCACCTAAATAACAAAAGAATTTCATGAATACTTTCTTATTTCCTAAATAATCAGCTACCCCAGAAATTAAAGGCGTAATTATAGCAATAAATATAAAAGCTATAGACGTTGTATAACTTATTAAAGGTGCTCTGGCGATGTCTCCACCAAAAACTTTTACTTTTTCAATATCTGCAACTCTAAATAGTGTTCCGTAATAAATAGGGAATATTGCCGAAGCAATAACTAAACTATAAACTGAGTTTGCCCAGTCATAGAAAGCCCAGGCGTTTAATAATTTTTTACTTCCTTTTTCTAATCTATTCATAATAAAAAAAGCTGCTTTTTATAGCAGCTTCTAAAGTAAACAAATATTTTAAATGATAACTGTATTTAATTTTTAAAGCTAGTAACACCAAACTTTCTTGCTTCTTCTTTTGCTTTAGGAGCTAAAGCTGTAAGGTTTGCGATCCGTGATTGGTTAGAAGGGTGTGTGCTTAAAATTTCAGGCGGAGCTTGTCCTCCACTTTGTGCGCTCATTCGTTTCCATAGCTCAGCAGCTTCATCAGGGTTGTAACCAGCAATTGCCATTAGAATGATGCCAATGCTATCCGCTTCCGTTTCATGGCTTCTACTAAACGGTAACATCACTCCTACTTGAGAGCCAACACCATAATATTGATTGAAAGCATTTCTTGATTTTTCGTCTTTAATAGCTATGTTTCCTGCAACTGCCAAACCTTGCTGAATCATTCCTGCACTCATCCTTTGTTGTCCATGATTGGCCAACGCATGTGCAACCTCATGTCCCAAAATAGCAGCTAAACCTGCTTCACCTTTTGCTATTGGTAAAATACCTGTATATACCACAATTTTACCTCCTGGCATACACCAAGCATTGACGGTTTTATCATCAACTAAATTATATTCCCATTTGTAATCTTTCAAATAACCAACATGTCCATTAGCATTAAGCCAGCGTTCTGCCGCAACTGCAATTTTCTGACCAACACGAGTTACCATAGCAGCATCTGCTGTTCCTTTAATAACTTTATTATCAGTTAAAAATTGATCGTATTGAGCAAAAGCAGTAGGAAATAATTGAGAATTAGGCACTAATGCCATAGTTTGTTTTCCTGTAAATGGATTCGTGGCACATGATAAAATTAACACCAAAACAGCCAGTAAAACACTTACTTTTTTTATTTTCATATTCATGTAGTTTATTATGAATTCATAAATGTACAAAAAATGTACCTTTAGTGTTTAGACCCAAAACTATTTTATTTGTCACTTTAAATCATTCAATAGTTTTTCAATGCAAATATGTTATTTTTTAAAAAACTATGCGACTAAATCAAAAAAAATAAGAATAATGAAAAAATTAATAATTATAACTTTAATAATTACGTGTTTTAGTTGCAATAGCAATGCTCAAAAGACAAAAAAGGATTCAAAAACCTATTCCGTTACCAAAACAGAAGCAGAATGGAAGGCTGAATTATCCCCCATGGCCTTTTATGTGCTAAGAGAAAATGGGACTGAACCTAGGTTTTCAAGTCCGCTAAATAAAAATTACAAAGAAGGAATTTATGTATGTGCTGGTTGCAATACAGCCTTGTTTAAAAGTGAACATAAATATGATTCAGGATCTGGATGGCCTAGTTTTGATAAAGAAATTAAAGGAAACGTAGCATTTTCAAGTGGTTCTGAAATGTATGGAAGAGAAGAACATTGTGCCGTTTGTGGCGGTCACTTAGGGCATGTTTTTAACGACGGTCCAAAAGAAACAACAGGATTACGCCATTGCATCGATGGTGCCGCATTAAAATTTATACCAAAAAATGAGTAAATACAAGATAGAAAAAACAGAAGATGAATGGAAAGAACAACTTACTGAAGAACAGTATAAAGTTCTGAGACATAAAGATACCGAAAGACCTCATACAGGAAAGTATAATCTTCATTTTGAAAACGGCACTTATGTCTGTGCTGGTTGCCATCAACCCTTATTTAAAAGCGATAGTAAATTTGATGCACATTGTGGCTGGCCAAGTTTTGATGAAGCAATCAAAGGAACGGTTGAATATATATTAGACAAATCGCATGGTATGATTCGCACAGAAATTGTTTGTTCTAACTGTGGCGGACATTTAGGTCATGTGTTTAATGATGGCCCAACAGAAACAGGAACGCGTTATTGTGTGAATTCATTAAGTATTGATTTTAAAAATGATGAAGACTAGTTATCTTGAAAGTGCCATAAGGCAATTTGAATATTACAAAAGTTTAGGCGATAAAACGTTTGATCAATTGCAATTTGAAGAATTGCAAAAAGAATTTGCCAAAGACTCCAATTCCATTGCCATTATTGTTAAACATTTAGTTGGAAATATGTTAAGCAGGTGGACCGACTTCCTTACTGAAGACGGTGAAAAAACTTGGCGGCAACGGGACTCAGAATTTATTGATACATTCCACTCAAAAGATGATATTATTACAAACTGGAATAAAGGCTGGAATTGTTTGTTTGGAGCAATACGTCCGTTAAATGATAATGACCTGGAACGTATTATTTACATTAGAAACCAAGGACATACAATCACAGAAGCAATTAACAGACAGTTATGCCATTATGCATATCATGTTGGGCAGATTGTGTTTATAGGAAAGCTTATTAAAGGAGAAGAATGGAAATCTTTATCTATTCCTAAAGGAGATTCTTCAAAATATAATCAAGAAAAATTTAGCAAAGCAAAAGACAGAGGTCATTTTACGGACAAATTATAAACCACTAGAATCAAAAAAAGTGCCTTTACAAAATTTATAAAGACACTTTCATGTAAGCAATTTACACTTATTATTTTGCAGCCATAGCTTGGGTTGTGTAATATCCCATTTCATTAGTAATCATACCGTCATCATTAAAATTATGAACTAGCATAACTGGAATCGTTATTTTTTTACCATCCGATTTTCTTTTTACTCTAAAATCCCACCAAGATTGTACAACTTTCGCATTTCCTAATTCATATTCTAAATAATCAGGATATCCACGAACATCGATACTTTCGATGGTCCAATTATCTAACATCTTAGTAAATCCTTCTTTTTCTTCTGCGACGGTATGAAATTCATCATTAGCCATATCTAAATTAGAAAATCTTGCATCATCAGTAAAAAAACTAAAGGCTTTATCAACATCACTATGCTCTAAAGCAGCAACCATTCTTAGTACTTTATTAATATTTTCATGATGATTATATAAAGTACCGTTAGTTCTTGGTGTAAAACTTTGTCTAAGGTTACTCCAAATAGCATCATCGTCATACGTTATCATTCTCAGTATTTTATTGTCTTTATTAACAACAAATAATCTGTGAATAGGTTGGTCTATTTTTACACCAGTCTCATCATGAACACCTCTTAAATAGTCCCAAGTTTGCACCCATAAACCATCATCGCCATTATATTCTATGGCATCTGGATAGGCTTCACCTTGTCTAGCAATACTTAAATACGAAATGTTTTTACTCCAAAAATCAGAATTTTTTAAAAAGTTTGATTTTGATTGCCCTTTAGCATCTGGATTATTGTTCATACCGTTAAAGGCCCTAAAGTCATCGGCCAAATAGCCCGCTAATGCAATAGTGTCGCCTTTTATAAAAGCTTGTTGCATAGCTTCAACTACAGTAATAGCAGGATGTTCTTTGTAAATGGTTCCGTTTTTTTTCTTTTGTGAAAACATGACGACAGAAAATATCATCATGGCGATTGTGATCTGTTTTTTCATTTTGGTTATTTTTGGTTGGTTAATTCTATAAACTTAAACAAAATATTGTAAATCAGAAAGTTATTTCTGATTTTTTATTTTTTGAAGGATTTAAGTCTATTCTGGTTTAAATTTCTTTTTAAACGGTCTAATAATTAAACGAGCTTCTCTATCAAACCTAATGTAGTTATAAAC
>TARA_R110002033_G_scaffold747_19_pt1 | contig 10917 bp, 7 predicted proteins | sample TARA_R110002033 | Tara Oceans TARA_R110002033 (sample SAMEA4397051) | marine metagenome | biome: Polar Biome; feature: [SRF] surface water layer (ENVO:00010504); material: water (ENVO:00002006), including particulate matter (ENVO:01000060) such as... | depth 5 m
AGCTAAAGTCGTTGCGTTGTTCACCCCTACAGCCTCACAATACATTAATAAAACATCACTGTAACGCAATACTGGCCAGTCTAATTCAGAATCATTTTGAACCGTTGTAGAAATGTTATGTTTTGCAGCCCAATAAGTCCATGTTGCAGGTAACGAAGATGCAGTTGGCTTGTATACTTTAATATTGTAATCTCTTCTAATATCAGAAGTACCAAAAGACTTGTAAAACTCTTCAGTAGGATTATTATAACTTCCTCTAGTTCCGGCTGGTTGTGCTAATTTTGTTTGACTTGCAATGCTTGATGTATTTGTCGCAAACAAGTTAGATAAAGAACTACCATAACCTAAACCTCCTGCTTTAAATCGTACAGCAAAAATCATTTCGGCATTCATTTCATTTGTACTTGCAAAAACATTTGCATATCCACTTGTTCCTGTTAAAAGAGAATATCCACTATTGGCGATAACATCTGTTAAAAGCGGCAGTGCATCTGATTTTTGACCTAAAGTAAGATATACTTTTGCTAAAAGCGATTTAGCAGCCCAAGTAGTAACTTTTCCACGATCTGTAGCTGCAGTTGCGCTATAAGTTGAAGAAATACAATTTGCTACAGCATTTTTTAAGTCGGCAATAATAAACTTGTAAATATCATCTTCGCTAGCTCTATTTACTTTCAAAGCTTCTTCTGATGTTAATACTTTATCTACTAAAAATACGCCTCCGTATAATCTTACTAGATTAAAGTAATGATACGCTCTCATGAAAGAAGCTTCTCCTGCGATTCTTTTTTTGGTAGCATCGGCGATAGTGTAATCTAGCATACCGTAGTCAATTGTTCCTGATGCAGCATTATACGTAACATTCATACCAGTCATCAAACCGTTGATACTTCTAATACTTTGATACGTGCTTCCCCAATAATTCTCGATAAATGAATCGTAAGAAGGAGCTTCGAAGATATCGTTACTGTAAATTTGCAAGTTTTGAGCTTGAGTAGTACCTACTAAATTCATAAATGTGTTATCACTACGAATTTCTGACAACATCCACTCATAAGCGATCGGGTTTCTCAACGTACTGTAAGCACCAGTTAATCCCAAATTTAATGAAGCCTCGTCTCTATAAAATCCATCTTGAGCGATTTGATTTTGATTTTCAAGCTCTATGTATTCACTACAGCTTGCTAAAGTCAAAAACGCGAATATAATTAGTAACTTATTTTTATATATTTTATTTTTCATGCTTTCAATTTTTTATGATTTTTTAAAGATTACAAAGCTTCTAATAACATTCAGAAGCTTTGTAAAACTATTTTATTAAAGACCCACTTCTAAACTAAACAAGATTGTTTTTTGAATTGGAAAAGCTCCTCTTTGGTAACCATCTACTAAAGGACTTGTTTGAGAAGTTCTTGCTTCGATATTAATTCCTCTGTAGTCTTTATTATTGATGAAAAGCAAATTTTGACCTGATACTGAAAATCTCAAATCAGTTAAACCAATTTTTTTAACTAAATCTTTTCCTAAACTGTACCCAAGAGTTATCTCTCTTAAAGACATGTATGAGGCATCTTCGATTGCATTATCAGTAAATACCCAGTTGTATCCATTTGTTGTATAAGGTGTTTTACCATCTCCAGGATTACTTGGACTTACCCATCTATTTGCCATATAATTCAAGTTTCTTTCTTTAACCTCGTTGTAGTTAATATCTCCATTAATTAATTCTCCACCTTGAACTCCTTGTAAAGTAAAACTTAGATCAAGATTTTTGAAAGTGAACTTATTTGTAATTCCCAAAGTGTAATCTGGGTAAGGATTTCCTAAATTAGTTCTATCATCATTATCAATATTACCATCACCGTTGATGTCTAAAATTTTCAATCCACCTTCTTTTAATCCGTTTGTTATTGATGTAGTTAAACCTGAATCAGCAATATCTGCTTTACTGTTCCATACACCATCAGTTTTAAAACCAAAATATGTAATTAATGGTTCCCCTACAATAGCGTAGTTATTCAAACCATTTCTTCCATCAATTGTTGGCGAAATAATTGTAGTTTTTTCTCCAAGATTTGTCAACTCATTTTTAACATGCGAAATATTAAAGTCTGTGTTCCATGAGAAATTTTTAGTTTTTATGTTTACTGTTGATAGCTCAACTTCAAAACCTCTATTTCTTAAACTTCCTACGTTTGCAATACCTGCTGTAGAACCTGAAATTAACAAGTTAGATTGTTCTAACAATAATTTATCTGTATTAGACTGATACGCATCAATACTTAAGTTAAATCTGTTTTTGAACATCGCTAAATCCAAACCAAAATTAGAAGAGAATGTTCTTTCCCAGGTGATATCAGGATTGTTGTTTAAATTACTTGTATTAGATAATCCATTAGATACACTACCTGTTCCAATACCGCTTAAGTAATTAGCAGAGTTTAAATAATTTTGATATTGAAATTCTCCAATTCCGTTGTTTCCTGTTGCACCGTAACTTGCTCTTAAAGCTAACCTACTAATAGCAGAAACTTCAGACATGAAATTTTCTTTTGAAATAACCCATCCTAATGAAACAGCTGGGAAACCTCCCCATTTATTACCATCAGCAAAACGGCTACTTCCATCTGTTCTATAACTTGCCATGAACAAGTATTTATCTTTATAAGAGTAGTTGAATCTCCCTAAGAACGATACTAATCCTACACTTTCATCAGATTGTTGCGGTTGTAAAACTACTGATGCAAAATTTAAATTTTTAATAAAATCTGTTGGAAACGTAGTTCCTGCAGTTACAAGGGACTTTGTTCTAGTAGACTGAAAAGTAAAACCTCCCAAGGCACCAAAATCATGATCACCGACGCTTTTCTTGTAGTTTAAAGTGTTTTCAGTTAAGAAATCGAAATAATTTGTATTTGTATAAGTAGCGTAATTTGGATTACCAAATCGCGCAGCATTTGCAGCTCCTGTTTCTACTCTTTTTGAATCTTTATAGTAGATATTTTGAGCTGTACGAAAGTCCAAGCCATCAGCAATATTATAATCTAAAGCAACACTACCTTGAAAACGGAATTGGTTGTTATTATCGTTTTGCTCTAACAAAGCACGTATTGGATTTGTATTTGAAGTTGTAAACGGAACTGCATTTGCAGCTGTTGTATAAGCCACCCCATTAGGATCAAGACCACTGTAAACCAAGTTGGCAAAATCATCATCTTCCGCATATGCACCTACTTGAATATTTCTACCTGGCTGTTGCCCATTGATAAAATTAGCAGTAGTTGCAGTATGATATACCGGAAGAAAACTTGGAAACCTCGTGAAATCGATATAATTAACCGCTGGTCTTTCTGTTTTAGTATTCGAAGGATTTAAATTAATATTTAATCTTAACTTGTCAGTCAATTTTAAATCAAATTTAGCTCTAAAGTTTAATTTTTCAAATTCACTTTTTAGCATTAATCCTTGATCATTTTGATATCCAGTAGAAATGTAGAATTTGTTTTTCTCTCCACCACCAGAGACATTAAATTGCATGTCTTGGTAATAAGCAGTTCTAAGTGCTTCATCTTGGTAATTTGTACCTTTACCACCCAATAAATCATTTTCGATGTTGTATTGTGCGCGCCATTTATCAGCAGATGGTAAACTAGAACCATAATCAGATGTCCATAAAGGATCTGCATCTCTTAATTTTTGTTCAGAATATAATCTTTCAACGTAGTCTTTAGAAGACATGATATCGTACGTTTCATAAGCTTCTTTTACACCTGAAGTAGTTTTAAAGTAATATTTTGTTTCTCCAGATTTTCCGCTTTTAGTTGTTACTAAGATAACTCCGTTAGCCCCTCTTGAACCATAGATTGCAGCAGATGCAGCATCTTTTAACACCTCAACAGATTCTACATCGGCACTATTCAATGCAGAGAAACCATCAGGCATTGGCTGACCATCTACAACTAATAAAGGTCCTGATCCTGCACTTACAGAACTAATACCTCTAATGTTAATTTTTGTATCAGCACCTGCTTCCGAAGAAATACTTTGAACACGTACACCGGCAATCTTACCTTGTATAGCATTATCCAAACGCGATACTGGTGCGTTTTCAAATTTATCACTTTTTAATTTTGCTACAGATCCTGTTACACTTGAACGTTTTTGCGTTCCGTAACCAATCACTACTACATCATCAAGCATGTTTGTAGCTTCCTCTAGCATCACCTTCATTGTTGTGCTTTTTCCTACTGTAATAGATTTTGTCGTAAATCCTAAGTAAGAGAATGAAACTACCGATTTAGTATTTGCTACGATGATAGTGAAGCCTCCATCAAAATCAGTTACCGTACTTTTAGCGTCAGACGTAACTGTTACTCCCGGAATAGGTTGTCCCGTATTGTCGACTACTGTTCCTGCAAATTTTATTCCTGCAGTTTGAGCATTTACAATACACGAGAAAACTAAGAGAAACATTAAAACAGTTTTTTTCATAATTGATTCGTTTTATATTGGTTGTTTTTTTAGTTTTAGTCTCCCAATTGAACTACTACAACGATTAAGTAAATTTTAAAAGTGATTATTAAAAATTACTTAAAATTGGTGTGTCAAATTGGTTTACCAGTTTAGATTCCAAACATACTTAATTTATTGACATGAAAATATTGTAGTGATAAAATTACATTAAATACATTTTTTTATATTATTTAACCACACTAAACGCAAAAATTCAATCATTATACTGAAATTTATTAAAGAGAATTATAAGATTTTAACACTTTCTAATCCTTAAAAAATTCTAAATTATTACTTTTAGTATCTTACAAAATGCTAGCATATTAAAAAATCAAGATTTTGGTTTATCAAATTGGTAAACCAATTTGTTTTTATCGAAAATCGCTAATACAAAATTGCTAGTTCATTTTTACTTGAAACAAGCTTATAACTGCCAAGTTCCAACCCACAAAACAATTGAAATTTAATTTTAACCGATTAATTATTTAAATAACTGGATGAAGAGACACTGTAATTTTACACCATCTTCTTTAGGTCTTTGTGAGGCTAATTTTGTAAATTTATATAATCACAAACTGTAAATTGTTTGCACCATATCTCTACTTAATAATGAATACGAATCTCCTACTTAAAAATATCGCAAAACATGTTGATCTAACGACTGAGGAACAAGAATTATTTATAAGCATGATAACTGTTCAAAGCTGTAAGTCAAGAACAATACTACTTCATGCCACCGAAATTTGCAAACATTCCTACTTTGTCAATAGTGGTATTTTACGAAGCTTCACAATAAACGACAACATTGTCGAACATGTTTTGAATTTTGCTTGTGAAGGCTATTGGATTGGTGATATGTATAGTCTGCTTTCTCAAAAACCTGGTAACCTATTTATCGAAGTCTTAGAAGAAGCTGAGTTGCTATTATTATCGAAGGAAAATCAAGAGATACTTTACGAGAAGATTCCGAAATTTGAACGGTTCTTTAGGATTTTAATCGAAAATTCTCTAGTCGCCAATCAAGAAAGGTTAATGGACAATTTAAGTCTTTCTGCAGAAGAGCGTTTTGAGAAGTTTTGTTCAAAGCATCCACAGCTCGCTAATAAGGTGCCTCAAAAACAAATTGCTTCCTATATAGGAGTTACTCCTGAATTTTTTAGTAAAATGAAAAGCAAAATGTTGCACAGCTAATTATCTTATTATACAACCAAATAATGAACTGCCATTTTATTGCGTGAGGGATAGTAGTGGAGCTCTTTTATGTTTGGCTTTTTTGCCAAACATAAAAAGCGGGAACAAATAGCCCGGCCCGCAGGGACACGCCCAAAAAAGCTATTTTCACCTATTGAAACCTAACATTATTATTTCTTAATCTAGGTTAAGTGGCATTTCTTGGCTATAAATGTAAATTTGTATAACAATAATCATTAAATTTATACGACATGGAAAATATAGTTTTACACAAGGCAGATACGAGAGGACACGCAGATCATGGTTGGCTAAACGCTTACCATAGTTTTAGTTTTGGTAGTTGGTACAATCCAGAGAGAGTACAATTTGGTGCACTTCGTGTTTTGAATGATGACACAATTGCTGCAGGAATGGGTTTTGGAACACATCCGCATGATAATATGGAAATTTTAACCATTCCGCTTGAAGGTGATTTAGCGCACAAGGATAGCATGGGAAATACTGAGACTATTAAAAATGGTGATGTACAGGTTATGAGCGCTGGGACTGGTGTACAACATAGTGAGTTTAACCCTAATGCTGACCAAAGAACAAAGTTATTACAGATTTGGGTTTTTCCAAATAAAAAAAATGTAGATCCTCGTTACCAACAAATAACATTAAATAGTGCAGATCGACATAATAAATTACAGCAGATTCTTTCTCCTAATCCAGATGATGAGGGAGTATGGATTCATCAGGACGCTTGGTTTCATTTAGGAAAGTTAGCAAAAGACAGCACTATAAATTACCAAATTAAGAAAGAAGGCAATGGTGTCTATGCTTTTGTGCTTTCGGGACAGTTAACTATTAATGGTCAAGAATTAGATACACGTGACGGTTTTGGAATTTGGAATGTAACAGACTTAGAATTAAAAATGAATTCTGATGTTGAAATACTTTTAATGGAGGTTCCAATGCAATATTAATTAAAAAATATACAAATATGAGTAAAAAGGTGCAACTAGAAAATAACGAAAAAGAAGGTATTTTTTATATCGAAGAAAACGGAGATGTATTAGGAAAAATGATTTTTAGACATACTGCTGCTAACCAAATTACAATAGATCACACCGAGGTTACAGATGATGAAACTGGAAAAGGTTTAGGAGAAAAAATGGTTACTGAGGCAGTAAATTTTGCTAGAAAAGAAGGAATTACTATTGTTCCATCATGTCCTTTTGTAGCGCATGTTTTTGACAAAACGCCAGATTTTAAGGACGTTTTATAACTGCATTTTCAAAATCGATTATAGAAACTTAAATTATTAACGAAGATTACCGTAAAGAAATAATAAAAAAGGCTGACTCCTAATGTTAATTAGTGTCAGCCTTTTTTATTATTGAAAGATATATTATTAATTGTCTTTTAAGTCTAAATTTTTAAACGAAGATACGTCGATAACTGCTTCCATATCTACATCAAAAGAGATGCTCACGCTATCACCTATCATTGTTACTGGCAACTGATTAGATATTTGAGAGGATCCCACAAAAATGTTGGGATAGTCCTTTACCTTAAAATAGTAAAAACTATTACCATTTTTAACGTCGTTTTGAATCCTAGTGATTATAGTTTTTAAAACTTTCCTGTTACTAACACTATTTGGGTTTACTTTATTATCAGACATGTTGTAGACATTTTTATACGACGTTAAAGCTTCACGCATGGTGTTTCCTACGCCTACAATTGTATAATCTGAAATGGCTACCATGGCAAACATTTTAACCAAACCACCCTTGTCTTTCAATGTCATTACATACGTTGGAATGTTATTAATATTATACGGTATAGGTAGCGAAGCCTGATACCCTTTTTCTTGCACTTTACCTTGCGCCGAACTTTGAGCAGCATATTCGGTAGCGCCACCTTGTTTATAAAAAGTAGCTTCCTTAGTTCTAGTGTCTACTAAAACAAAACCTACCGCAGATTCATCCTTCCCTACAGAGGTTAACCCTGTATACCAGTATGACCTATTGTCATCACCATACACTAATGTCAGGCCTTCAGTAATTTGAAGTTTATTTTCGTTAGAGAAATTCCAATAACCTTGCACATATTCTCCCCAATCGTTTAATTGTTCTTCAATAAAATTAATAGGCTGGATGCGATCTACCCATTTAGGTGTAGTTGCAATCGAATACTCTTTCATTTGGCCCGTTTGTGCATTGATTAATACAATGCCTGTTGCCTCATTTCCGCTAAAACCAATTTCTTTTTTAAAGGTAGTTACGACCCAAAAAGGCATTCCAGCATCATCAATTTCAAAACTAAAATCTTCTAACCCTACCGTAGCATAACCATTTAAGTATAACAGTCGTTTTATATTTGATTGAAAATAGGCTTTGGGTTGGTACTTGATCTTAACTGGGCTTCCGCCAATGTTTTGCACTAACTTTACATCTCTTTCATTTGTAGCCGAAACCATTACATAACCAGCAGACCCTGATCTATTATTCATCCACTTAAAAAACCCAGAGTGCAATAATGGTGCTACCCAGTACAAATCGTTGTTTACTTTTTGAATACAAAATTCACCTAATTCAACTTGGCTTCCTAAAGCGGGCTGTGTACCCAATACTTTCTCACCTAATAAGTGCGCTAAATCCTCATCTACAACCCTAATTTCGTCAATAGAAATGGGAGCGATGTGATTAGAGATTTTATTTCCATCAGCCACTTTCCCTATCATGGTTTGATAAGCCGCTGTTCTAAAAATGGGGAGACTTGTCAAAATTGGGGTAACGACAAGATATGCTAGGACCGCTAGCATAAAATAAACCACAAATTTACTAGGCCTTTTTGCGATTTTCACTTGTTTGTTATTTGGCGAAATTTGCAAACCAGTCGAAATCACAATCCAAAATATGCTCAAGACTACTAGAACAATGGGAAAACCTACAAACCCATAATTAATTGTGGGCATTCCTATATAAAAAACTAAAATTGTAAGAATAATAAAAAGCGATATAGAAACTATATTTTTCATAATTAAATAGCATTTGACAATTAGTATAAAAATAATGAAATTGTTACATCTATTCGACAACTAAACGTATTAAACTAACCCGAATTCGTTCAAAATAATTGTTTAAAAAACAGTAAATTAGCCCTACAATCACAGACATATTATAAAATAGAACCAAATGGAAAACGCACTTGAAAACGACATTATAGGACACATAGGAATGAGAAAATATTTATGTACTATTAATTGGCGTAATGGTCAATTTATAATGGATGAACCTGAAAAAATTGAAGGTAAGGATTTAGGCCCAGATCCATACACCGCCCTGCTAGCATCGTTAGCAAGTTGTACGCTTTCTACCTTAAGAATGTATATTGATCGAAAAGGATGGGACATACCTGAAATAACTATCGCATTAAATTTTTATCAAGAAAGCAATCCAGACCTAACTACAACGATTAAAAGAATAATTACTTTTCCGGTGACAGTCGATGAAGATATAAAGAAACGTCTCTTGATTATTGCCGAAAAATGCCCGGTATCTAAACTATTGAAGAATAATATTGTAATCAACACACTACTATAATTTTAGATTTAAAAAGTAGCATTAAAACAACTGAGTAATCGTTTGTACAATTAGCACTCATGATTTGACCCCACCACTGCCTTAATTAGCCCCGATTGCACCGGCATCCTCCTAGTCCTGACCTTTAAGGACTAGGAGATATAGGTAAAAGCGGGACGACTGGTTGTTGATTACTGAAACTTGCTGCTTTAAAATTGAAAAATGTTCTTTCTAAAAAAAAATACTATTTTTGCAGTTGGTTTAATTTCGAAAATTTTAAATCATTCAATCTTTAAATTTAAAATATGAAAGCATACGTATTTCCAGGACAAGGCGCACAATTCACAGGAATGGGAAAAGATTTATACGAAAACTCTCCTTTGGCTAAAGAGCTTTTTGAGCAAGCGAACGAAATTTTAGGTTTCCGTATCACAGACATCATGTTTGAAGGAACGGCCGAAGAATTAAAAGAAACTAAGGTTACACAGCCAGCAGTTTTTTTACATTCGGTGATATTAGCTAAAACTTTGGGCGCTGATTTTAAGCCAGAAATGGTTGCAGGACACTCATTAGGAGAATTCTCTGCTTTAGTTGCAAACGGTACATTGTCATTTGAAGACGGATTAAAATTAGTTTCACAAAGAGCTTTAGCGATGCAAAAAGCATGCGAAATCAAGCCTTCTACAATGGCTGCCGTTTTAGGACTTGCGGATAATGTAGTTGAAGAAGTTTGTGCTTCTATTGATGGTGTTGTAGTAGCTGCAAATTACAACTGCCCTGGACAATTAGTAATTTCGGGTGAAACAACGGCTGTTGAAGCGGCCTGTGTTGCTATGAAAGAAGCTGGAGCAAAAAGAGCGTTACTATTACCGGTAGGTGGAGCTTTTCATTCACCAATGATGGAACCCGCAAGAGAGGAATTAGCCGCTGCGATTGAAGCAACTACGTTCTCTACTCCTATTTGCCCTGTTTATCAAAATGTAACTGTAAGCGCAGTTTCAGACGCAAACGAAATCAAGAAAAACCTAATCATACAATTGACAGCTCCAGTTAAATGGACGCAATCAGTGCAACAAATGATCGCTGATGGCGCTACTTTATTCACTGAAGTAGGACCAGGAAAAGTATTAGCTGGTTTAATTGGAAAAATTGATAAAGAGGCTGCTACTGCAAATGCATAAGTAACTTTATTCAAAGTCTACAATAGGCTATAAATTAGAAAATCCCAAAGTATCGTCTTGATAGTTTGGGATTTTTTTGTAAATATAATGTATCTTAAATAGCAACTAGCTTCTCACTTTTTGTTCCCATTTCCAGGCACTTGCCATCGCTTCCTCTAAAGTTGATTGTGCCTTCCAGCCTAAAACCGTATTGGCTTTATCGGTATTCGCATAAGCTTCTGTAATATCACCCTCACGACGTCCTACAATTTTATACGGTAATTTTTTTCCACTTACTTTTTCGAATGCTTGAATAACCTCTAGCACTGAGCTTCCCGTTCCTGTTCCTAGATTAAAAGTTTCTACTTTTTCAAGGTTCTTTTTATCTAATAATCTTTTTAAAGCAATAACATGGGCTTTAGCCAAATCAACTACGTGAATATAATCACGTACTGCAGTTCCATCAGCTGTAGGATAATCAT
>TARA_R110002033_G_scaffold358_19_pt1 | contig 10860 bp, 5 predicted proteins | sample TARA_R110002033 | Tara Oceans TARA_R110002033 (sample SAMEA4397051) | marine metagenome | biome: Polar Biome; feature: [SRF] surface water layer (ENVO:00010504); material: water (ENVO:00002006), including particulate matter (ENVO:01000060) such as... | depth 5 m
CGGAGTATGGAATTACTTAAAAGGAATTGAAACTATTCCTTATTTCTATGAGTATTTCACTGAAATGTCTAAAAAGTAATAGCGCATTAACGTTATTTTTAAATAAAACGAAGCAATCTGTGCATTTGGAACTCCAAATAAACAGATTGCTTCGTCGTTTAAAAGAACCTTATAAAACAATTCTATATTTTCTTAACGTACTTAGTAATTATAACCGTCATTGTTGGTCCTACTTTTCCTTCAATATATTCTGCATTTTCACGGTCTAAAGAAATTCTACGTACTGCAGTACCTTGTTTGGCAACTTGGCTAGATCCTTTTATTTTCAAATCTTTCACCAAAACAACGCTATCACCATTTTCTAGAATTACGCCATTTACATCTCTATGAATTATCTTATCAGCTTCTGCTAAACCTTCTCCTGTTGCTTTTGCCCAAACTAAAGCCTCAGGCTCTAAATAGATCATATCTAATAAATCCTTAGGCCAACCTTCAGATTTTAATCTAGATAGCATTCTCCATGCTACAACTTTCACAGAATCATATTCGCTCCACATACTATCATTAAGACATCGCCAGTGGTTGGCATCCATTTGCTCCGGATCTTCTATTTGAGTACGACAAGTCTCACATGCCAAAATACTTGAATCTACTCCACTAATAGAAACTGGCTCCACTTCAAAAACTTCTAAATTATTGGTACCTGTACAAAGCTCGCATGTGGAACCGCTACGTGCTTCCAAATCATCTTTTACACTCATTATTGGTTGTTTTAGGTTTCAAATTTACATCTTTTTCATGGGGCGTTAGGGCCTTTCCCCAAAGAATTGGGGTCGGGCTATACGTTACAAGTACGCTTCGCAAAAAGCGAATGCGGGCTTTTCACTACTATCCCTAAAGCAAAATTAATTTAACCTCTACACTTGTAGAATTAAAATATTTGTTCTATGTTTGTAGAACACGCTCTAAATTTGTAGAAAATGCAATTATCAAAATCGGAAGAAGAATTAATGAATATTCTCTGGAAACAAAAAAAGGCATTTATGAAAGATTTGCTAGATGCTTACCCAGAACCAAAACCGGCAACAACAACCGTTGCTACGCTTTTGAAAAGAATGACCGATAAAAAGTTCATTGATTACAAGAGCTTTGGCAGAAGTAGAGAATACTTTCCATTAGTAAAAAAGAAAGACTATTTCTCTAAACATGTAAACGGGTTAATTAAGAATTTTTTCAACGATAGCGCCAGTCAATTTGCATCGTTTTTTACCCAAGAAACTGATTTAAGCAAAGCAGAATTGGAAGATTTAAAAAAACTAATAGATAATGAAATCTTAAAAAAATAAGCATGATTATCTTCCTATTAAAATCTACCGCCTGTATGGCAATCTTTCTAACTTTCTACAAGGTATTGTTAGAAAACGAAAGCATGCATCAGTTTAAACGATTTTTTTTAATAGCAGCATTGGTTTCCTCATTCATAATACCTAGCATAGTTTTTACCGAATATATTGAGATAGAACCTAGCGATGTTTCTACCCAAGTATTAGCTATAGAACAGAATATTGAGAATCAAAACATAGCTAAAGAAGTTGCGCAATCACCTTTGAATTGGTCATTAGCTCTTTGGACAATTTATGGAATTGGTGTTGTTGGTTTCGGGTTTAGATTCATTCGCCATCTCATACAGTTATGGTCTCGTATACGCAACAACCCAAAACTGAAGCAAAATTCTATTACAAACGTATTACTAAAACAGCAACTTCCACCTCATACCTTTTTCAATTTCATCTTTCTGAATAAACACAAGTTTGAAACCAAAAGCATTCCCAATTCTGTACTACTTCATGAGGAAACACACGCCTTACAAAAACACAGTTTAGATGTATTGCTAATAGAGTTTTTACAAGTGTTATTCTGGTTTAACCCTGTATTATATTTTTTTAAAAAGAGTATAAAACTAAATCATGAATTTCTAGCCGATAGCGCTGTACTTAAAAATAACGAGGACCAATTAAATTATCAACACACCTTACTGTCGTACTTATCAAACGGCAACTATAATGTTCATCAATCAGTTGGCATTGCAAATGCCATTAATTATTCATCAATCAAAAAACGATTTATCATCATGAAAAAACAAACATCGAAAAAGGGCTTTCTAATAAGAAGTTTATTATTGTTACCCCTATTAGCAATCATGCTTTACGGATTTAGTCAAAAAAATATAATAGCTCACAAAACAATTAAGGATATAAACATAGAAATCACTGAAACAGGAAATTTACTAGTCAATGATCATCCTGTATTATTAGAGAATTTGTCAAAGGAGATTTTTAAAATAAACCAAAACTTAGAACCTTATATCATTAGGAATTACCTAACTGCCAATATTCTTTATGATGAAAATCAGTATAAGCTAATTGAACGTGTTCAATCAGAAATTCAATATACTGGTATTTCTAAAATAGAACATTTTAGCAATAAAACATCGGGTATAAACGGACATAAACCAAGTGTTTATAATGGTAAAACAGTAGAAGAGGCAAAAGTAATTCGCAGGAAAAATGTATTCAAAGAATTTGAACTAGATATTTATAACGAGCCACTACTAGAAATTGCATGGTTAGAAATTAAAAATGAAAACGAGATATGGTTTAATGATGAACTAATTCAATTTGCTGAACTTTCAGAAAAATTAAATTCAAAATATACAGCTGCCATAAATCAAAAAAAATTAGGAGTTCAGATTTACACAAAAGAGATATTAGATTCAGTTTTAATAGACAGCATATCAGAGGAACTTAGGAAGCTAGGAACTAAAAGCATTACAGTATTTAACGAGAATAAAGAATATCAAGAAACTGCTACAAAAACGCAAATGGCAGACTATAATATCTTAGCAAAAAAATACAATACCATGATATCAAAAGGCGGTAACATTCGTATCATGAAATCTGATGTTGATAAGCTAACAAATATCTATGAAATAATGTCTGATGAGCAAAAGATATCAGCGCAACCTTTTCCTGATTTCCCTGAGCCACCACCAGCACCAAATGCACCTTTGGTTCATAGAGGGGAAAAAAGTGATATCCCTCCACCACCAAGTCCTAATGTCAAAAAAGAAGATATAAGCAATATTCCACCACCTCCTACTCCGCCGTCTCCATTAGATTATGTTATATCCATGGCAAAAAAGGGAGCTACTTTCCTATATGAGAATAAAGAGATTTCATCTAACAAGGCTATAGAATTGCTAAAGAAAAACAAAGATTTAAATATAGAATCTAGAGAGAAAAACGGCAAAGCAGAAGTAAGAATTACCAAAGAACCTGTAACAATCGAATAAAAAGAACGTCAAACATATGTTAAAGCCCTCTTTTCGAGGGCTTTTTGCGTACCAAAAATGGAATAGTTACGTTCATCCAGTAGACATCATCATCAATCAAAAAACAAATTAAAATGCTACAAAAATTTTTTATTCTCTGCTCAGGTGCGGATGCAGAACTGTTAAACACCTGCTCTAAAGGAGAACAAAACAAATATTCAGGTATAGGCGCTACCGTATTCTTTACAGCTGTTATGGCATTTATTGCAAGTACTTATGCCCTATTTACCGTCTTTGACAATGTATATACCGCTGTATTTTTTGGGATCATTTGGGGACTTCTAATTTTTAACTTAGATCGTTTTATCGTTTCAACAATTAAAAAACGAGATAATATTGGTCAAGAATTTTTACAGGCTGCACCCCGTATTATTCTAGCGGTAATCATTGCAATCGTTATATCGAAACCTTTGGAAATGAAAATTTTCGAGAAAGAAATTAATCAAGTCTTATTGGAGCAGAAAAATGAGCTTACTTTGGCGAACAAGGATCAGTTAGCCTTGCAATACACTCCAAAAATTGAGCAATTAAATCAAGACATAGCTCTTTTAAAAGCTGAAGTACTTACCAAAGAAGCAGAGACTAATGCATTGTATGATATTTATATAAATGAAGCAGAAGGAACCGCAGGTACTAAATTATTAGGCAAAGGTCCTGTGTATGCTGAGAAACGAGAAAAACATGATGCTGCACTTGCTGAACTACAGGAATTAAAAATAGCAACTTCCGATAAAATAACAGGCTTAGAATCTCAAATTGCCACATTAGATATTGAATATGCAGAAGTAGTCAAAAATTCACAACCAATTATAGATGGTTTTGATGGTCTAATGGCAAGAATTACCGCTTTAGACGAATTGCCATGGCTACCATCATTCTTTATTTTTCTTTTGTTCTTAGCAATTGAAACTTCTCCTATAATTGCCAAATTATTAGCACCTAAAGGTGAATATGATATTAAATTAGAAGAGGAAGAAAGCGTTCTTTCTACTTGGGTCGAACAAAAACTGGCCCAACGAAAACTCATCGCTTCAACTGATAGTGAAATAAATCAGAAAATATATGAAGATTTAAAGGGAGAAGAAGAACTTTACGGATACAAAAAGAAAAAAGCAGAAGAGTTGCTACGTTTACAAGCAGACAGTTTTCATAACATTCAAACAAAAGGCTTAAAATAAAAAAGACCAATATTTCTACTGGCCTTCTTCGGTTTGGGGGAACTACCTGAACAACTATTAAAATTTTTATGGGCTTAGCCTCTAGAATTAATTTTGAACTAGTAACACTAAACTTGTTCGTCAATCATTAATTACACTTCAAAGATATTGAGCGCGTGACTTTAAAATTTGTCGCTTTAGACTAAGTCAAATTAAGTATAGACGAATGAACAATAAGTATCGATGAATCATTTCATCTGTAGGTATTTGTTCGATATTAGATAAGTACGCTACATTCATAATGTTGAATACCGATAATCTTCGTTGCAAATAAGCTAATTTTATATATTGGTAGACTTAACTTTGCATTTTATGGCATCACTTAAAGAAACCAAGAAAAAGAAGAGAAGGTTCTATAACCTTATGATAATAATAGTACTACTAATTATAATCGTTACAGGTTTTATGGCACAACTAGGTTCATAGAATATCATAGTTGAAAATTGAATGATAGAATTCAATCCTTTAGTGTTTACCATATGACCGAAAAGAATCAAAAAATTAAAAAATATTTAAAACTCTTAGGAAAAATAATTCTCGGAGTATTACTTCTATTTTTTATTTTGGTTTTGGTTGTAAGAACTCCTTGGGCTCAAAATTTAATCGTATCCAAAGTCACTTCTTACATTTCTGATAAAACGAATACGAAGGTGGAAGTTGGTACTATATACCTTACGTTCTCTGGTGATATACAAGCAGAAAACATCTACCTTGAAGACACCAAAGGTGACACGATTTTCTATTCAAGGTCCCTTCAAGCAGACATTCCGTTATACCCTGTAATTTTTAAAAATGAACTTTCAATTGACGGCGTAGTTTCTGAAGGTGTAGTGGCAAACATCAGTAGAGGTAACAATCCAGAAGAGTTTAACTTCACTTTTCTTTTAGACGCTTTAACAACCCCAACCGATACTACTGCCACCACAACAGAACCTATGAATATTTCTGTAGGTAGTTTAGATTTAACCGATTGGAAACTAGATTATACTGATGCCTATTTAGGAACTAATATTGGACTTGTGTTGGGAGATCTAGCGTTAGATGTTACTAAATTTGACCTAGATACCATGAAGTTCGCATTGGATGATTTAGCAATAAATAATACTAAATTCACTTATCTACAATCTCATCCTTTTCCAGTAACTGAAGATACCGCTACTAGCATACTACCATTTATAACTGTTGATGAATTTAATCTCAATGATTTAAATATCATTTATAACAGTAAACCAGATGGGATAAATACAAACATGAATCTTGGAACTGTTGAATTAACAGAAATACTGGCAGATGTTTCTAAAAACAGATACGAGACAAATGACCTTATCTTTCAAAATTCACAGATAGATCTTCAGTTGACCAACGCTGTGTCTGAAGATACCGTTACCACTAAAAATGAAGAATTTAAATGGCCAGAATTTATAATTGCCGCAAATAATATAGACTTAGCAGAAAACACAATTAGCTACAATTTAAATAACCAAAACCAAGATGTAAACGCTTTTAACCCAAACGCATTTAAAATTCAACAGTTTCAACTTCTTGCTAAAAATCTTAAATACGAACCTGAAAAGGTTAATTTAAATTTTACTAAATTCTCGTTTTCTGAACCAAGTGGAATACGTTTGGACCAATTAGCATTTAAAGCTGGACTAACAGATACCGAAGCCTCTCTTTCAAATATGGTATTTCAAATGAATAAAAGTTCTGCTAAGGCAGACCTAAACATCAATTTCAATTCATTGAACGAAGCGATAAGAAGTCCTGAAAAAACTACTTTATCAGCATCCATCTCAGACCTTATTTTAGAGATAGAAGATGTTCAGAAATTATCATCAACCTTAGTACAAAACCAGTACTTAGATTCGCTTTCAATGCACCCAATAATTGGAAGTTTAAGTGCGCAAGGAAGTTTAAAGGAAGTAAACGATTTTAATACCCAATTACAATGGGGACCTGAAACTTTAATAGCCGCAAATGGTAGTATTAGAAATCTTACCGATACATATTCCCTTTCATACGATTTGAACAATATTAGCTTCAAAAGCACTAAAAAAGCTATTGATAAAATAATATCATCTAAAGAATTAAGTATTTCTATTCCTGAAACCATCAACATGGAAGGAAGTTTAACTGGCGGACTTGCTTGGGTAAAACCTAATCTTAATATCAAAATTCCGGAAGGATCAGCACAAATTAATGCACTTGTAAATTATGGAGAAAACATAAAATTCAATGGTGCTATTTCTTTAGACAGTCTTCAATTAGGGAAACTTTTACAGAACGAACAATTAGGGAAATTATCTCTTAAAATAAACGGCAAAGGATCAGGTTCTGAATTAAACAATTTCAATGCGGATATAGATGGCAGTATTTCTCAAATTCAATATGGCGGTTATGCTTATAATGAGATAGCCATTACAGGAAAACTTAAAGATGGTAGTGGTACAATTATAGCAAACATAGATGACCCTAATTTGAATATGAAGGTCAATTCTAACCTTGTGCTTTCATCGCAAGTGAACGATATTGTTTTTTCTTCAAATATTATAGGTGCAGATTTACAAAAACTAGGACTTACAAAAAACAATATTAAAATTGCTGCCAATGTCAATGGAAATTATACTGGCACGCCATCTAATTTTACAGTAAACGCAAATATTGAAGATGGTATAGCCATTGCCGACAATGAACAATACCAAGTATCTACCATTGCATTAAAAGCCCATATAGAGGACTCTATTACCGATGTCACCATCAACAGTAATTTTTTAACTGGTCAATTAGCATCTAACGCCTCTCCAAACCGAATTACAAATGCACTAAAAAGACAAATAGAACATTACTTCTCTACAGAAGATTCTACTTTTGAATCTGATGAAAACATTGAAGCTAAGCTAGCGCTTGCCGTTATACCTACTCCTGTTTTATCTAAGGTATTTTTTGACGGAGTAGAAGATTTAGATTCCTTGAACATAGATGCAAGTTTCAACTCAAGAACACGTAAAATTTCTGCCGAAATTAAAGTACCACATATAGCGTACGCTGGTAGTTCGGTTGATAGTTTAAATGCTTTTGTAAAAGGCGATTCATTAGACCTAAAGTTCTCTGCGGGTCTAGCAGATTTAATTTATGATCCAATTAACCTAAAGCAAACCTATGTAACTGGCAGTCTTAAAAACAAAGAGTTGCTGTTAGATTTTACTTCTAAAAATGACACGGTTCAAATAATGAAAATTAAATCTTCACTGGTTTTTCAAAAAGATACATTAAAGCTTCATATTAATCCCGATGACTTGATCTTAAATAAAAAGCAATGGGAGATTCCTGAGGATAATAGCATCGTTATAGCCGAATCCTTTTCAGATTTTAAAAATGTAATCTTGAGTAGAAATTCCCAGAAAATGGAAATCTCCAATAAGGTTCCAAAAATGCAAACAGAACATATTGGTATTTTATTTGAGAACTTTCAACTACAAACCTTTCTAAGTTTTTTTAATCCTGATGAGGCATTGGCAAAAGGAAAAGTGGAAGGAGACTTTGTTATCCTAAACCCTTATTCCGCATCTGGTCTAGTAGCAAATATGGACATTAAAGATTTTCAGGTAATGCAAAGTCCGTTAGGTACTTTAACGTTAGATGCATCTTCTAAATCATTATCAGACTATGATTTCGATTTAGCATTAAAAGATGGAGGTGCTGAGCTTACATTAACAGGAGATTATACCGCTAAAGAAAATAGGGCAGATTTAAATATGGAGCTCGACATTCAAAAACTAGAAGCCAATATTATACAAGGTTTTTCTAATAAACAATTAACCGATGCCAAAGGTTATTTAGATGGTAGCTTGCTAGTAAATGGTACTCTTGCTGAACCTAAGTATTCCGGAAGAATAAATTTCAACGATTTTGGTCTCACACTGGCAGCATATAAATCTGCATTATCAATAGACAATCAATACATAGATATAGACCAAGACAAAATTACGTTCAACTCATTTACTATAAATGATATTAACCAAGGAGAACTAACTGTAGACGGAAATGTTATTACAAAGAGTTTTAATAATCCCGGTTTTGATCTTTCCGTTAAAACGGATCAATTTAGAGTATTAAATTCCAAAAAAGGAGATGATGAACTCGTATACGGAATTGCAAGTATTAAGGCAGATTTAACTGTAAAAGGAAATTTAGAATTACCTATTATAGATGGAAAAATACGTGTACGTGATATTACAGACCTTACCTATGTTGTTCCTCAAGATCAATTAAACATTCAAGAGCGAGATGGAGTTGTTATTTTTGTAAACCGTGAAAATCCTGAAGCCATACTCACCCGTAACGATGGCGAAAAATCAAATTCCTTTTTTGCTGGAATGGATATAAACACGATACTAGAAATAGGAAATGAGGCGAAGTTTACAGTAGTACTTGATGAAAAAACACAAGATAAGTTACAGGCGTCTGGTGCTGCAACGCTTAATTTAAATATAGACCCTAATCAAGACATTAGATTATCGGGGAGATTGGAATTAAACTCAGGGTTCTATAGAACTAGTTTGTACAATTTGGTAAGTAGAGAATTTAAATTACAAAAAGGCAGTAGTATAATTTGGAGCGGTGATCCCTATGACGCTAAAATGGATGTTACGGCCATCTATGAAATTGAAACCTCGGCTTCTTCATTAATGTCATCTATAAGTTACGGGCAAGATAGTAACGTATCTGGATCGTACCAGCAAGCCACAGATTTTTTGGTTTATTTGAATATTGACGGGCAGCTAACACAACCAGAAATATCCTTCGCCTTAGATATGCCAGAAAGTGCCCAAGGTAGTTTTGGAGGTGCCGTCTATGGGCGTATTCAGCAATTAAATGAGCAAGAATCCGAATTGAACAAACAGGTATTCTCATTATTGGCTCTTAATCGGTTTTACCCAACAACGGGTAGTGATGGTAGTAGTGGCGGTGCAATTTCTATTGCCAGAAACAATGTAAACAAGGTTCTTTCTAATGAGTTGAATACAATTTCTGACAAATTACTGGGCAAAACAGGTTTTGAGCTAGGTTTTGATTTAGATAGTTTTGAAGATTATGAAAGTGGAAGTGCCCAAAACCGGACACAGTTAAACATTAATGCCAGTAAAAAGCTTTTTAACGACAGATTAATTGTGACTGCCGGTAGTGCAGTAGATGTAGAAGGCAGTGCTTCATCAAGTGAAACTGAAACTCCAATTATAGGTAATGTAACTTTAGAATATCTGTTAAGCGAAGAGGGTACGTATAGACTTAAGGGCTTTAGAAGACAAGAATATCAAAATATAATAGACGGGCAGCTTATTGTTACTGGTGTAGCCTTTATTTTTGATCGTGAGTTCAATAAATTCAGTCAGTTATTTAGTCCCATTAAAAAAGAAAATACCGAAGAGAAACCTTCAAAAAAAGATTTGAAGAAAAAAGAAGAACAGGAGAACCTTGAAAAATAATAATCTTACATATAAAACCTTATTCTGCTTGGTATTCTTGATGGCTTACTCCTGCGGTATTGAAAAATATATTCCTGAGGGTGAACAATTATATACTGGTGCGGCGCTTGACATTAAAACAGAGAGCAATCTAAAAGATGAGAAAGAAGTAGAAGCAGAATTACTAAGTCTTATTGAACCCAACCCTAACACCACATTTTTAGGAATGAAGCCTGCCCTATTTTTTCATTACAAGGCTCAACGAGAAAAACCAGGGTTCCTTTATAAATTTTTGAATAAATCTTTTGGAGAAGAACCTGTCTATTTTTCAGATGTAAACCCAGAGCGTGTAGAAGAATTAATATTAAATAGGTTAGATAATAACGGATTTTTCTATAGTCAATCAGAATCTGAAACGATAATTGACGGTAATTTTGCTTCGGTTAATTATTCTGCAAGTTTACTTGAGCCATATGTTCTAGAAAATTACAATCTAGAATCTGACTCTTTGCCTATCTACAAAGAAATTGAGAAAATGCTACCCGAAACGACTCTTACAAAAGGAGACCGATTTGATTTAGATTTACTAAAAGCAGAAAGAGCACGATTAAACAATGGACTTAAACAACGAGGATTTTATAATAGTCAAGAAGACCTTTTAATTTTTGAAGCAGACACAAATCAATACAAGAATAGAAAGTTCGATCTTTTTCTAAGACTTAAAAAAGATGTCCCCGCACGCGCTTCTATCCCCTACACTATTGACTCCATAACAGTTTACCCTAAT
>TARA_R110002033_G_scaffold167610_1_pt1 | contig 10855 bp, 6 predicted proteins | sample TARA_R110002033 | Tara Oceans TARA_R110002033 (sample SAMEA4397051) | marine metagenome | biome: Polar Biome; feature: [SRF] surface water layer (ENVO:00010504); material: water (ENVO:00002006), including particulate matter (ENVO:01000060) such as... | depth 5 m
CAAATTAGCTTACTCGCTGAGTGTTTAAAAGACATATCTTTTGAAAGCGTTTACTCATCTACTATGCCCCGCTCTATACAAACGGCGGAAATATTAACCCAATATCAACCTTCAAAAAAGGTATTGGCAGTAGATGCTATTAGAGAGATTAAGTCAGGAAGGCTCAAAGACTTACCTAACGATCAATCTGAAACAGCGTTGAAAGAGGCGTATCTACTGCAGACCAATCAGCTTGAAAATTTTATTCAAGGCGAAAGCTGGAAAGAGTTTAGCCATCGAGTGATTGATTGGTTCGAGCAGACGATATTGTCTAAACCAAGCCGTCAAAACATCTTGATATCTTCTCACGATGCAGTCAACCGAGTGATAATTAACTGGATGTATAACCATCACTTAGCAGACATTTATACCCAAGAGCAAGATTATGGGTGTTTAAACATTTTAGATATAAAGGTTAAAAACAATCAAATTTTGCACAAACGTATAAAGCTCCAAAATTTTACTATTTATAATTCGCTTAAAAATGGGTTGTTCAATAGTGCCATGGACGATGTTTATAACATGTATGTCAATAACAATGGGTTTAAGGAATAAACATATGATTACATTATCAGACGATTTATTAGCGTTACAACAACAGGTAAAAGATTTCATCGCCAAAGAAATCATTCCTTTTGAGCAGGACCTTCGTCAGGACAGCCACGGTCCAAGTACTGAGCTGCGTGACGATATTGTTAGCCGTGCTAAAGCGGCAAAACTGCTCACACCGCATGCCAGTGTTGAGATGGGGGGACTGGGTTGGTCACACATGCAAAAAGCCATTGCATTTGAACAAGCAGGCTATTCTGCATTAGGCCCTATCGCTATGAATATTCATGCCCCAGATGAAGGTAATATTCATTTGTTAGATTTAGTCGCTAATGCAGAACAAAAAGAACGTTGGCTACGAAAAATGGTGAGTGGTGAGACGCGTTCTTGTTTTGCTATGACGGAGCCTAGTCCAGGTGCAGGTTCAGACCCTTCCATGTTGCAAACCACTGCTGTGTTAGAAGGTGACGAGTACGTCATCAATGGCCGAAAATGGCTCATTACAGGCGCTGATGGTGCGGCATTTGCCATCATTATGGCAAAGATGGAAGATGGTAGTGCTTCCATGTTTTTGACAGATACCGATGTGCCAGGATTTATATTAGAAAGAAATATGAATACTATGGATTCTTGTTTTGCAGGTGGTCATGGTGTGTTAATGTTCGACAACCTACGAATCCCAAAAGAGAATGTACTAGGTGAAGTAGGACAAGGCTTTAAATATGCTCAGGTTCGATTAGCACCTGCTCGTCTAACCCATTGTATGCGTTGGCTTGGGCAAGCTCAACGAGCTCATGACATTGCTACACAATATGCCAGAGAGCGTCAGTCCTTTGGTAAAAGACTGGGCGACCATCAAGGCGTGGGGTTTATGTTGGCGGATAATGAAATAGATTTATTAAGTACTAGATTGGCCATTCATTATTGTGCTCAAGTACTAGATGTAGGACAACGAGGTAACTATGAATCAAGTCTGGTAAAAGTTATTAGCTCTGAAGGTATCTGGCGAGTGATTGACCGAAGTGTTCAGATCTTGGGCGGACAGGCCATGACAGATGAATCTATCGTCTGCAAAATTTTTAAAGATGCTCGTGGCTTTAGAATCTATGATGGCGCAAATGAAGTTCATAGAATGAGTGTCGCAAGAAAACTACTAGGCAAGAAAGATTAAGGAGACGATGACAATGAGCTTATTTGATGTTAATAACAAGAATGTTCTTATTACAGGTGCGTCTGGCGGCTTGGGCAAACATATCACTACTTTATTTGCCCAAAAAGGCGCAAATGTTATTATCTGTGCCAGAAGTGCTGATAAATTGCAGCATCTAAAAGCAAATCTTGAACAAGACTTTGGTATCAACGTTCATAGCTTTGTATTAGATGTAAATGACCGTCAAGCTTTTAACCAAATGATAAGTAGTTTAGAGGACAATGGTGTCAGGGTAGATGTTCTTATTAATAATGCAGGCGTCAGTGATACCAAAAGCTTTTTGAATTATGATGACAACGATTGGGACAAGATTGTTAACACCAATCTAAAAGCTCCTTGGCAGTGCTCGCAAGAAATCGCGCAGCACATGATTGCTTCACATAATAAAGGGGCTATTATTAATATTACGTCTGTCTTGTCTGAGTCAGTCAACTTAGGTGTTAGTCCATACTGTGCGTCTAAAGCGGGTTTACGCCATCTAACAGAAGTGATGGCCGTTGAGCTGGCTCGGTTTGGTATCAATGTAAACGCGGTGGCTCCTGGATATATGGTGACTGATATTAATAAAGAATACCTAATGAGTGATTTGGGGCAACAATTGTTAAAACGTATTCCAAGTCGCAAATTTGTTGATTTTGAAGAATTAGATGGTGCGCTATTATTACTTGCATCAAGAGCAGGTAAAGGAATTACTGGTGTAGAGATTAAAGTAGATGGTGGGCACAGCTGTGCTCCTATATAACGTATATTTTTAAGGGTGCAACGGATGTCTAATAACAAACCTATTAATATTTTATTTACCTATATCCATACCCCAAATATTAATGGGATTCGTTCTTTGGTCGAACAAGCCATATTAGAGATTGATTCACAAGATATTGGTTTTGTTGAATGTCATATTTCTGATGTTGAAGTAGTAGCGCAGCAACTGACCATCAATGGTTGTCAAATAATCTTGTGTACAGGAGCAACGGCTAGTTATTTACAAAAGATACTAAGTATTGAAATTCAGGTCATTAGAACAGGTATGTTTGATGTTATCCAAGCCATCTCTAGTTTGAAGCAATACAAACGTATTGCTTTACTCGGAAAATCTACCACTACAGTCAGTCTAGAAGATTATTCAGAAGTTTTTTTGCTAGATATCGAACAGTTCACTTACGATTCTTATTTCGATGCCAAAAGAACCGTTCAGCTAATCAAAAAAGAAAAGTTTGATGCTGTCATTGGTTCACCTATATCAGTAGAGCTGGCCATTAATGAAGGTCTGGTCGGACAATTAGCGATGACTGTGGTATCGCTTAAAGATCTGTTCGCGAATGCCTTGAGAAGTTTAGAAAAAATAAGGAGAGAACAATCTACCATTATCCGTCTTACGGAGATATTTAACCATCTAAATGAAGGTGTTTGTTTTATCACCAAAAATAAAAAAATATCTTTTATCAATACATCCATGGCCGAACTGCTTAAAAAGTCTCCCGCTGACGTACTGAATAAATCACCTGCAGATATCTTTGGTAACTTAAATCTAGATACCGCTGCTCATAATCCACGCCAACTACTTGATATCGAAAACTACCAGTTGGCGGTTCATATTTTAGAGATGAACAACGATTATATTAATGGCTATATTTTAAGTGCTCAAGAACTCAACGCATTAGAATATTCTAGCAGCGAATTTAGAAAAGTATCTTCTAGAAACTTCAATACCCGCTACCGTTTCAACCAACTCTCTACTCTAAACGCCATTTTTAAGACCACTTTATCCTTAGCGAAAGCCTATGCCAAAACTGACAGTACTGTGTTAATTACAGGTGAGAGTGGAACAGGTAAGGAAGTCTTAGCACAGAGTATTCACAATCATAGTAGTCGTAGTAAAGCACCTTTTGTAGCTATCAACTGTGCCTCTTTCCCAGAAAGCTTATTAGAAAGTGAACTATTTGGTTATGCCGAAGGTGCATTTACTGGCGCCAAAAAAAATGGCCGGATTGGGTTAATAGAGTCTGCACATAATGGAACTTTATTTTTAGATGAAATTGGTGACATGCCTCTGCATTTACAGACACGGTTTTTAAGAGTGTTACAAGAAAGACAAATTAGCCGGCTAGGTTCAACTGCTAGTCATCATCTCAATATTCGCGTTATCGCCGCCACACATGCCGACTTAGAAAACTTGGTTGCCAATGACAATTTTAGGGCGGATTTATATTATCGTCTCAATATTCTTCGTTTATCCATACCACCTTTGAGAAACCGACCAGAAGACATATTGACATTGGCTGATAGTTTTCTAAAGAAGTATAGAAAGTCGATCAAAGACCTACCAGACGCCCTTCCACACTTGTTAAAGAAATACAGCTGGCCTGGAAATATTCGTGAATTAGAAAATATTATAGAGAGAATACAGGTTCTGTTTTATTTTGATAAAAGTCATACTCAGCCGAATTTCTTATCTCTGCATTTGCCAGAGCTTTTTTCATCTACCCAAAAAACAAATGACACCTCTCTGTTAAAGAAAGCCAAGATAAATCAAGAATCACTACTGATAGAACAAACACTTCAGGACGTTGATGGCAATCTAGAATTGGCTGCCAAAAATCTAGGTATTAGCCGTACAACGCTATGGCGTAAAATGAAAGTTATGGATAGTAACGTTTCAAAAGTGAAATAATTTTTCAAAATGAAAATATCTTTTTATATTTAAGCTATTGATTTATATAATTAAAATATTTGGCATTATAGTTGCATCATCATTAACATCGACCATCTTAACTAAGGAAAGAAAGATGATTAATGGAATGATGATGCATTGTAATCTAAATATCACTTCTATCATGCAGCATGCTTTAGCACTCTATTCTGAGCAGAAAATCGTAACTCTAAAATCAGATGGTGTGACTACACATGAGTATACCTATAAAGATGCTTTTGATCGAGTTGCCCAGTTTGCTAATAGCTTAGACCGACTTCAAGTTAGTAAAGGTGCTAAGGTCGGAACGATTGCTTGGAATACTTACCAGCATTTTGAACTCCACTATGCCATTCCTTGTTCAGAACGCATTTATCATACTATCAATCCAAAATTACCCCATGAGCAATTAATACAAATTATCACATCTGCTCAAGATGAAGTTATTGTTGTTGAGCAAGACTGTCTGCACATTATCGAATCCCTCCATGAACATCTTAAACCTTTCGTGAAATATTTCATTGTACTAGGTGAGATAGACAAAACATTAGAGTCATCACTTGATTTTATATTCTATGAAGAGCTTATTGCTAAAGAGTCAATCACTTATGATTGGCCTGATATCGCTGAACAAAGCGCAAGTGGTCTTTGCTATACGTCAGGTACGACAGGTGTTCCTAAGGGTGTGCTTTATTCACATCGTAGTACGGTGTTACACGCACTAACTCTGAGTATGCCTAATGTGGTAGGTCTTGATGAAAGCAGCTGTATCATGCCGATTGTACCTTTGTATCACATCAGTGCGTGGGGTATACCGTTTAATGCAGTGCTATGTGGAGCAAAAATTGTATGGCCCAACTCCTTTGCTGGCCAAATTCAAAAGATTTATAACCTGATTCAGACTCAGTCAGTAGATGTCTCAATGGCGGTACCCACTATTTGGACAGCGCTGAAAAACCATCTGCAAGAAAACAATATCACCGAAACTACTTTAAAACGAGCCATCTCAGGCGGTTCTGCAGCTTCCTACTCCTTAATCGAGAGCTTAAGTCATCATGGTATTGCTCTTGAGAACGCATGGGGTATGACTGAAACCAGCTCTTTGGGCGCTTGCAATAGAGTAAAAGATCTAAAGAATATACCAAAAACGCAAGTACTCAAATGCGGTAGGCCTATTTTCGGTATGCAAATGCGATTAAAGGACCAACATAATAAGTTACTGCCCCACAACGGGATCTCTGAGGGTGTGCTAGAAATCAGAGGACATAATGTCGCACAAAGCTACAGCAATATTGAGAGCAACAATGATAGTAAACAATTGACTAATAATATAGCTGAAGACAAAGAGACATGGTTTGATACAGGGGATATAGCAACGATCGATATGCATGGCTATATGAATATTACTGATCGGGCAAAAGACATGATTAAGACTGGTGGCGAATGGGTAAGTAGCGTCGAAATTGAAAATGCCATGCTGAGCCATCCAAACGTTGCTGAAGCGGCAGTAATTGCCGCTAATCATTCAAAATGGGGAGAACGCCCGCTTTTAATTTTAGTCGCAAAGCCCGAAACGCAGATCGCACATATAGATATAGAAATGTACCTGACCCATAAACTGCATAAATGGTCGATTCCCTCTGCGACTGTTTTAATTGATGAAATGCCTTATACAGGCACAGGTAAAATTAGCAAAAAAACGTTAAGGGAGAAATATTACAACTATTTTATGGAAAGCGAGTAAAGATAATTCTATCAAAAGGACTTTGATATGGATGGCCAGAATTATAGAGATATAGTTTGAGACATCAAAACCAGTCAAGATAAATAAGGCTACAGTCTTAAAATCACATCATAAGAAGAAGCATAACGAATAAATAAGGACGAACTGCAAAGATTGTCACTCGAATTAACAACTTATGGACTGTTATTCACTTAAAAAATCAAAATAAGGTGCCCTACGCTATAAAGACACTAGACTCATATCCACATTGATCCAAGTCTTTATACAAAAGTCACTGAAAATAATACAAGGATGTTTGCTATGTTGACTATGCTAACCAATGCCAGTGTAAAACTGGTCAATCGTTATTTACCATCGTCTTTTGTTTTTTCCATTATTCTCACTCTTATCGCATTTGCAGCTGGTCTTATCTTAACTGGACAAGATATTTTATCTATGGCAGGCCACTGGGGCAATGGCCTATGGTCATTGCATGGTTTTGCCATGCAAATGGCATTAATTCTAATCACTGGCTATGCCCTTGCCAACGCTCCTTTTATTCAGCGATTTTTGGATGCTATGGCAGATAAAGTACATTCGCCAAAAGCTGCTATTATCATAGTAACGTTAGTAGCAATGGCAGGCGCTTTGATCAACTGGGGTTTTGGTTTGGTAATTAGTGCTGTTTTTGCTAGATCTCTTGCCAAAAAAGTAACTAAAGTGGATTATCCCCTATTGGTTGCCTCTGCTTACTCTGGATTTCTAGTTTGGCACTCAGGGCTATCTGGATCAATCCCTTTGGCACTAAGCAGCGGTGGCGATACGTTAAAACAACTTTCAGGAGACATCTTGACCGATGCTATTCCTCTATCACAAACTATATTCGCTCCCTACAACTTAGCTATTCTAATTACCTTAATCGTAGTTATACCCATCCTTAATAGCTTTATGCACCCCAAAAATCCGACGTTAGTTGATCCCAGTATCCTAAAAAATGAGGTTTACCAAGCGCCTAAACATGATACACCAGCCCAAAAGTTAGATGACAGCCGTCTTATTGCTTTTGTCTTACTAGCGCTTGCACTCATGTATTATGTGAATGAATTTACCAGTAATGGCTTTAGCTTAGGATTTAACATAGTCATTGGCCTGTTTTTATTTATGGGATTATTAGCCCATGGCACTCTTGAGCGCTACTATTTGGCTGTCAATTCAGGTATCAGCAGTATTACTGGCATCGTATTACTGTATCCATTCTATGGTGGTATTATGGGTATAATGACAGGAGCAAACCTCAATGGTATTTCAATTAGTACTGAGGTGACTGAATTTTTTATCAATAATGCCTCAGCAGACAGCTTTCCCGTGTTTGCATTTTTAAGTGCTGGTATCGTAAATGTTTTTGTGCCTTCAGGTGGTGGTCAATTCGCCGTTCAGGGGCCTGTAATGATACCCGCTGGTACAGCGCTTGGAGTTAATCCTAGTGTGACGGCTATGGCAATTGCATGGGGAGATGCCTGGACAAATATGATACAGCCATTCTGGGCATTACCGTTATTAGGTATTGCAGGACTTGATGCACGTGCCATTATGGGATATTGCTTGATTGTGTTAGCAGTTTCAGGACTGGTTATTATGGGTGGACTTTGGTTTCTGGTTTGAGAAAAATCATTGTTTACTGAAATCAAAAACCATAACTAAAAATAAAAAATTATCTAGGACAATGCATTAGATGCATTGTCTTTCTACTCGATGTTTGCTTAAAAAATCTTGTTAATAACGAAGTTCAACAATTTTAATTGTAGTGAACCGCCTCAAGTATATCGGAAGTTGAGTAATCAAGTCAGTCGATGATACCTTACTAAGTTAAAAACTCATAATACCGTTGTTCAAACTCAAAAGATGACACATAAACAGTAGTGAGCTATGCTAAATAAACCTTGCACGTAAACTTGGTAAACTAAGCGTATTAATCTGAGTCTAGCATGACCAAGAAAATTACAACCTACAGTACGGAATTCAAAGCAGGAGCCATCAAAAAGATAGAAGACAATAACGGCAACATCTCAGCGACTGCAAAGCAACTTGGCATCGCCATGCAAACGCTATCGAACTGACATAACAAAGCCAATTAAGATAATCTTGAAGGAACTGAGCAGTACGATCCACAGCTTATGGCCGTGATGGAAGAGAACAAGCGCCTCAAAAGACAGCTTAAAGTTGCTGAAGAGGAACGAGAGATATTAAATGAGGAGGAATAAAGCGAAGCACCGCTTCGCCCTAACGCAAGATGAGAATTATGCTCGAATGAGGCGACGGCGTACTTCGCCAATGAGAAATGTTAAGAAACATTCCAGTAGACTGTTTTAGTGACGCAAGACGCAGGGCTATGACAGCAGTGACAGCCAGTAATGTACGCCTTTGTTGAAGATAACTAGTCCCTTTTCAGCATTACTACTATATGCCGTATGCTAAAGATTAAGTATTCAAGCTACTACGATTGGCTGATTCGCGATATTGGCAAGCAATGATATTATCGGCTATATCGGGATCTACTACAATCAGACGATAATTCAAGAGGATTTAGGCTATAGATTGCCAAGACAGGTGTGGTTTAACTTTTACCGTCAAATCCGTACAGTTAAACTTGGGAGGTTTTAATTACGTAGCCCGACAAAAAAAACTATTCTACATTAGCCTCACTTTTCACTATCCTTTTCAAGCATTATCACTAACATCTCTCCCAAAAATTTCAAGACGCCGGACGACTCATAAGTAGCTTGTTTTTCAGATTTGGATTTCATTTTTCTCACAACCCTAACTTCAAACCTTACACAGTTTTGGTTGCTCTCCACCCTAATGGCGCTATCTAGTTTATACTTTTTCTTGAAATCTCTAACCTCTTTTGCGCTACTAGAAGTCAGTTGCCAATGGTGAGGAGCAATAATTTGACACCCTATCTTCAAGAAGTCACCCAATAACTCATGTTGAGATTTTTTAATGCCAAATTTTAAGTAAGATCTAGAGGTAATGTGCTTTTGCTTATAAATACTGACAAACTCTCGTAATTGATCAGGTTTCTGTACGGACAGGTTATAAGCGTTATCCAATGCCGTGGTAATAATGGCTTGAGCAGTTTGACCTTTAACTTGAGTGATGAGCTTGTCGTTATTATTTAAGCCACTTGCGTTTTTGTATAACTCTCGTGCATTGAGTAAATGAATACCGTGTTTTATTGCTATATTTTCCAACTCTTTTTCACGCAGCTCAGGTTTAAGTTTATCTACCTCTCTTATGAAGCTAATGACAGCATCATATCTGGCATCAATAAAAATAGAACGATGTACCATCTCCTCTTTAGTATTCTGCTGGATAAGTGGGTGATTTGCATCGGATCCTGAAAATAAAGGCATACGATGTGCTTTTAGCTTTTTTGCAAAGTAAGGCCTTAATTTCTTTAACGCTACTGTCTTAGTAGATTTATCATAGGTAGTTTTATCGTGATAATTGACTGTCTGGTAATCTATACCAGTTATATTATGTAGTACGGTAAAAGGTATTTCAATTTTAGCGTTGCTCAGCTGCGACCCTGCTAATAGATGTGCAGTATGGATGTAATGCTCAAAAGTTGTGTCACAAGTCAGATGACCTACGAAGCTCGCTAACCCAAACCAAGCACCTTGATTTTGATGATAACCTGCAAGACTGTCAGCGATGTTCTGGCATTCCTGTTGGGTATAGTCCGTCATCACCTCTGCTAATGCCGAATCATTGATAGCTAGCGCTAACTGACTGATTGCCGTATGCCTGAAGCTATGAAAAGTATAATTGTGATTGTCTTGCCCAAGCACACCATCCCATAGCACTCTCATCAAATTGCTAAAAAAATACGTTGGTAATGGCTGCTTACTCACGCCTTGTGAAAAAAAATAGGATGCCCCCATTCTTTGTTGCTGAGCAATAAACGACGTCACTACCTCTAACTCATCTTTCTTTAAAAGCGCCGCTAATAATACTCTTCTTTTAGCACTACTACTTTTAAGACGTAGATAAGGGTTTGGCGTAAGTACAACGCTAATATCTGAAAGATCTTTTATATTTTTGAGTTTTATACCTGCAATCTCATTAATACGCATGCCAGTACGATACGCTAGAATCAATATCGTCTGGCATAACAGCTTTTGACTACTGTTCAATTCAGATACTTGTAGTGCGCTGTGCATGGCGTTGTATATTCGAGGGGATACCATACTCGCTTTGACGACCTGCTTGTTTTCTCCCCATGCAAAAACCACGTCAGGAGCATCGAAATACTCCATCTGATATTGATGAAAAGTGCGTAATCGCCCATAGGTATAAGATTGGGTGTTTTTGAGCTCATCTAAGCTGATTGATTGTTGTCTCACATTTTTTGCGTCGTTACTTTCATCTAGCGCCTGTGCTACATTAGATTTTGGATCATTTAAATCATCATTTTCAATATTCTTGATATCATTCTCATCAAGCTCAATATCGTCTCGATCATCAATTGGGTCTTTCTGTAAAACATCCTTTTTGCGCGCATCCTTGACTTTGCTTAAGATAATTTGCTCATATATTCCTTCATAATCATTGGTACCCCATTCCTCTAATTCTTCATCCATCG
>TARA_R110002033_G_scaffold171203_1_pt1 | contig 10838 bp, 8 predicted proteins | sample TARA_R110002033 | Tara Oceans TARA_R110002033 (sample SAMEA4397051) | marine metagenome | biome: Polar Biome; feature: [SRF] surface water layer (ENVO:00010504); material: water (ENVO:00002006), including particulate matter (ENVO:01000060) such as... | depth 5 m
TTTTATTGCTAATTTAGCAATTCCACAACATTTGTGGTAGAACCATTAATACATATCGCAATACTAAAAAAAGATTATTAGTTTTAATGTATTAACTTATAAAAGGAACTATTACTTCAATTAAGTATGCGTTTTACAGGGCACAACAGGATACCTAATGATAATGGATAAGTTATTTTTAAATCTTGTTTAGTGAAGCATTTAATTATTCAGTTTTAACTAAAAATAATTTAAAAAAAGGATGAAAGTAGGCTTATTTATTCCATGCTATGTCAATCAATTGTATCCGCAAGTAGCAATAGCTACTCTAGAATTGCTAGAAAAACTTAATGTTGATGTTTACTATCCGCAAGGACAAACGTGTTGCGGACAACCATTAGGGAATTCTGGATATGAAGATGACTCTAAAAGGGCGTGTAAAGTATTTGTTGAAAATTTTAAAGCATATGATTATATCGTTGGCCCTTCAGGAAGCTGTATATATCACGTTAAACATCACTTTGACATTTTAGAACAAACAGCAGAAGTTAAAAAAGTCAGAAATAATGCCTATGAACTTTGTGAATTTATTGTAAAAATACTTGGGATAACTGATTTAGGAGCATCATTTCCTTACAAGGTAGGTTTGCATAAAAGTTGCCATGGTCTAAGAGGTCTAAAATTAGGTTCATGTTCGGAAGAAATGGGAGATTATTTCTCAACCGAAGAAGATTTATTAAATATGGTAAAAGGTCTTGAATTAATGCCTTTAAAAAGAAAAGATGAATGTTGTGGTTTTGGAGGTACCTTTTCGGTTTTCGAAGAAGCTATATCGGTAAAAATGGGAAAAGATCGCATTAAAGATCATTTAGATAGTGATGTTCAGGTAGTAACTGGAGCCGATCATTCTTGTTTAATGCATTTAGAAGGTTTAATTAACAGAAACAAACAACCACTGAAGGTGATGCATATTGCCGAAATATTAAACAGCAGTTTATAGTTATGAATCACGCAAAAAAGGCAGAGGAATTCAATAAAGATGAAGCTAAAGTTAATTGGCATGATAAGGCATTGTGGTACGTTAGAGAGAAACGAGATACATCAGCACATAAAGTTCAAGGTTGGGAATATTTACGAGAATTAGGGTCTGGCATCAAAGCTAATGTATTGTCAAATTTAGATGACTATCTGGTTCAGTTCGAAACTAATGCACAAAAAAATGGAGTACATGTACATTGGGCTTCAAATGCTGAAGAACACAATAAAATTGTTGGTAGTATTCTTGAAAAACACAAAGCAAAAAAGGTAGTAAAAAGTAAATCTATGCTTACTGAAGAATGTCATTTAAATCCATTTTTGGAAAAGAAAGGCATTGAAGTTATTGATACAGATTTAGGTGAGCGGATAGTGCAATTAGCAAAAGAACCACCAAGTCATATAGTTCTTCCTGCAATACACAAAACAAAAGAAGAAGTTGATGTTTTATTTCAAGAACATTTAGGAACAAAACCAAGCCAAGGAAATCCTGAATACTTAGTTAGTGAAGCCCGTAAACATTTAAGAGATAAATTCTTGAAAGCTGATGTTGCCATTACTGGAGTAAATTTTGCAATTGCTGATACGGGAGGTTTTGTGGTTTGTACGAATGAAGGAAACGCAGATATGGGTGTACACTTATCCAAAGTACATATTGCCTGTATGGGAATTGAGAAAATCATTCCTAAAGAAAAGCATTTAGGTGTGTTTTTACGTTTATTGGCAAGAAGTGCAACAGGACAACCTATTACAACCTATTCTTCGCATTTTAACAAACCAGAGGAAGGAAAGGAAATGCACATTATAATTGTAGATAATGGAAGAACGGAACAATTAAGTAGAGAAGATTTTAGAGCTTCGCTGCATTGTATTCGTTGTGGCGCATGTATGAATACTTGCCCTATTTATAGAAGAAGTGGTGGTCATAGCTATGATTATACGATTCCAGGACCAATAGGGTCTATTTTATCTCCTGGAAAAGATATGAAAAAACACAGTTCACTCCCATTTGCTTCAACGCTATGTGGTTCTTGTACCAATGTGTGTCCTGTAAAAATCAATATTCACGAACAACTTTATAAATGGAGACAGGTTATAGTTAAAGAACAAAAACAGCCTGTAGTAAAAAAGTCTATTTTAAAAGTGGCTGGGATAGTATTATCAAAACCAATCTTATATGGGTTTGCAGGAAAATCAGCTCGATTTGTTCTAAAACACGCACCAAGATTTATGATTTACAATAAATTAAATGCTTGGGGTAAAGCCAGAGATTTACCTGAGGTGAAGAATGAAAATTTTGATGAATGGTTTAAAAAAAGAAATAAAAATGAGTAGAGAAGCTATTTTACAATCAATAAAAAATAATAAACCTGATTTGTTACCAGTTCCACAAATCAATGAAGATACTTTTGCCGAGGATATTAATTTAAAAGATACCTTTAAAAATAATATCGCTTTAGTAGGAGGCACAATAAAAGAAATTGAAAAGGAAGCTATTGATACTGAAATCAAAACAATATATTCAAACGCAAAGCATATTGTTTCTACTACTAAAAAATCATCTTTAGGTACAGTTTTAGTTAATAAATATACAGATCCACATAGTCTTGAAGATATAGACCTTGCCATCGTTCATGGACAACTAGGCGTTTCAGAAAATGGAGCCATATGGGTTACTGCTGACAATAGCATAGTACGTGCTCTACCATTTATAACAAACGACCTAGTTATAATTCTTAAAAAAGATAAGCTATGTTTACATATGCATCAAGCTTATGATATTATTAGCCAAAGAGATCGGGATTTTGGTGTTTTTATATCTGGCCCTTCTAAAACAGCAGATATTGAACAATGTCTAGTCGTTGGAGCACATGGAGCGATGAGCTTAACAGTTTTACTAGTCTAATGTATAAGTAATCACTGTTATACAAAACAAAAAACTCAGCTAGAATTTAGCTGAGTTTTTTGTTTTGTATTTATAATTACTACTAATAATATTTAGCATATACCACACGTGTATGTAGATATTCTTCCATACCGTGTTTCCCATCAGCACCACCAACTCCAGATTTTTTCCAACCAGCGTGGAAACCTTGAATAGCTTCAAAATGCTCTCTGTTTACATAAGTTTCTCCAAAATGTAAACCGTTTGTGGCACGCATAATATTGTTATAATTTTCTGAAAATATTGATGATGTCAATCCAAATTGGCAATCATTAGATAATGCGATAGCTTCATCTAATGTATCAAATTTCATAACAGGTAATACTGGACCAAAAACTTCTTCTTGAATAATTTCAGATTGTTGAGAAACATTCGTTAAAAGTGTTGGCTCATAGTAATAGCCTCTATCAAATTTCTCAGGACGTTTACCTCCAACCAAAACTTCTGCACCTTCTTTTTTAGCGAATTCTACCATCTCAGAAATTTTATCTATCTGTGCTTTAGAAACTAAACTACTCATATCAGCATTTGTTCCTGTTAAAGCATCCTCTATAGTAACATCGCTCATTTTTTTAGTTAGTTTTTCAACAAATTCGTCATAAATACTATCTTCTACATAAACCCGTTCTGCACAGTTGCACACTTGTCCACTGAAAATAACTTTTGATGCCACTATTGAATTTAAAGCTAAATCTAAATTGGCATCTGCACATACAATTGCTGGTGCTTTACCTCCTAACTCTAATGATACTTTTGTAATATTTTCAGCTGCAGCACTCATGATTTTTTGGCCTGCACCAACACTACCTGTTAAGCTAATTATACCTGTAATTGGACTTTTTGAAAGCGCATTTCCAACGGTTCTTCCCGCCCCACAAACAAAATTTAAAACACCAGGTGGTAATTCAATTTTCTGAATAAAGTCTGCAAATTCCATTACAGTATTCGGAGCCTCCGAACTTGGTTTTATCACACATGTATTCCCAGTTATTAAAGATGCCGCTACTTTTCTTGCCATAACGAAAAATGGAAAATTCCAAGGACAAATACCCACTGCTACTCCAATGGGAACCTTATGAAGGTAAATATGCTCCTTTTCACGATCACTTTGAATAATTTCTCCTTCTATACGTCTTGCCCAACCTGCATTATAATCAAAATAATCTGCGGTTACATCAATTTCAACTTGCGCTAAACCAATAACTTTAGCCTGTTCCTTTGAAAGTGTTTCTGCTAAAAACACTCTATTTTCTCTAATAACATCAGCCATTTTATGTAAAAAACTGGCTCTTTGGATTGCTGGTAAAGCTTCCCAAGCTGGTTGTGCTGCTTGTGCTGCTTCAAGTGCATTATTTGCATCCTCAACAGTACCTGACGATATAGTGCTTATAACTTCTTCAGTACAAGGATTTACTATTTCTATAAGAGATGTGGCTTTAGAAGCTACAAATTGTCCGTTAATATATTGCTTATAATGTTTCATAACTTTTAAGTTGGATTAATATATTTTTAGATGTGTTCAGTATTCATGATAAAAACTTTTTTCTTAACTCTTCTACTTGATCATCATTAATTGGAACCAATTCACCAAGTGAATTTCCAAGCACAATAGATTTAGCACTAAACTCTGCAACTTCCAAATAGTCAAAAGTTTGGAGTAATTTATCTCCAGTAATTATTACAGAGTCGTTCTCTATAATCAAGGCTGTTGCACAATTATCAACTATTTCCGAATTGTTATTCTTTCTAAAATGATCACCATATTTTACAGCATTAATATCTTGTAGAAAGATCCAACTTTCAGGAATAGTTCTTACATTCAAATAGCTATTAGTCACTCCAAACGCCATTAAATATGGAGATTGTGTCATGATGATAGAATTCACTTTCGGGTTGCGATTGTAAATTTCTTGATGAATCCAAGTGGCTCTACTTGGTATTTTACCTGCTTCTCGTTTACCATCTTTAATCTGAACGATATCATCAATTTCTAAATCCCATCGATTAATACCTGTTGGAGTAATAAGAAAGTCATTGTTTTTCCATCGCATAGATACAGTACCGTAAGAACTTATCATTAACTCTTGTTGACAAGAACGTTGTACAATCTTGCAAATTTCTGAACGTTTTTCAACCTCATCTGCAGGGAATTTTGTTATTTCCATTTCTGGTAACACACCCGTGGCTTGAGCTTCAAATTCATCAATTTGTGAATCGGTTAAATAATTTGGTGTCCCTATTTGAGAACCATATAATATGGTACTGGCACAAAATTCTAAAGCCTCAAAACGCTCAAATGCGTCGGTTAAATCACTACCACCTAAAACGGTACCATGATTTTCCATAATAACGGCTTTGTAACCTTTTTTAAACTCATCTGAGATGACCTCTCCTAAATCTTCACTACCTGGTAACTCATATTTAGCATATCCTATAGGCCCGCAAATATGTTTCGCCTGAGAAATGATATTGGTATTAGGTATTTGACGCACAATACTAAACGACACCAATGCTGGAGGATGTGCATGAATTACTGATTTAATATCAGGTCTTGCTTCATAAATTGCTTTATGAAATGGAAATTCTGAAGATGGCTTATGCTTTCCGATAATAGTGCCATCTTTTTTAACGCAGATGATATCTGATGCTCTTAAAGACCCTTTATCTATTGCTGAAGGCGTTACCCAGATATCTCCTTGTTCATCTATTATAGAAATGTTACCACCTGAAGTTGTAGTCATTCCTCTTTTATAGATTCTATCTATAATTTCTGTAATCTGATCTCTTGGATGAATTAATTTTATGTTCTTAGACATTTTTAATGATTTGGAATTGGAATATTTTGAGAAAATTATATCTCGATTTTACTTATTTTTTTGTGAAAATTTATCCGCTAATTATAAAGGGCACATGTTTTTTAAGTGCGTAGTTTTCCTTTAGGAATTTAGAGTTTAGCTTAGTGTCAGAAATAGAAATTGCTGCACCCAGTGCTGAACCTAATGAAGCGTTTGTTGTACTTAATTTTTTATCTCTAAAATAATGTGATAATAATTTAATGTAGACATCATTATCACTAAAACCACCATCTACATAGAGTGTTGTAATAGTATCTTCTCCAATTGCTTTTTTAATACATTTAATTTGAAGCAACACTAACTCTGTCATTAATTGATGGTAGGCATGTTCGTATTTAGTATAAGATATTTGAGTCTGCTCTGGCATATCTTCATCTACTAAACTTTCCCATTTATAACAATACTTGAAATCTTGCATAATTTCAAAATACGTATCGTAATTGAACTTTACACTTCTATGATAGTCATCATTAACTCCAAAACGTTCATCTAATTTTGCAACTTGTAACTTATATTCGTTACCTAAAAATAAACGAGAAGCTTTTACAGGTTTGCCATTAATACGCATATAATTAATCGCATCCTTATCACTAGTATCTTCTGAAATTGGTTTTTCTGTAAATGGGTTAAACGCAATACTCCATGTGCCTGTAGAAATTAGTACAAATTTTTTCTTAATACTTCTTACATAAGGTAGTAGTGCTGCAGAACTATCATGAATACCAACACCGATCTTTATACGATTACCGTTGTAGTTCATATTAACGCTTGTTTCGGTTGAAACAATTGGTGGCAATATTTTATCAAAACCTTCATTATACACCCATCTATGGTAATCCTTTTTTCCATAATCCCATAATGCTGTATGGCAACCAATACTCGTGTATTCACTCAAAGGAATACCAGTAAATATATAACTAAGATACTGCGGTAAGTGCAATGAGTATTTTATCTTATTAAAAACATTTGGTTTAGAATTTTTCAACCAATATAATTGCAAACCACAGTTTAGCATGCTTAAATCTGCGCAACCAGTGTCACTAAGAAATCTATCTCTAGGTCCATATTCCTCGAAAAATGTAGTTGCTATGTTTTCGGGTAATGGCTTTGTATAATTATAAAGTGGTGTTAATGGATTCCCATGTTCATCAATATGAACCAAACTTGCTCCATAAGTCGAAAAATTAATAGCTTTCACATCAAACTCTTTCGCTTTAAGAATTCTATTAAATACGGTTTTTAGCCATTTTTGTAACTCAGGAAGGTTTTCTGTTGGATGTCCATCTTCATCTTTTATCTCCTCAAAAGAAGTATATTCTTTGTGAACTTCTTTAAAATTCTTATCGAATAAAAAAAACTTTTTATTGGTTTTACCTATATCAAAAACTGCTGTTACTTTTTTCATGCAACAAAGATTAAAGTCCTGTAGCTACAGTGTTTTTACCTCTTTCTTTTATAAGCCTACCTCTAACATCTAGTGACCTATACGCATTAATTGGGTTTAAAACACCACCACTATTTAAACGTGCTTTTTCAAGTAAAGGTCTGACATCCGTTCTGTAAGCTCCTTGTAAAATTTCTTGACATTTGACCACATCATTATTTGATTGTGCAATTTTTAATGCTGTCTGGTCAATAAGTAATGCTTTTGCGTAAGCTTCCTGAATAGCCTCAAGAGATTGAATTAAATCTTCCAACGGATCTTTCACGTTATGACTCGCATCAATCATCCATGCCAAATCTGGGTTTTGAGGATTGTTTTGCATACCATAAACCAATTCATTAAAAATTAAGAATAAGGCGTAAGGTTTGATACTTCCAACGGTTAAGTCGTCATCACCATATTTACTATCATTAAAATGAAATCCTCCTAATTTTCCTTTCAATTGTAAAATAGAAACAATTTGCTCAATATTTGAATTCGGTAAATGGTGTCCTAAATCAACTAAGGTGTAAGCTTTATCGCCACATCCATTGGCCAACATTAAAGAAGCACCCCAATCCTGAATTACTGTACTGTAGAAGTTTGGTTCATACGGCTTATACTCTACTAACATTTTCCAATCGTCTGGTAAACCTTTATAAATGTCAATTAAGCTATCCTGTGTGTTTTGAAATGCTGTTTGGAAGTTATTCTGCCCTGGAAAACAAGAACCATCTGCTAGCCAAACTGTTAATGCCTTTGACCCTAGTTTATCACCAATTTTAATAACATCTAAATTATGTTGTATAGCTTGTTCTCTAACGGCTTGACTAGTATTACTCAAAGAGCCAAACTTATAAGACTCGGCGGCACCATCTTGATCTTGAAATGTATTTGAGTTAACAGCATCGAACTTAATATTTAAAGCATCTGCCTTTTCTTTAATAGCATTATAATCAGATGGTATATCCCATGGAATGTGCAAGGATACAGCACCAGCGGTTTGTGTCAAGCTATGTAACACTCCTATGTCGTCAATTTTTTGTTCAAGGTTAGAAGGTTCTCCGTAGAATCCAAAACGTCCAAAACGCGTTCCTCCAGCTCCTAATGCCCAACTTGGTATTGCAACTTGAAAGTCGGCTAATCTGGTTATGATACTCTGAACATCATGGCCGTTTTTACTTAATTTATTTGATAAAAAATCAAAACTATCATTATGATTTTCTAACGCTGTTTTATTATAATTTAAAATGTGTTCTTCTTGTATTTTCATAATTTAAAACTCTAAATAAGAAAAGAAACTCCCATAAACCATATTATCTACGGAAGTTGTCTTTTTCTAACTAAACTAACTACTAAACAATTAATTATCTAACAAAGGCATTTGCCATACCTCCGTCAACATTTATAATATTTCCTGTGGATTTATCGAGAATCCCGACTAAAGAGAATACGCCATTTGCAATATCATCTGGCGTAATGATTTCATGTAATAAATTTCTTTTCGCATAAAATGCAGGTAGCTCTTCAACGGTAATGTTATTGGCTTTTGCTCTACCTTCTGCCCAAGCTCCTTCCCATATTTTACTCCCTACAATAACACCATCTGGATTTACCGTATTTACTCTAACTTTATCTTTTGCCAATTCAGCGGCTAATAATCGTACCATATGTTGTTGTGCTGCTTTTGCAGTTCCATAAGCTACGTTATTAGGTCCAGCTACCAAGCCATTTTTACTTGCAATGGCAATATAATCTCCACCAAGACCTTGTTTACGAGCAATAGCTGTAAATTGTTTTGCTAAATCAAATTGTCCTTTTACCAAAATATTTTGTAAAATATTCCAGTCTCTATCAGATGTCTCTTCTATTGGCTTAGAAATTGCTAATCCAGCGCTATGTACTATGATATCTACACCTCCAAACTCAACTACTGCTTTCTTGTAGGCGCTTGCTATGGATTCTATATTGGTTACATCACATATTGCATAAGTAGATACATCTTTGGCAAATGTTTCATTAGCCTCAACAAGAGCCTCTTCATTAATATCAGTAAGCACTACATTGGCGCCTTCTTCTGCTAATTTATCGGCAATTGCTTTGCCAATTCCACCGCCCGCTCCGGTAACCAATGCCACTTTTCTGGACAACGGTTTTTCTTTTGGCATACGTTGCAATTTCGCTTCCTCCAACAACCAATATTCAATATCAAATGCTTCCTGCCTTGGCAATGATGTATAGGAAGTTATTGCTTCCGCACCACGCATAACATTAATGGCATTTATATAAAATTCGCTTGCAACACGTGTGGTTTGCTTGTTTTTGGCAAAACTGAACATTCCAACACCTGGATAGATAATGATTACAGGATTGGAATCGCGTATTGCCGGACTATTAGGGTTTTTACATGTATTGTAGTAATCCTTATATTCTTGGCGGTAGTCTTTAAATGCGGGTTTTAATTTCTTTAATACGGCATTGGAATCTGATAAATCTTCATTTTTATCTAAATTTAATACCAGAGGCTGAATTTTTGTCCTTAGGAAATGATCTGGACAAGAGGTTCCCATCGGTGCCAACCTTTCCAAATCATTACTATTTATATATTCCATCACAACATCAGTATCGGAAAAATGACCAATCATTCTATTTTCCGAAGAACACAATCCCCTTAACAAAGGCATGATTTGAGCTGCTTTCTCTAAGCGTTCTTCTCTGGGAAGACTCTCTACTTTTTGCCCTCCAAAAACGCTTCCATTTTCCTCTATGCTCTTTGCTATATACTCTGAAGCCATTTCTATAACTTCCAAACTGTTTATATAACATTCATAAGAAGTATCGCCCCAAGTGAATAGTCCATGACTTCCAAGTACGATACCCCTAATTCCGGGATTGTTTTCTAAACATTTTTCAAGTTGAAGTCCTAAATCGAATCCAGGACGCTGCCATGGCACCCAGCCCATTGTGTCGCCCCAGATTTCCTTAGTGACCTTTTCACTATCTTGGGCTGCCGCAACAGCTATCAGGGCATCAGGATGTAGGTGATCTATATGTGCAAATGGCAATAAACCATGTAATGGTGTGTCAATCGACGGTGCTTTGCTATTCAGATCATAGATACAGTGATTGAAAAGTCCAACCATCCTATCTTCGTCCTCGAGTCCGTTATAAACATTCTTAAGATTTCTTAATCTTTCAGTGTACAGACCCGCAATACCAGAGCGATTTAATGTACCTATATCGCCACCAGATCCTTTTATCCACATAACTTCTACCTCTTCATTGGTAAGTGGATCATCCTCCATTGTCTTGCAACTGGTATTACCACCTCCGTAATTGGTAATCCTCAAATCAGCTCCTAGGATATTAGACCGGTACAGAAATAAATCTACTTGGTTATCACCAAAACTATCTGCCTTGTCCTCATCCCATAGGTAATCTACGTATTTAAAGTTTTTGGTTGTATTTTCCATAAATAATTTTGAAATAAATATTAATAACATCAAAAGTAAATCAGTATATAAAATTTTCTGTCCTGTACAATACTGGATACTCTATTATACCCCTTCCAAATTAAAATCCGAGATGTGGGCGTGCAGTT
>TARA_R110002033_G_scaffold53960_10_pt1 | contig 10835 bp, 13 predicted proteins | sample TARA_R110002033 | Tara Oceans TARA_R110002033 (sample SAMEA4397051) | marine metagenome | biome: Polar Biome; feature: [SRF] surface water layer (ENVO:00010504); material: water (ENVO:00002006), including particulate matter (ENVO:01000060) such as... | depth 5 m
GGATACGGCGCAGGGCGAACAGCACGATCGTATCCAGCCCCACCTTGCCCGTCTGCCAGTGGAGCCACTCGCCGCCGATCTCGCTGGCCAGCGTGGCATGGCCCGACGACAGCACGATCAGGCCGTTGCCCGTTGCCGGGTCGAGGCGCGCGGTGGTGTTGATGGCCGGGAAGTTGCTGCCATCATGGCCGATGACAAAGCCCCCCGCCCCGTTCGGCGCATAGAGGGATTCGCCGAGCCCCCAGACGGGCAGGCCATAGACATAGGCTTCCGGCGCATGCATCGCATCGAGCGTGACCGGGCTCAGCACACCGCGCCCAGGCACCGCGCCGGGCATGGCCACCTGCGCCTCCAGAAAGCGCGTCATGTCAGCCACCGACGTATAGAGCGACGCCGCCCCCGTGGCGGTGAACCTGTAATGGACCGCCTCTGATCCGTCCGCCGCAAAAATCTCCGCAAGATGCTCCGGATCGGGATCAACAAAGGTCGACGCGCTCATTCCCAGCGGCGCAAACACGGCGCGCCGCATGTAATCGTTGAACGCCTCGCCCGACACCTCCTCGATGACCAGCTGCAGGATGAGATAGCTGCCGCCCGAATAGCGCCATGTTCCGTCCGCCCGCGCGCCGACGCGCACTACGCCGCTTGAACCCGGATACGCATCCACCGGATCGGTCAGCTCCTCCACAATCGAAGGCACATCCGCGTCCGGGCCAAAGCCCAGAAAACCCAGCCCATCCGTCAGGCCCGCACTATGGCTCAGCAGGCGGCGCACCGTCACTTGATCATTGTCGAACGCGCCCTCCGGCAATTGCCAGCGCGTCAGATAGCGCGATACCGGCGCATCAAGGTCAACACGCCCGTCCTCGACAAGCGTCATCACGCCCCACGCCGTCAGCCATTTGCTCACCGAAGCGACCTGAAACAGCGACTCCGCATCCACAGGGCGCCCATGCGAGGCAAACCAGCTTTGCGCGGCCTGCCCCTGATCCAGCAATACGATGGCCATATTGCCCTCGGACTCCGCCGCATATCGCCCCTCAGCCCACAGCAGGAACGCCTCTGCATCCCCCCGCGCCGCCACCATGGGCCGCCACCAGCCATCCCGCGCCCCAACAGCCACCAGCCCCGCCCAAAGCCCGAGCGCGACCACGACAGCAACAATGACTCCGAGGATCCGTCTCATGCGCAATCCGAAAGCCTATCCAGCCCGCGCGCCTAGCGCAGTTTCGCGATCTTCAGCTTGTCCAGCTTCGCCCGCGTGTGGATCGATTCCTCGCTGCGCGTCATCGCCTTGCTGATGGCCTTGAGCCCCATGCCCTTTTTGGCCAGCGTATGCAGTTTCTGCACTTCGTCAGTCGTCCATGGCTGGCGGTGGCGTTCGAATTTCTCGGCCATGGCGGCCTCCTTCTGGCAGGGCCGCACCATTGGGGCGGGGCTGGCCGCAGCCTAGCCCACACCGCCTGCCGGCGCGACCCACAGATTCTGCGCTTTGCCTGTCTGGAATTTGCCACGAACGCCCGCTAGCGTCCGGGAATGGTCCACGAATACCCCCGCAAGCCCCTTGGAATACTCCTCAGCGCCCTCGCACTGGCCCTTCTTGTCGCCTGCAAGCCCCAAGCCGCGCACGCCTGCAACCCCGTCACGTTCGATGCCGCGCCCTATACGGTCTGCGCCTATGATGTCGCGACGACCGACATCCGCCTCTTCCTCAACCATCCGGATGGCGCGCCCTATGCCCAGTTCGACCGGCTGCGCGACACGCTCCAGTCAGACGGATACGCCCTCGCCTTCGCCATGAATGGCGGCATGTATCATGATGACCGCCGCGCCGTCGGCCTCTATGTCGAGGACGGTGTCCAGCAGGCCCCGCTGGTCAAATCCGCCGGCCCCGGCAATTTCGGCATGCTGCCCAATGGCGTCTTCTGGATCGATGGCGGCGCAGCAGGCATTACAGAAACCAATGCCTATGCCGCACGCTTCGATGCCGCCCCGCCGCGCTATGCGTCCCAGTCCGGCCCCATGCTCGTCGTCGACGGTAAGCTGCACCCGGACTTCAACGAGAACGGACCCAGCAAGAAGCGCCGCAATGGCGTCGGCCTCAGCGCTGATGGAAAGACGCTCTATTTTGCCATCAGCGACACGCCCGTGAACTTTCACAGCTTCGCCCGCCTCTTCCGCGACCAGCTAGGCACGCCCGACGCGCTCTATCTCGACGGCGTCGTTTCGCGCCTCTACGCCGCCGACATCCAGCGCGACGAACCCGGCCTCGACCTCGGCCCCATCGTTGCCGTCGTCACCGACGCCCCCTGACACAATTCGGCCCCGCGCCAGACCTATGCTAGGCTAGAGCCATAGCAGGAGCCTGCGCCATGATTGCCGACACGGTTTGCGTCATCTTTGGAATCTATGCCCTCGCCGCCGGGGCCGGCATGGTGATTGAGCCCGCCCGCGCGGGCCGCCTGCTCGCCGCCTTCGAGAACAGCCCGGAAGTCGCTTACGTCACCGGCGCCTTCATGTTCTTCCTCGGCGCAGGCGTGCTGGCGTTCACCGACGGCTTCAGCACCGTGACGCAAGGCATCAGCACATTCATTGCCGCCTGCATGGTGGTCGAAAGCCTGCTCCTCCTCGCCTGGCCAAAGCCCATCCTCGCCCTTGGTCGCTGGATGATGCCGGAAGACGACCATGTGCGCGGCTTCGGCCTCGTCACCATGGCCTTCGGTTTGGTGATTGCCGTGCTCGGCACCATATAGGATCCCATGACGATCAGACACTTCAAGAAAAGCATGGCGCTACTGCTTGGCGGCCTGGCCGTATCGCTTCACGCGGTCGGCGAAAGCCACTGCAGCGATCAGAATGCATCCATTATCGAGAATGCGATGGAATCCCGGCTTGAGGCGGAATCGCGCACAATTGTCTGGATGCGAAACAACAAGCAATTTGAACTCGACAGCTGTCTCGCCTCGGGCGACGGCCATCAGGGTTTGGGCACGCTGTCATTTACCGGGTCGGACGGCGCCGCATATTGGGTTAAAGGCCGCGTGAAGCTCAACCCGAACGGAAAAATCATCTCAAATGAATTCATTGATGCCAGTAACAGTTTCAAGACCCTCGCCATCATGAAGGCTGGCGCGATGGCCGCCGCATCCGGCGGGAGCTGATGGCAGGTGGCGCCGCGCCTCGCCCTTGCATTGCTTCCGGAATTCGCCTCTTTTCGTCCGTTGAATATGCATAGAAAGACGCGTTGAAATGTCCAATCCGCCCCTGACGCTTTACGGCCTGAAGAATTGCGACTCCTGCAAGAAAGCCATGCAGGCGCTGACCGCCGCTGACCATGAGGTCGCTTTCGTCGATATCCGCGAAGAGGCAGACCTGGCCGACCGCGTACCCGCCTGGCTGAAAGCCGTCGGCGCCGAGGCGCTCGTCAACCGCCGCTCCACCACATGGCGCGGCCTCACCACCGACGAGCAAGCCAAGGCCCTTGGCGACGGCGCCGCCGCCCTCCTTATCGAGCACCCGACCCTCATCAAGCGCCCCGTCATCGACACCGGTGCCGACATCCTCGTCGGCTGGACCAGCGGCACCGAACAGGCCCTGCAGAACTAGGTTATGGTCCAGCCTGCACGCCGCCTCGCCGCCCTCAGCCTCATTCCTCTCCTCGCGGCGTGCGTTCACACCCCGCCGCTAGCACCTGCCACCGCCGACCAGCGCCTCGAACGCCTCGCCGCCGGAGATGGCGACCCGGCGCATGCCCTCGCCGGTGTTGCCCTCGTCGTGATGCAGGGAGACACCGTGATCTATGCTGGCGCCGCCGGCCGCGCGCACATCGCGCCGGGCGCCGACCGCCCGATGACGCCTGATACGAAAGTACGCGTCGCCTCGATTTCCAAAATGGCGCTCGCCCTCATTACGCAGGAGCAAGTGGACGCGGGCACGGTCGATCTTGACTGCGACGTCTCCAATTACCTCGACTGGCCGCTGCGCAATCCCGCCGCGCCTGACGCGGTTATCACACTGCGCCACCTCCTCGCCCATACGAGCACATTGCGGGACCCGGAAGAATACTGGGCGCCCCTCGGCGACGACATTCGCTCGCTGATCCTCGTCGAGGACGCGCCTTTTTCGGCCACGCATCCGGTGCCCGGTGACTGGTACGAGTACACGAACCTCAATTTCGGCGTCGCCGCCACCACGCTCGAAGCCGCCACCGGCACCCGGTTCGACCAGCTCGCCAGCCGCTATTTCGCCGCCCATGATCTCGACATCGGCTACAACTGGTCCGGCGTCAGCCTCGCCGCGCGCACTGAGGGCGCAACCCTCTACCGCCGCGAGGACGGCGCGTGGGTGGCCCAGACCGACGACACGCCAGCCCTCGCTGCCAGTGCGCCTGTCTTCATCAACACAAACAATCTCGATCTCGCCACCTACACCCCCGGCACGAATGGCACGCTCTTCTCGCCGCAGGGCGGCGTCCGTGCCAGCGCGCACGACCTTGCCCGCCTCGTGCGCGAACTGAAGCAGCCGCAGAACCGCTCCCTCTGGTCAGACCCATGGCGCTATGATGCGGCCCATCCCAACGGCGTCACCTCCGAAGGTGGCCCGAAGACCTATGACTTTACCACCGCCTATGGTCTCGCCGTGCACCTGCTGGAAGGCGACCGCCCCGACGCGGCCTGGCCCAGCGAAACCCTGATCGGCCACGCGGGAGAAGCCTATGGCCTGCTCTCCGGTGCCTGGGTCAGCACCGACCGGGATCTCTCCTTCGCCTATGTCATCACCGGCATCAGCGACGTGTCAGAGCCGCCCCGCGGCCCGCGCACCAAGGCCTTCTCCGTCTACGAGGAAGTCCTCATAGACCTCGCCCGCGACATAGCCCCGGCGCGCTGAGCCGGACGCCACCCCCTCCAGGGGTCATGACGTCGCCCCGTCCCTTCGCTAGGAATGCGACAAGGAGAGCCATGACCCATGCTTCGTTTCGCCCTTGCAACTGCCTTGTTCGCGCTTATCGCCCATACTGCCCATGCCGAGGAGGCGGCCAATTGCCCGGCCCGGACCGAGCAGAACCTCTATAATCTCGGCTACCAGGTTCAGGGCGGCCACGAGAACGATACGGTCAAAGTATTCCAGTTCGCTGCAGCTGCCGTAGACCGGTGCGCGGACCGGATGGACGTGAACGGCCTGGCCCTTCCGCTTCTGGACGCTGTCGCCAAAGCCTTCCCGCCCGGGGAGTCCCAGCTGGTTGCACTCTCAAAGGCGTATGAAGCCGTGATCAACAATGGGCGCGCCTGGCGGGTCGATATTCCGAGCGTGACGATCACCCTTCCCGATGGAAGCGAGAGCCAAGTCGATACGTACAATTCGGTCACACAATATTATGCTCAATCCATCCTGCCCCAACTGCTGACGCTCGCCGATGCCGGAACGGTCCACCCGATGTTCACGGACGCGCCGCTTGCAGAATGCCCCTTCCCGCCAAGTGCCGAGGATCGCGTACTGAAAGAGGCAAAGGCCCTGCGTGATGCGGCTGAGAACCGCTGGGATGGCGAGGTCACCTTCGCGACCAATCGCCTGCGGGCCATGCGCGATGCCTGCGATTTCGTACGCCCCCGGCTGACCTACGAACTCGGTGAGCTTTATGCCCATGCCGCCACAGAGCAGCACACGATGACCCATGATGAAAAGGCTGTCGAACTGGCCGGGCATGCTCTCACGGAGCTGGAAAAGTTCATGACCTATACCGGCCTTGAGCCGCCCATCGCCGACTGGAAACTCACCGTGCCGGTCGACATTGCGGCCATGAAGAAACTTGTCGATGAAAATTGATCGCGCCACCAACGCTACGGAATGCCCCATGCCCCACCTACTGACCCGCACGCTTTTCTCGCTCAGCCTGGCCGCCTTGGCGACCTGCCTGCCATCCGCGCAGGCCGCGCCCGACAGCGCCTGCCCGGCCGACGCAGAGCAACGCCTCTACGACATGGAAACCGCGATCCGGCAGGGCACGCAGAAAGACCCCGTCGCAATTGTCACAATGGCAGAGTGGGCGATCGAAACCTGCCCCGACCGGCCTGACGCGCAGGCGATCGCCGCCACGTTGATGAGCGCAGCCGTACGCACGACGAATGATCTGGATGTGCTGGACGGCTACATGACGCTGATGCTGACGGCGATACGGCAGAGCGACTATGCCTGGAATACCAAGCAGGATCCCAGTGTGCTCAAACAAGCCGATGGCAGCGAAGCCAGCTACTTCGGCTATAGCACCGCCACCGGGGTACTGACCGGAACGGCCTTGCCCTATCTCACCGCCATGGCCGGATCAGGCCGTATCCACCCCGCCATTTCCGGTGAACCACTCGGCATATGTCCCTATGCCGACCATTCGGATAGCCGACTTGAACGCGAAGTAAGCCTTTGGGACAAATCCGTACGAGGCAAAAACGGCGAACCGATCTTCAGCTGGGCCGAGAACCGCCTCACCGCGCTGCACGCCGCCTGCCCTACCCATCGGCACGACCTGGATTTCTACCTCGCCCGCCTCTACGGCCAGGAAGTCGAAACCCTCACCCACTGGAACCACAATTACATGGAGGCGATGAACTCGGGCAATGGCGGCTACTACTGGTCGAACGCCTTCGCCGGCGATCCCATCTTCAGTGAAGACAAGATGCAGACGAAGAAGGCCGAGCTGGACGCCAGGGCCCGCCCGCTTGCGGAAAAGGCCAAGCCCTATCTCGCCGCCTTTTTCTACACACAGCCCGGTGAGGACCGGACTTTCGACACAAAACTGGATGAAGCCAAGGTCTGGCGAGACGCAGTCGAAAAGCTGGACGCCGCGCCGGAATAGAGGCCGCGCCTAATCCCGCGTATCAAACGCCTCACGCGATGCTTCGATCTCTTCAAGATGGCGCTCGGCCCAGACCCAGACACCACAAAAGGCCGCGCCAAGGCTCTCACCCAGCGCCGTCAGCGAATATTCCACCTTGGGCGGGACGACCGGGTACACCGTCCGCGTCACCAGCCCGTCGCGTTCCATCAGGCGCAGGGTCTGCGTCAGCATCTTCTGGCTGATGCCTTCAATCGCTCGCCCGATTTCGGAAAAGCGCATCACGCCCTTTTCGTTCAGTTCCTCCAGGATCAGCATGGTCCACTTGTCGGCGACCCGCCCGATCAACTCGTTGACCAGCCGGTCAACCTTGGGGTCGGTCTCCGGCGAGGGCGTATCGAGATGATGCTCGGCCTCGGCAATCTGCGCCGGTGTGAATGATGAAATGCCCGCCATGGCTGATACTCTCTTTTTGGTAAGTATAATTCTTTCAGGTGCCTTCTTACGCAAAGAGACCATGTCACCATATTCAGCTCAACACCGCTGAACACAAGGAGACACGCGATGAAAACCACAGGCAACACGATCCTCATCACAGGCGGCGGGTCCGGCATTGGCCGCGAACTGGCCCGCGAACTCCACGCGCTCGGCAACACGGTCATCGTGGCGGGCCGCACGTCTTCCAGCCTCGCCGAGACCATCAAGGACCGCGACGGCATGCATGCCCGCACGCTGGATGTGGGCAGCGCCCAAGACATTGCGCGCTTCGCAGCAGAACTCGTGAAAGACTTCCCCACCCTGAACACGCTGTTCAACAATGCCGGCATCATGGCCAAGGAAGACTGGCTGGCCGATCCGGTGGACCTCACGATCACCGAGAACACGATCACCACCAATCTCCTCGGCCCGATCCGACTGACGGCGGCCCTCCTGCCCCACCTGCGCGCCCAGCCCATTGCCCGCGTGGTCAACGTTACGTCAGGCCTCGCCTATGTGCCGCTCGCCCACACACCGGCCTACAGCGCCACGAAAGCCGGCCTGCACGCCTGGACCCAATCCCTGCGCTACCTTCTGCAGGATACGAATATCGAGATGATCGAGCTTGCCCCTCCCGGCGTGCAGACCGATCTCACCCCCGGCCAGTCGACCCGCGAAGTCTATATGCCATTGAAGGATTTCATCGCCGAGACGATGGAAAGCTTCAGCATCGAGGACACGCCCGATGAAGTCGCCGTCGAGCGCGCCAAGATGCTCCGCAGCGCCGAACGCGAAGGTCGCTTCGACCAGACCTTCAAGATGCTGAACGACAGCTACCAGGGCTGACCTATATTATGCCGGGCGCGCCATCTGGACGCGCCCGGCCGCATTGACCCAGGCGCTCCACTATGGCCCAAGGCGCCGGATCGGAGCGCCCATGTCAGAGACTATCAACCTGTTCATATCTTCCCGTTTCAACGGGCCACCGGGCATGGGCAATGGCGGCTTCTCGGCTGGCCTTGCCGCGCAGCTGATTGATGGCCCGGCAGAGGTTTCCCTCCGCGCGTCTGTGCCGCTCGACACGCCCCTCAGCCTCGTCCCCACGCAAGGCGAGCACGCATATGAATGCCGGCAGGGCGACCATCTCGTCATGACAGCCAGTCCCGCTGCGCCGCTTGCGCCCCTGCCATCGCCGCCGCCCTCCCTCGCCATCGCCCGCAAGGGGCGCGACCATTATCCCCCGGTCGAAACGCATGCCTTTCCGGCCTGTTTCGTCTGCGGCCCTGCACGCACAGACGATGGCCTCTGCATCTTCACGGGCCAGCCGGATGGCTTCGACGGCGTTGCCGACACATGGACGCCGTCTGAGGCCTTTGCAGACGAAACCGGCCAGATCAGGCGTGAAGTCCTCTGGGCTGCACTCGACTGCCCCGGCGCCTTTGCCATTGGCTTTCAGGACAGGCCCATGGTGCTCGCCCGTATCACTGCCGAGATCCACGCGCGCCCTCGCGCTGGCGAAGAAGTCATCGTCGCCGCCTGGCACCTCTATGACGAAGGCCGCAAGCACGGCGCCGCGACAGGCCTGTTCGCCGCAGACGGCACGCTGCTCGCCCAGTCCGAACAACTCTGGATCGACCTGAAGCCCCCGGTGACGGCCGCCTGATCCGCGCAGCCTGTGCCCCCCTTTCCAATCCGGCCGCTTGCGCCTATTGTCCGAAATATCCGAGGGGTGTCCGCGATGGTCGCGGGCTGAGAGTTACCCTTTGAACCTGATCCGGCTCATACCGGCGCGAGGGACGGAGGACAGACTTGACGCTCGACGAGTTCACAGCGCATTGCAAATCCCTCCCGCACTCGACCTATGTCTGCCAGTGGGGCGGCTCCCATGTCTGGAAGATCGGCGGCAAGGTCTATGCCATTGCGGGCGACGATAACGGCGAGATCACCGGCGTTTCGTTCAAGGTCACGCCCATCGCCTTCCATATCCTGAAAGAACAGCCCGGCTGCCGCGGCGCGCCGCATCTTGCCTCGCGCGGCATGAAATGGATCCAGCGCACCGGCGACGAGACCATGTCCGACGCCGAACTCCTCACCTATATCCGCGACAGCTACCGGCTCGTGGCTGCTGGCCTCACCAAGAAGCTGCAAAAGGAACTCGGCCTGTCGCCCGCCGTCCCGAAAGGGTTTCCGTCATGAACAAGGCCGCCCTCGCCGCGTCCAGTGTGGAGGCCGCCTTTGACGCTTTCCCCCCGCCTGCGCGCGCCTACCTCCTGAAGCTGCGCGATCTCATCCGCGCCACCGCGCAGAAAACACAAGGCGTCGGCCCGCTCACCGAAACCCTGAAATGGGGCGAGCCCGCCTACCTCACCAGCGCCACCAAAAGCGGCACCACAATCCGCCTCGGCTGGAAGCCCGCCGCGCCGAACACCGCCCAGCTTCTCGTCCATTGCTCCACCACGCTCGTGAACGAATGGCGCGACCTCTACGCCGGCACGCTCGCCTTCTCCGGCACGCGCGCAATCGACCTCGATATCACCGCGCCCCTGCCGCGCGCCGAACTCGCCCATTGCATCGCAATGGCCCTCACCTATCACGCAAGAAAGCCAGCCAAATGAACAAGCCCGCCGACCAGTCCGCCTTCGAAACGCCCACCGTCACCACGGGGCCGCTCCCTGCCAGCCGCAAGGTCTATTCCCATCCGCTGCCGGACCTTGCCGTCCCCCACCGCGAGATCGACCTTCACCCCAGCGCCAACGAGCCGCCCGTCGCCGTCTACGACACGTCCGGCCCCTATACCGACCCGTCGGTCACCATCGACGTCGAAAAAGGCCTCGCCCGCGACCGGCGCGAATGGATCCTGGAACGCGGCGGCGTGGAGGAATACGAAGGCCGCCATGTGAAGCCGGAAGACAATGGCGGCGCCAATGGCAAATACCTCGCCCGCGAGTTCCCCGTCCGCCACAAGCCCCTGCGCGGTCTCGATGGCCACAAGGTCACGCAATATGAATTCGCCAAGGCCGGCATTGTCACCAAGGAAATGGTCTACGTCGCCACCCGCGAAAACATGGGCCGCGCGCAGGCCCACGAAGACGCCGCCGCCACCATCGCCGACGGCCAGTCCTTCGGCGCCCATATCCCCGAATTCATCACACCCGAATTCGTCCGCGACGAGATCGCCTCGGGCCGCGCCATTATCCCGTGCAATATCAACCATGCCGAGCTGGAACCGCAGATCATCGGCCGCAACTTTCTTGTAAAAATCAACGCCAATATCGGCAACTCGGCCGTCACCTCCTCGGTGGAGGAAGAAGTCGACAAGATGGTCTGGGCCATCCGCTGGGGCGCCGACAATGTGATGGACCTCTCGACAGGCCGCAACATCCACAACACGCGCGAATGGATCCTGCGCAACTCCCCCGTGCCCATCGGCACCGTGCCGATCTACCAGGCGCTGGAAAAGGTCGACGGCGTCGCTGAAAACCTCACCTGGGAAATCTATCGCGACACGCTGATCGAACAGGCCGAACAGGGC
>TARA_R110002033_G_scaffold4219_8_pt1 | contig 10832 bp, 10 predicted proteins | sample TARA_R110002033 | Tara Oceans TARA_R110002033 (sample SAMEA4397051) | marine metagenome | biome: Polar Biome; feature: [SRF] surface water layer (ENVO:00010504); material: water (ENVO:00002006), including particulate matter (ENVO:01000060) such as... | depth 5 m
AGGAGTCGTATTGGTAATAGTGCGTCCATTATTGGTAGAAACTGGTGAAGAGACTTGGCCTGGTTGGGCAGCTTGTCCATCCCATTCATCACCATTAATTACATTTGCAGCGTCAATTTTGGTTGTGTTTGCTAAAGCTTCACCAATAGACCATGCTCTAATAGCCATTTCTTTTAACGCTTTTATCTTTTCTGGTGATTCATCACTTTTTATAATAATATTTGTAACTACTTTATCTGTAAAACCTGCCCAGTTATCAGTCATAATATCGTTCCATCTAAAAAAAAATTCTGTTTCAACTTTTACATCTTCAACTTCCAATCCCATTATTTGTATACTTCTTTCGACCTGAGTTAGAAGGTCTGAAGTTGCTCCAGCTGTAAAGTACGTTAGTGGGTTTGGTACACTCTGAGGATTGCCACCTTCATCACTTGTCATTTGCCATGCATTGAAATTGTCTTCACCTATGGTTTTTACCACACCTTTTTTTAGAAAAGGCTTTTCTTTATTCAAAACTCTTTTTGCCGAAGTCACAACATTCTCAGTAATAGCACCATTTACAGGTGTTGCTTTTGTAGGATAAAATGTTGTTGGCTGGTTAAAATTATCAACTTGTTTTACTACTTTATATTCTTTTGGAACTTGGTTTGCATCATCTTGTGCATATAGAACTCCACTTCCGATGAAAAGAGCTGTAAGCAAAGCTATAGCTCTAGTGTTTTTTATTGTTTCCATTGTTCACTTATTTAGATTGTTAATGAGCAACAAAGGTGAAGTACAATAATTTCAAAAACATTGACAAATGATAAATAAAATCACTTTTTAGCTTTTATTCTGCTTAAACTCTCTTGTGTAATACCAAGAAAATGAGATAAATTTTTATTTGATAAACGTTGAACTAGACGTTTGTCGTTTTTTAGTAAATAGTCATATCGCTGTTTTGCGTCTAACCTTAAAAAAGTTTCGATGCGCCAGTGATTATTGAGATATGTAATTTCAAGCATTTTTATGTAAAAATCTTTAAAAAGGGAGCTCTTGCTAAGTTCTAATTTAAAATCAGTATACGAAATAGCTAACAATTTAGAAGGTTCAACTACAGTAATATACTCGTTAGAAGACGTCTGATTTATAAAACTGTGTATAGATGAAATTAATTGATTTTCAAAAGCTACATATCGTATGGTTTCTTGCCCATTAGCATCAATGAAATTTGCTTTTACACAGCCTTTTATAACAAAATATAAATAACGACAAACGTTACCATCTTCAATCAGAACTTCACCTTTTGAAGCTTCAACATATTTAAAATGTTTTACAACTTCAGAAATTTCATCTGTAGTACATGTAAATTTATTTGTAAAAAAATGTTCTAAACTTTCAGTCATAGTAAATGTCTAAATACTAACTTTTAAAATGTTATGTAATAAAAACGTTATCTTACTAAGGTACCTAAAAAATAACCTAAAAAAAAGAGGAATAATCATTACAGATTATTCCTCTTTTCTTTAATTGAAAACAGATTACTGTTTAATGGTTTTAAAACTATATTGTCCTTTGTCTGAAAATAATTTAACAATATAAGGACCAGAAGTAAGTGTTGATAAGTCTAATTGAAATTGATAAGCATTAGTTTGCTTAGAATACATATTCTGACCTAATAAATTATATATTTTCACATAGCTAATTTCTGAGTTGTATTCAATATTTAGTATGTTCTTTACAATCGTAGGATATACAGATAAAGCGTTTGTGTCAAACTCACTAGTGCTCAAGCTTCCAATTGCTAAAGTAAAATCGATTGCTTGTCCATAGCCTTGTTGAACACCCATTCCAAAAGGGTCAAACGAAATTGCACAAGGGTCTATAATAGCTGTAGAATCAGAATCAGTATATGTTTTTGTAACTCTAATACGTGTAGTGCCAGCAAGAGCATCTGAAGGCACTGTAATATCCATTGAAACTGAAGTTCCGTCGCTACCTGTTGTGTTTGTTAATGTTCCGATAGCGTAAACTTCGTTAGCATCATCTAGAATATCGTTTTGATTCCAGTCTATGAATGCAACTATATTAGTATCAAAATCTCCATAGGTATTACCTTCAACGGTAATAGTGTTAACACCACCAGGTGTAACATTTGCGATAATAGCAGTTTGGTCAATAAGAAGAGAGGCTGAATCTGAATTAGTAATAGAGGTTGTATCAAAAGTAATTGAAGTGATCTCTTCAATAGTAGCACCTGGAGTGATGTCACAGTATGGATCAGGAAATGTTTGCGCTTGTGTTGAGATAGTTAAAAGTAAAAATGCTAGAGTAATTTTTTTCATATTGGTTATGTTTTAAGTTAAGTATGAAGTTAGTGAATATTAAACTCAAAAAACTTTAAATATTAGACTTTAACAAATTAATATTTAGTTATTTACATATTTTTTTATACGCCTTTGTAAAGACCATATACAAATTAAATAAAACCAAATCATAAAAAAGGTTTCGAATTTTCTGTGTGTAGAATAGTCATTATTCTTTTCAAAATTCACTAAACTATTTGTGCTAATTATCATTAGCATAAAACCGCAAAACATGGCTAATATATGAAATGGCATTAATGGTGTAAAAAATGAAAGTGTAAATAATACATATAGAAAGTAAACAATAGGGTAAATTGTGATTAGCCCAATAATCCGTAGTTTTAATTTGTTAGAATTCTTGTTCGTTTTATACTCTAACTGATAGTAGATTGAAAATAGCCAAATGTAAAATGGAAGTCCGAAAAGAAATAAAAAGAACATTTTACGAGGTGACTGTTCTAAAAACCATTTTGTGATATTATTCATATTACTCTAAATTATAAGGGAAGTTGCAAAACCTAAAACAAACAACGCTGAGATAAGTAGATATGTAATAAAAGTGTTTCTTGGGTATTTTTGCTTTATGTTTCTACTCGTTTTTTTTTTAATGAAAATTAATTCAACAATCCAACCCAAGGTATAAATAACGTTCAATAAAAACCCAATGATAATGTAAATAAGCGGAATAGTTATATAACAAATATAGAAGCTTAAAAGCCCAACAAGTAACATGACAATGTTATAGGGAATTCTTCTTATTTCCCACCACAGAATTATTTCCCACCATTTTTTGTCAGTTCTATCTGTTCTGTGAAATTTCATTAATTTTTTAAGTTGGTTTTTAAATTTAGATAAAATTGAATTCGGTGTAATTATAGAAAATTAACTACTCATATTAGAGATACATTCTTCTCTAATTTTCCATATCTCATCAAAATTAAAAGGGATGTTTTCATTTTCAATCCAAGACCTAATAAATGCTTTATGATAATCAACTTTAAATTCAATAACCTGATAAGATTCAATTTCTTGCTCTAAAAGGATGTCATTTTTTATATGGTTAAAGTTAGCATGGCGAGAGGTGTAATCTTCGTATACGCCAGCAACAGACAAATAGCAGTGGGCTTCTGGCATATAATCGAGATTATTATCAATGAGCACATTTCCAATTTTTGGTGTGTTTAAAGCATTCATTTTATAAATGCCAAGTATCAGTTTTATGTTTGGTAAATTGTTTAAATCAGCAGCATGTTTTAAAAACGCATGTTTAGAACTACAAGAACCTTTGTTCTCGGTAATTACGAGAGAGAAATCTGTTCGGTTATTGTTTCTTCCGTAGGGTAAATGTTTAACGAAATCCGTTAATTGAGCCCATGTAAATAGGCCTTTTTCTGCGAATATTGAAGATAAGTTATTGGAGGTTTGTAGTTGAAAATCGGTTGTCATTTATAACGCTTTGGAAGTCGTCAACTAAGTTCGGCAATTTTCATCAATATTCCTCAGAAAAAATAACATATCAACAAACCATAAACAAATAGGGAATAAGTCATTAAATTTCGTAATTTTGCCTGCGTTTAAAAACGTATCATGACCACAAACCCTAAATATATTTTTGTAACAGGAGGCGTGTCTTCTTCTCTAGGAAAAGGCATTATAGCTGCATCTTTAGCTAAACTTCTACAAGCACAAGGTTACAGAATTACCATTCAGAAATTAGATCCATATATTAATATTGATCCAGGAACTTTAAATCCATACGAACATGGCGAATGTTATGTCACCGATGATGGTGCTGAAACCGATTTGGATTTAGGACATTACGAACGTTTTTTAAACGTACCAACTTCACAGGCTAATAATGTTACAACTGGTAGAATTTACCAAAGCGTTATCGACAAAGAAAGACGTGGTGAGTTTTTAGGTAAAACCGTACAAGTCATTCCACATATTACAGATGAGATTAAACGAAGAATTCAAATTCTAGGTAACTCTGGTGATTACGATATTGTAATTACTGAAATTGGAGGAACCGTTGGTGATATTGAGTCTTTACCATACATTGAGGCTGTTAGACAATTAGAGTGGGATTTAGGCGAACACAACACTTGTGTTATTCATTTAACCTTAGTGCCTTACTTATCTGCTGCAGGAGAATTAAAAACAAAACCAACCCAACACAGTGTAAAAACATTGATGGAAAGTGGAGTACAAGCAGATATTTTAGTTTGTAGAACAGAGCATAAACTAAACGAAGGTTTAAAAACCAAGTTAGCTCGTTTTTGTAATGTAAGAAAGGAAGCTGTTATTGAATCTATTGACGCATCTACAATATATGATGTACCTAACCTAATGTTAGAAGAAGGTTTGGATAAAGTGGTTCTAAATCAATTACAACTTAAAAGTGATGTGCCAGATTTAACAACTTGGAATACATTTGTAAAGCGTCATAAAAATCCTAAAAGTGAAGTTACTATAGGTTTAATTGGTAAATATGTAGAGCTTCAGGATTCTTATAAATCTATTCTTGAAGCCTTTATACATGCAGGCGCAGAAAATGAAGTAAAAGTCATTGTAGAGCCTATTCATTCCGAATATTTATCTGAAAGTAATATAGAATTTAAACTCGGACATTTAGATGGTGTTTTAGTGGCTCCAGGTTTTGGAGAACGTGGTATAGAAGGTAAGATTGATGCAGTTCGTTATGTAAGAGAAAATAATATTCCGTTTTTAGGAATTTGTTTAGGAATGCAAATGGCAGTAATAGAATATGCTAGAAATGTCTTAAATCTTAAAGATGCAAATTCTGTAGAAATGGATGAAAACACATCAAATCCAGTAATCAACTTAATGGAATCTCAAAAGGATGTTGTTAATAAAGGTGGAACCATGCGTTTAGGAACATGGGATTGTAAAATTGAAAAAGATAGTACAGCATATAAGGTTTATAAATCTGAATTGATTACAGAACGTCATAGACATCGTTTTGAATTTAATAGTGATTACAAAACACAATTTGAAAATGCAGGATTAGTGCCAACAGGGTTTAATCCAGATACTGGTTTAGTAGAAATAGTAGAAATACCAGAAAATAACTGGTTTGTAGGTGTTCAATATCACCCAGAATATAAGAGTACAGTAAAAAATCCACATCCATTATTTGTGGCATTTGTAGCTGCAGCTTTAAAATATAAGAATAAGAAATAATTATTAAACGTGTCACTTTGGCGCAATTTTAACTTTTGGATAGTTTTTTGGGTTGTTCAATTGTTACCATATAAGACCTGTTAGATTTTAAAAACCTGACAGGTCTAAAACTGAAAAATAAACATGGAAGAAAAGAAATTTGACGTTAAATCTATAATTGGGTTTGTCCTTATATTCGGGATTTTGATATTTATGATGTATCAAAATCAACCAACACCAGAAGAGCTTGAAGCACAGAAAAAAGCAGAACAAGAGCAATTAGCAACTGAAAAAAAGGAGAGCAAACAAGAGGAAACTTTAGTTACTACGGCTAACGATTATACAAATACGCAAGCTCTAGATTCCACAGCGAAAGCAGCACTTCAAAGCAAAGTAGGCTCTTTTGCATATTCCTTAACACTTCCTTCTTCTGCAGATAAGCAAACTACAGTAACGACAGACGTTTTTGAATTAAAATTCAATAATAAAGGCGGCCAGTTATCTCAAGTAAAACTAAAGAACTTTGTAGATTATGATTCTGTTCCTATTTATTTAGTAAAGGACAATAACAGTGCTTTTAATATTAATTTTGGTACTTCAGATAATAGAACTTTAAATACGCAAGACTTTCCTTTTCAGCCAACTGTAACTAAAAGTGGTGAAAATACAGTAGTTTCTATGAAGCTTAAAGTTTCTGAAACTGCTTTTTTAGAATACCGTTACGAGTTAAAGCCTAACGATTATATGATTGATTTCTCAATCAAATCTCAAGGTTTAAGTAATGTTTTTAATACCTCTCAACCTATTACTTTAGATTGGAAACAAAAAGGTATTCGTCATGCAAAAAGTATAGCTTACGAAAATCGCTACACAAGATTAACCTACATGCATGATGAAGGTAAGGTTGACAAGCTTTCTCAGACTGGAGATGATGATGAGATAGCAGAAGACGTAGAGTGGTTATCTTATAGACAATTCTTTTTCAGTTCTATTTTGGTTTCAAATGATAGTCCATTTAAAGATGTTGCAATGACATCTAAGAATTTAGTAGATGATGAAGAAATAGATACTTTATTTACAAAAATATATACGTCTAAATTACCATTAGCATATAATGGTGGTGAATTAAATAAGAGTTTAGGATTGTATTATGGACCAACTAAGGCTGAAACTTTAAAATCTTACGATAAAGGTTTAGAACAAAGTATACCATTTGGTTGGGGAATTTTTGGATGGATAAACAAAATTATCTTTATTCCTTTATTCGGATTTTTAATTCAGTATCTACCATATGGAATTGCAATTATAGTAATGACCATTTTGGTTAAAATATTATTGTCTTTTGTACAGTACAAGCAGTTCTTATCTCAGGCGAAGATGAAAATTTTAAAGCCAGAATTAGATGCTGTTAGAGAAAAGTATAAAGACAATAAACTAAAGGCGCAACAAGAAACAATGGCAATTCAGAGTAAAGCTGGTGCTAGTCCATTGAGTGGATGTTTACCAGGTTTAATGCAGATACCTGTATTCTATGCCTTATTTCAGTTTTTTCCAACAGCTTTTGATTTAAGACAGAAAAGTTTCCTTTGGGCAGACGATTTAAGTTCTTATGATTCTATTTTAGAATTACCATTTAGTATCCCTCTATACGGAAGTCATGTAAGTTTATTTCCAATATTAGCTGCAGTAGCCATTTTCTTCTATATGAAGATGACTACAGGTCAGCAAGTAGCATCACAGCCAACACAAGAAGGTATGCCAGATATGGGTAAAATGATGAAGTATATGATTTACTTCTCACCATTATTAATGTTAGTATTCTTTAATAATTACGCTTCTGGTTTAAGTTTATATTACTTCATTTCTAATTTAATTAGTATTGGTATTATGCTAGTGATTAAAAACTACATTATCGATGAAGATAAAGTATTAGCTAAAATTGAAGTCAGTAAAACAAAGCCTAAGAAACAAAACAAGTTTCAGAAGAAAATGGCTGAAATGATGGAACAAGCTGAAGCGCAAAAGCAAGCGCAACAGAAGGGTAAAAAGAAATAATTTTTATAAACGAATTAAAAAAAGCCTTAACATTTATGTTGAGGCTTTTTTATTTATAAATGTTTAAGTATTAAAATTGATACATGTAATAGAGAAGATATTAAGGTCATTGTAGATGGTCTTAATGCTTATAATTTATAAAAAGTTGCTGCTTTAGCTTCGGTTTGGATACCTTTAGGATACAATATAAAAGATAATAATGATAAGGTAGTTAGAGGTGTGTTAGCAGGAATAAATAACTGGAATGGATTAGAAATTAAAATCCTTTGGGTGGAAGAAAACTTTAGAAAACAAGGGGTTGGTTCAACTTTACTAGTTCATTTAGAAAATGAAGCAAAGAAAAGAGGTACTTCAATGGCAATGGTAGATACTTTCGGTTTTAATGTAGAAGGTTTTTATCTAAAGCATAATTATGAAGTCATAGGAGAATTACAAGGTTTTCCAAAAAATCACAAACGAGTTTACTTTTCAAAAAAAATTATAAAAGTAAAAGCCCAAACTTAGGGTTTGAGCTTTTACAATCTAACTATTAATCAACTTAATACGAGGTAATCAGCCTCTTTATTTTTTTTACTGTGGTGTTAATATTACTTTGTCAATTACATGCACAACGCCATTCATACTTTGAATATCTACTAAAGAAACGATTATGTTACTTACTCTTCCATTAGCATCAGTTAAAGTAAAAGCCGTGTTATCTGCTGTAATATCACCACCAAGAGTTGTTACTGTCCCATTTGGTAGTTGAGAAGACTGCACATTAGCATTTACAATGTGGTATAATAATACTGCATTTACTGTTTCAGTTCCTAAATCAGATAATCCAGATGCATTTAGTTCCGTTAATAAATCTGAAAAGGCATCATTTGTCGGTGCAAATACTGTAAAAGGACCAGCTGTAGCGTCAGATACTGTTTCTATGTAAGGTACTGTTGGCGCACCTGTATCAGCATAAACTAAAGCATCTACTAGTGTAGATAAAGCAGGATTTGTTGTTGCAAATGTTGCAATAGTTGGTAACCCAATAACTTCATCAACAATATGGACTATACCATTTGAAGCCATGTTATCCGCATTGTCAACTGTAGAGACTCCATTTAAAACAACACCACTTGTTGTATTAAAGTATAAGCTCAAATTCTCTCCATTTGGACCTGTTGCACCTGTACTAGCGTAACCAGAGCCAGCAGTTACTAAAGCCGTAGAATTAATAGTTTCACCTATAATTACATGGTTTAATAATATGTTTCTTACTAAATCTTCTTCAGTAGTAGATAAATTATCTAAATCTAAACCTGTGGCTGCAAGTAAGTCAGCAAAAGCAGCATTTGTTGGTGCAAATACTGTAAATGGTCCATCACCTTGTAAAGTAGTTACTAAATCAGTTGCTTGTAAAGCTGCCGCAAGAGAAGTTAAATTGTTCGCTAATGCAATGTCTACAACTGTTGTAGGCGTTGTTGTTCCGTTGTCGTCATCATCACTACAAGAAGTAAATGTAATTGCTAATAGAAATACTGCAAGTAATTTGAAGTTTTGTGAAATAATTTTCATTGTTTTGAGTTTTTAAAATTGTTCAACATTCAAACCTTCTTGGTTTGTTTAACAAATATACGATATGGTTAAACAAAAAGTTTACGTCCTTTTCATTTTAACAGTATTTTTAACAACTGTTTATGCTCAAAAATCAGTAAACCAATTCGATAAAGACGGAAAACGTCACGGTATATGGACTAAAAACTACCATAAGACTGACCAAAAGCGATACGAGGGGAATTTTGTTCACGGTAAAGAGGTCGATTCGTTTAAATACTACACATTGTCTTCTGGTAAAAGTGTGCTGAGTGCTGTAAAAGTCTTTAATGAGAACGATAGTATTGCAGATGTTACCTTTATAGCTTCTACTAAAAAAGTAATTAGTAAAGGTAGAATGAACGGCAAACGCTTTATTGGCGAATGGGTTTTTTATCATAAAAATTCTTCAGATGTAATGATTATAGAGCATTATAATGACGAAGGTTTATTAGAAGGTGAACGTTTTGTTTATTTTAAAAATGGAAAAGTAGCCGAAAGTGCCAATTACAAAAATGGTGAGCTACACGGTGAGTCTAAATGGTATTCTGAAAAAAATGTTTTGCTAAGACATGCTAATTATAAGGATGGTCATTTAGAAGGTAAAACCATTCATTATGATTCAGAAGGTAAAATTGTATCTGAAGGTCATTATATTAAAAGTCAGAAAAAGGGAATTTGGAAATATTATAAAGGAGGCGAACTCTCAAAAAAAATAGACCATACCACACAAGAAGTGATATATAAGAAAGAATAGCTTAAAACTATGCTGACAATAGAATTTCAGAATGGCAATCTTAATAGGATTGCCTTTTTTATTTTGTAATTTTGCCGAAGTTTTTTCGAACTAATTATGAAACTAATATTGGTGTGATTGGGTTTGAACAAATTCGTCACTTCGAGTGAAATTCCTTTTTTTTGAATTTTGTATCGAGAAGCAATTAAAGTTATGAAGGTTCTCGATACAATTACGATAAAAGAATTGTAATCACGCGAACTGACGTTCAAATAAAAAGAGATTAATTAATATGAAAAGAGTCATCGTAGGACTTTCAGGAGGAGTAGATTCTAGTGTTGCAGCTTATCTTTTAAAAGAGCAAGGCTATGAGGTTATTGGTCTGTTTATGAAAAATTGGCACGATGATTCCGTGACCATTTCAGATGAATGTCCTTGGTTAGAGGATAGCAATGATGCCATGTTGGTTGCAGATAAATTGGGAATTCCTTTTCAAACGGTAGATTTAAGCGTGCAATACAAAGAGCGTATTGTAGATTATATGTTTAATGAATACGAAAAAGGACGTACACCAAATCCTGATGTACTTTGTAATCGCGAAATAAAGTTTGATGTCTTTATGGACATCGCTTTAGAATTAGGTGCAGATTACGTAGCAACTGGTCATTATTGCAGAAAGGGAACGATTGAAAAAGATGGAAAAGAAATCCATCAGTTGTTAGCTGGTGCTGACGATAATAAAGACCAATCTTATTTTCTTTGTCAATTGTCTCAACAGCAATTAGCAAAAGCATTATTTCCTATTGGCGAATTACAAAAACCAGAGGTTAGAGAAATCGCTAAAGCGCAAGATTTAATTACGGCCGAAAAGAAGGATTCTCAAGGTTTGTGTTTTATTGGTAAAGTAAGATTGCCAGAATTTTTACAACAACAATTAAAACCAA
>TARA_R110002033_G_scaffold64440_5_pt1 | contig 10823 bp, 9 predicted proteins | sample TARA_R110002033 | Tara Oceans TARA_R110002033 (sample SAMEA4397051) | marine metagenome | biome: Polar Biome; feature: [SRF] surface water layer (ENVO:00010504); material: water (ENVO:00002006), including particulate matter (ENVO:01000060) such as... | depth 5 m
TCATTACATGGGCTGCTCGACCTTCTCGAACTTCACCGTCCTGCCCGAGATCGCTGTCGCGAAAATCCGCACCGACGCGCCTTTCGACAAGGCCTGCTATGTCGGCTGCGGCGTCACGACCGGCGTGGGCGCCGTCACGAACACGGCCAAGGTCCAGGTCGGCGACAATGTCGTCGTCTTCGGCCTCGGCGGCATCGGCCTCAACGTGCTGCAGGGCGCCCGCATGGCTGGCGCCGACAAGATCATCGGCGTCGACATCAACGACTCCAAGAAGGAATGGGGCGAGAAATTCGGCATGACGCATTTCGTCAATCCGAAGAACACGAAAGACGTCGTCGCCCACATCGTCGAACTGACCGATGGCGGCGCGGACTATTCCTTTGACTGTACCGGCAATACGGACGTGATGCGCCAGGCCCTCGAATGCTGCCATCGCGGCTGGGGCACCTCGATCATCATCGGCGTGGCAGAGGCCGGCAAGGAAATCTCGACCCGTCCCTTCCAGCTCGTCACCGGGCGCAACTGGCGCGGCACGGCCTTCGGCGGCGCCAAGGGCCGCACCGATGTGCCGAAGATTGTCGACTGGTACATGAACGGCAAGATCCAGATCGACCCTATGATTACCCACGTCATGAAGCTCGACAAGATCAACGACGCGTTTGACCTTATGCATTCCGGCGAGAGCATTCGGAGTGTTGTCGTCTACTAAATTCAGTTCCAGCAAGAAAGAGAACGAACATGTACAGCCATATGATGGTCGGCACGAACGACATCGAAAAATCCAAGACCTTCTACGACGCCCTGTTCACATCGGTCGGCGGCAAGCCCGCGATCACCGATCCGAAGGGTCGGCTCATCTACATGCACAATGGCGGCATCTTCCTTGTGACACCGCCCATTGACGGCAAGCCCGCCACGCATGCCAATGGCGGCACGATCGGCTTCGCCATGGACTCCCCGGAGCAAGCCGACACATGGCACAAGGCTGGCGCCGCCGCTGGGGGCACGCCGATCGAGGATGCGCCCGGCTGGCGTGAAGGCAATGGCCAGCGCCTCTACCTCGCCTACCTGCGCGACCCGGACGGCAACAAGCTCTGCGCCCTGCATCGCGGATAGGCTCACGATGACGGACTGGAAACTTCCCTGGAAGGCCAGCTGCCTGTGCGGCGGCGTGCAGATGAAAATCTCCGCGCCGCCCATGGTCACCATGGCCTGCCATTGCCGCGGCTGCCAGAAACTGACGAGCGGCCCCTATTCGCTCTCCATGTTCCTGCCGGACGAAGGGTTCGAAGTGACCAGCGGCGAGCCCGTGATCGGCGCGCTGAAGGGCGAGCATCGCCACTTCTACTGTCCGGACTGTATGTCCTGGCTGTTCACGCGCCCGGCCGGCATGGACATGGTCAATCTCCGGTCGACCATGCTCGATAATGCCGCCTGGGCCGCACCGATCATGGAAACCGGCACAGCCACCCGTTTGCCTTTCGCGCAAACCGGGGCAGAGTTCTCATATGAGGAATTCCCCGAAATGTCTGACTTCCCGAAGATCATGCAGGCCTTTGCAGATCACGGCGCCAGACCGGACAACAGCTGATGAAAAGAGAGACGAACATGATGAAATGGGCAGTGATGGGCATGGCGCTTACCAGCCTTGCGGGCTGCGTTGCAGTCGAAGCCAATGAATTTGGGGCGAAACCCACTGTCAGCCATTTCGGCAGCCAGGCCATGGGCGGCACGCAGCTGCCTTTCTCCAAATCGGTTACGGCAGGCGACACGATCTACATTTCCGGCGAACTCGGTACGGATCCTGCCACAGGCAAGCTTGTCACGGGCGGCACCGGCCCTGAGACGACGCAGATATTCCTCAACATGGAGCGCACGCTCGCCAGCCAGGGCGCAGATCTCTCCAACATTGTGAAATGCACCGTCTACCTCAACAATATCGACAATTTCGGCGAGATGAACGAGGCCTACAAGGCTGCCCTGCCTGATCCAAAGCCCGCCCGCGCAACCGTGGCCGTGACGGCCCTCGCCATGGGCGCCAGCCTTGAGATCGACTGCATCGCCGTGAAGTCATGAGCGACGAGGCCCCCAAGGACTGGAAACTCAAGCTTCGTTACGGTCAGACGGATACCCGTTATGAGCACTTCGCCATGGTCGCCGATGGCGAAGTGGTTGAAGCCAATGCCGACTTCAAGACAGAGGTCGGCCCCTGCGTCCTCTCGATGAAGGCATGGGCAAAGGACACCGAGGAAGCCGCCGAAATGATGATCGCGATCAGCAATCATCTCGGCTTCAAGATGGCCGGCAAGATCGATATCTATGCCACCGAGCCTGATGCTCCGCCCAAGGAAAAACCCTACGGCTACGACCTGAAGTTCACGCCTTACGAGGGCACAAGCCCAACAGTACAATAGCTGCCGGGCGAAGGGTGCCGCGTCCCCTGCGAAGGCAGGGGCGCGCCCGCCTAGGCCAGCTTCAGCCGGAAATCCTTGCGCACAAGTCGCGCCGGAAGACGAAACTCCATCAGCGGCGCCCCGCCCACACGGTCCAGCAGCGCCGCCAGCCGCGTCTTTTCGCTGTCATCCATCACATCAATCTCGTCCGTCACCGCCTGCAGCCGCCAGAGCGGGAAGCTCCGCGCCGCGCCGTCACCATCGAAACCGCCAGTCATGAATTCCACCGCACCAAAGCCGCGCGGCACGTCGGTCCCGGCGCTCACGGTCTTCACCCACTCGCCGAACAGCGCCGCCGTCTTGACCAGCATCGGCATCTGCTCACTCATCTGACGACTGAGTATCGGCTCCAGCGTCTTCGGTACGGCGTCATCCGCCAACAGCTCGCCCTTGCCCTGCTCGCCCGCCTGCACCCGGCGTACATAGTCAGCCACTGTCGGCGCCAGCCGCTCCATGATCCGCCCACTCTCCGGGTCGCGCAGCAGGTGCGTATAAAGCGGTCCGTTCAGCGCAAAGTCGCCCAGCGACGGCCGCTCGCCCAGCAGGTAAGCGTGATGGCGCAAGTGCTCCGTCATATCCTTCAGGAAGGCTTCATACGCGGCCTCCACGCCCGGAATATTGCCTTCGCTGACGCCCAGCATGGCCACGGCGCCCTTGAACCGCTCGCCATTCTTCCGGCCGACCGCATATTGCTCGGTCGGCGGCGCGTCCGGCGCCGAGATGCGCCCGAACTCGCCATAGGCCCAGTCCTCATTATAGTTCCACCGATAGTGCATGGCCGGCAGCACCAGCCACTCATCGGCATAGAGTTCCATCAGCCGCGACACGACCCGCTGCACGCGGCCATCCGGCATCGCGCGCGGCCCGTCCGGCGTCGCGGCCTCCACCGCGTCGATGATGTCCGCCGTGTCCTGCACCACTTCGCCGTCCGGCATCTCCATCACGGGAATCACCGGCCAGCCGACCTTGGGCAGAATCACATCACGGTAAACCTCGCGCGTGGCGATACGCTCTTCGAAATCTGCCCCGCGCCAGCGCAGGTAGGCGCGCGCCTTGCCTGAAAAGTAACTGACCTCCGCGCCATAGAGAACATAACCGCTCATGCCTTGATCCTTCTGCCCGGTTCGGGCCATGCTTGGCGCCAACCCGAAGGAGCGCTTTTTCATGACCCTAACCCCCGTATCCTCATGGGCAAGCTTTGGCGGCACACTCTCTGTGCATGACCATGAGAGCGCCGTCACCGGCACCACGATGCGCTTTGCCGTCTACAGCCCCCCGCAGGCGAAAAAAGGCCCGGTCCCGGTCCTCTGGTACCTGTCCGGCCTCACCTGCACCTGGGCCAACGTGATGGAAAAGTCCGGCCTCCAGCGTGCCGCCTCCGAGCATGGCATCATGATCATCGCCCCCGACACCAGCCCGCGTGGGCCCGACGTGCCGGATGATGACGCCTATGATCTCGGCCAGGGCGCTGGCTTCTATCTCACCGCCACCGAGGCGCCGTGGGACAAGCATTATCGCATGGACCAGTACATCACCCGCGAGCTGCACGCGATCATCGCCGCCAACTTCCCGGCCGACATGGAACGCCAGGGCATTTTCGGCCACTCCATGGGCGGGCACGGCGCGCTCACGCTCCACTTCAAGTATCCGGGCACCTATCGCTCCTGCTCGGCCTTCTCGCCGATCACCAGTCCGTCGCGCGTGCCATGGGGCGAGAAAGCCTTCACCGCCTATATCGGCCCGCCCTCGATCGCCTGGGAACAGTATGACGCGACCGAACTCGTCCAGACCCGCCAGACAGACGCCCACATCCTGATCGACACAGGCAAGGCCGACCAGTTCCTCGAAACCCAGCTGAAGCCGGACATCTTCATTGAGGCGTGCGAGAATTCAGGACAGGCCCTGACCTACCGCCTGCATGAAGGCTATGGCCACGATTACTATTTTATCGCCACCTTCATGAGCGATCACATCGCCCACCACGCCAAGGCCCTGAAAGCCTAGACCGCTTTCGCGTGGCGGCGGGGCGCGGGCTTGAACCGTCCGTCGAAGCTCTGGGCAACGGTCCGCAGCATCACCCGTGCTGACAGCGGCACGGTCACGACGCCGTCATTCACCTTGCACAATCCCGCCGGCACAAGGAAACGCGCCGTCTCCAGTGCATCGTCCAGCGCGTCAGGTGCGGCGCCCATCTCGGCGCACACCTCGGCCACGTCGACGCGCAGATCGCACATCAGGCGTTCGATGGCGCGGGCGCGAAGCCGGTCGTCATCCGTCAGCGCAATGCCCCGCTCACTGGGGAGACGACCCGCCCGGACCGCATCACGCCAGGCGTTGCGATCCTTCAGGTTCTGCACATAGCCCTCCGCGAATTGCGAGATGGATGATGTGCCGAGCCCGACAAGCGTGTCGCACGGGTCGTCGGTATAGCCCTGGAAATTGCGCCGCAGCTGTCCTGCCTTCGCCGCCACCGCGAGGCTGTCATCCTCCCGTGCGAAATGGTCCAGCCCGACCGGCACGTATCCGGCATCCAGCAGGATGGCCGTCGCCGCCTCGGCCTGTTCAAACCGGGCCTCGATATCCGGCAGCATGTCCTCGCGGATCGCCGCCTGATGCTTGGCAAACCAGGGCACATGCGCATAGCCGAACACCGAGATGCGTGACGTGCCCTGCAGCACGGCAAAGGCTGCGGCCTCTTCCACATCGGCCACGGTCTGGCCCGGCAGGCCATACATCAGGTCCATATTATGCTTGGTGATACCTGCGGCGTTGAGGCGGGCAATCACGCGCTCCACCTGTACGCGCGGCTGCACCCGGTTGATGGCTTTCTGCACATCCAGGTTCAGCGTCTGCACGCCAAGGCTCACGCGATTGACGCCCGCCCCCGCCATGGCCTCGACCTGCGCTTCGGAAAGCACGCGCGGGTCCAGCTCCATCGCAATCTCGGCATCGGGCCGCATGGCGAAGCGCTGGCCGATATGGCCGATCAGCGCTGCCATGTCCTCCGGACGCAGGGAATTGGGAGACCCGCCTCCAAAGTGAAGATGCGCCAATCCGCCATGCGGTCCCATCGCATCGGCCCAGAGATCGATCTCGGCATGCAGCGTTTCAACATAGGCCGCGATCCGGTCATAGCCGTTCGGCACCGTCGTCGCGCAGCCGCAATACCAGCACAGCTTGTCGCAAAACGGGATATGCGCATAGACGGAGACTGCGGACCCGGGCTTGATATCCCCGGCCCAGGCCCGCGCCTCCTCCGCCCCCACGGCCGGCGCGAAGTCCGCTGCCGTCGGATAGCTTGTGTAACGCGGCACGGGCCGCTGCGCGAAGGTCATCCAGCTCTGTTTCATGCACGAAGAGCTAGCAAATCAGGCACTCGCCGGAACTCAGGAAAACCCCTTAGTCCCGCGCTCGACCCGGCCCAGACCGGGTGCTAGCGTCCCCCCAAAGGAGCCTTTCATGATCAAATCCCTCGCCACTCTCGCTGTCACGCTTTGCCTGGCCACCGCTGCCCATGCCGGCGAGGACGATTTTGTCGCCGGAACACTGGTGCCGGACTATGGAAAATATGCCCCCCGCGAGAGCGCCCGCCTGCCCGAGGGCACGGTCATGAAAGTGGCGTTCGACATGTCAAAGGCCGCTCCTGACGGCGAGATCAACAGCGATCTGGTCAAAGTCGCGCGCTTCCTCAACATGCATGCGGGTTCCGGCGTTGCGCCTGAAAACCTCTCCGCCGCCATCGTTGTCCACGGCGCGGCCTCAGCCGACCTCCTGACCGCCGAAAAGCTCGGCCATGAGAACCCGAACGCCGAACTGATCGCCGAACTCCTCGCCGCCGGCGCCACGATCGATCTCTGCGGCACAACGTCAGCCGCACGCGACATTGCGCAGGAAGATCTCCTGCCCGGAATCACCATTTCGCTGTCCGCAATGACGTCTCATGCCCTGCTGCAGCAACAGGGCTACACCCTCAACCCCTTCTGAGGGCAATGTCAGCCGCAGTAGCAATGCGGCCTGAAACGTGCAATGAGCGGCAAAACCTCGCTCCGTTCCACGCAAGAACGGTGCGCTGCGCATGGATTCCCCGCGCACGCCCTTGAAAGACATATGCTAAATGACTGATACCCCCCTCGTTCCTCCGGCTCTTGCCGAGGCGCTCGCCGCACGTGGCTATGAGAGCCTTACACAAGTGCAATCCGCTGTGATTGCTACAGAGCTGACTGGACAAGACCTCCTCGTTTCCGCCCAAACCGGGTCCGGCAAGACCGTCGCCTTCGGCCTCGCCATGGCCGGTGACCTGCTCGACGGCGCCGAAAAGTTCGGCAATGCCGATGCGCCGCTTGCCCTGATCGTTGCGCCCACCCGTGAACTTGCCCAGCAGGTCGCCCGCGAACTGCAATGGCTGTACGCCTCAACCGGCGCCCGCATGGCCACCTGCGTCGGCGGCATGGACATGCGCGACGAGAAGAAAGCCCTCGCGCGCGGCGCCCATATCGTCGTCGGCACGCCCGGCCGCCTGTCGGACCATATCAAGCGCGGTTCGCTGGATACGTCCGGCATCCGCGTCGTTGTCCTCGATGAGGCCGACGAAATGCTCGATATGGGCTTCCGCGACGAGCTTGAGCACATCCTCCAGGATACGCCAGCCGAGCGCCGCACCCTGCTCTTCTCCGCGACTGTGCCAAAAGGCATCGCTGCCCTCGCCGGTCGCTACCAGCGCAACGCCGTGCGCGTCACGACCGAAGCCGAGAAATCCCAGCACGTCGATATCGAATACAAGGCCCTGCTCGTTGCCCCTGGCGACGAAGAGAACGCCATCGTCAATATCGTCCGCCATTCCGACAGCGAGAGCGCGCTCGTCTTCTGCACGACCCGCGCAGCCGTAAACAAGCTGATGAGCCGCATGGGCAACCGGGGCTTCCCCGTTGTCGCCCTCTCCGGCGAACTCAGCCAGAAGGAACGCTCCAACGCGCTCCAGTCGCTGCGTGACGGGCGTGCCCGCGTCTGTATTGCAACGGACGTCGCCGCTCGCGGTCTCGACCTGCAGAACCTTGGCCTCGTCATCCACGCCGACCTGCCACGCGATCCGCAGACCCTGCTTCACCGTTCCGGCCGTACAGGCCGCGCCGGTCGCAAGGGCGTCAGCGCGCTTCTGGTCGCGCCAAAGGGCCGCCGCCGCGTCGAACGCCTGCTCAACGATGCCAAGATCGATGCGACCTGGGGCAAGCCGCCCACGGCCGAAGAAATCAACGCCCTCGATGACGCCCGCCTGCTCGCCGATCCGGCCCTTAGCCGCCCGATCCATGAGAGCGAAGCCGAGATGATCGCCAAGCTGATCGAAACGCACGGCGCCGAACAGGTCGTCGCTGCCTTTCTCCGCAAGAGCCGCGAAGGCCGCTCGGCGCCTGAAGACCTGCGCGATGTCGACGACCGCGCCCCGCCGCCCCGCAAGGACCGTGGCGACTGGACCGATCGCGAACCCCGCGAGAAACGCCCCCGCGCCGAGCGCAAGGGCTTTGACAATGCCGCCTGGGTCTCGCTCAACATCGGCCGCAAGAAGAACGCTGAAGCCCGCTGGCTGCTGCCCATGCTCTGCAAGGCGGGCGGCCTCTCCCGCGAGGATATCGGCGCCATCCGCATCAACCCGGCCAACACGCATGTCGAGCTGACCCGCGAGGCCGCTGACCGCTTCTTCGCCTCCCTCGGTGAAGGTGCCTCGCTCGAGAAGGGCATCCGCGCCTTCCCGCTCGACGGCCCGCCAGCCAAGGAGTTCGACGACGAGCGCCCCGCACGCCCGGCCCGTCCGCCACACGTCAAACCGCCTTTCAAGAAGGCCTCGGCCAAGGGCGAAGGCAACTGGAACCCGGATGCCAAGCCGGCCTACAAGTCGAAAAAGCCCAAATGGGAAGAAGGCGCCCCCGCCAAGGCCCCCAAGGAGCCATCGCTGGCCGATTACATCCAGCATGACGGCCCGAAGGACAAAAAACCCTACAAGGGCAAGCCAAAACCGGGCGGCGCAGCCTCCGGCGGCAAGCCCCCGTTCAAGGGCAAACCAGCCTTTGCAAAAGGCGCCAAACCGGCAAAAACCTTCAAGAAAAAGCCCCCTCAGGGCTGAGGCCAGGCCCGGCGCCTGAAAAGCCCGAAATCACCCCTCTCAAGCCCCTGTTTTCATTGCGGAAAACGGGGGCTTTTTTACACTGCTAAATACCCCCCGATTCATTTCCCTTATGGGTCAAAACCCCCTATATTTACGGGGTTATCTGACGAATCGACGAGGATGCAGGAATGGCCGACGAAATCATGGGCGAAACCCCCGAATATGGCGCAGACAGCATCAAGGTCCTGAAGGGCCTGGAAGCGGTCCGCAAACGCCCGGGCATGTACATTGGCGACACCGACGATGGCTCCGGCCTGCACCACATGATCTACGAAGTCGTCGACAATGCGATCGACGAGGCCCTGGCCGGCCATGCCGACCGCGTCACCGTCACGCTCCTGCCCGATGGCAGCGCCGAGATCACCGATAATGGCCGCGGCATCCCCGTCGGCAAGCATACGGGCGAAGGCGTCTCTGCGGCCGAGGTCATCATGACCCAGCTCCACGCCGGCGGTAAATTCGACCAGAACTCCTACAAGGTCTCCGGCGGCCTGCACGGCGTCGGCGTCTCGGTCGTCAACGCCCTGTCCGACTGGCTGGAACTGACCATTCACCGCGAAGGCAGTGAGCACTGGGTCCGCTTTGTGGATGGTGGCCGCGTCGAGGCCCCGCTCATCACACGCGGCCCCTCGCCAATGACGGACAAGGGCAAGCCCTATACCGGCACGGCCGTGCGCTTCATGGTTTCCGCCTCCACGTTCACGATGACCGACTATGACCGCAAGACGCTGGAACACCGCCTGCGCGAGCTGGCCTTCCTGAATTCCGGCGTCCGCATCATCTTCCGCGACGAACGCGAAGCCGAGCCGTTCGAAATCATCCTCGAATACGAAGGCGGCGTGAAAGCCTTCGTCCAGCACATGGACCGCCAGAAAACGCCGATCGTGCCAGACCCGATCTTCGTCACCGGCGAGAAGGATGGCATCACGGTCGAGGCTGCGCTCGAATGGAATGACAGCTACCACGAGAACGTGCTCTGCTTCACCAACAACATCCCCCAGCGCGACGGCGGCACCCACCTTGCCGGTTTCCGTGGCGCGCTGACGCGTATCATCAACAAATATGCCAACGAGACCGGCATCGCGAAAAAGTCCAAGGTCGAAATCTCGGGCGACGATGCGCGCGAAGGCCTCACCTGCGTACTCAGCGTGAAAGTGCCTGACCCGAAATTCAGCTCACAGACGAAAGACAAGCTTGTCTCGTCCGAAGTGCGCCCCGTGGTCGAAAGCCTGATGGGCGAGAAACTGTCTGAATGGTTCGAGGAGCATCCAAAGGAAGCTCACGAGATCATGATGAAGATCGTCGAGGCTGCGGCCGCCCGCGAAGCCGCCCGCAAGGCGCGCGAGCTGACGCGCCGCAAGTCTGCGCTCGACATCACAAGCCTGCCCGGCAAGCTTGCCGACTGCCAGGAAAAAGACCCGGCCAAATCCGAAATCTTCATCGTCGAGGGTGACTCCGCTGGTGGTTCCGCCAAGCAGGGCCGGTCCCGTGACAATCAGGCCATCCTGCCCCTGCGCGGCAAGATCCTGAATGTCGAGCGCGCCCGCTTCGACAAGATGCTCTCTTCCGATCAGGTCGGTACGCTGATCATGGCGCTCGGCGCAGGCATTGGCCGCGACGAGTTCAACATCGAGAAGCTGCGCTACCACAAGATCATCATCATGACCGATGCTGACGTTGACGGCGCGCACATCCGCACCCTGCTGCTCACCTTCTTCTATCGTCAGATGCCGGAGATTATCGAGCGCGGCTATCTCTACATCGCCCAGCCGCCGCTCTACAAGGTGACGCGCGGGCGCTCCGAGCGCTACGTCAAGGATGACGCCGAACTCGAAGCCTATCTCATCGGCGAGGGCACAACCGGCGAAACGCTGATCCTCGACGATGGCACACAGATCGGCAGCGAAGACCTGCGCGACCGCGTGCGTCAGGCCGCTAACTTCCGCGCTGCCCTCCGCCGCCTCGCCCTGCGCGCCCCGGCTGACCTCATCGAACACGCCGCTCTTGCCGGCGCGATGAGCGCCAATGCTGCGCCCGAAACGGCTGATGCCACGGCGGCCCGCCTCAACCTCCTCGCCGAGGAAGGCGAGGACACATGGGAAGGCAAGTTCGAAGACGGCAACCTCATCCTCCACCGCACAGTACGCGGCGTGGACGAAGACGCTGTCCTGCCAGCCGCCCTGCTCGCCAGCCAGGACGCCATCCGCCTCGCC
>TARA_R110002033_G_scaffold11981_22_pt1 | contig 10816 bp, 9 predicted proteins | sample TARA_R110002033 | Tara Oceans TARA_R110002033 (sample SAMEA4397051) | marine metagenome | biome: Polar Biome; feature: [SRF] surface water layer (ENVO:00010504); material: water (ENVO:00002006), including particulate matter (ENVO:01000060) such as... | depth 5 m
ATTTACCCTAAGAGGCCGCCCCCCGCCGATGACCGAATCCTACGCCTCCTTCATGCTGGATCACGCAGCCGGAAACCATGACGGCGCGCTTGAGCTGGCGGGCGACATGCACATGTTGCTGAACCCGAAAGGGGCCGAAACGGTCTGGCTTTGGTCCGTTATTGGCGGCGCGCTGCTGGAGCAGAGTCCCCCAACTGGGCCGTCTGAAAGGCCCAAAGCCAAGCCCTGGCGCCGCAAGACCCGCAAACTGGCACAAAGCGCCCGCGACCTGCTGGCCATGGCCGAGTCCTCCCTGAAATGGAAACGCGGGATTTCCGGTATTTCCTACGCCACCACGGGCACCAGCGGTGCCAAGTTCATCAAGCTGAAACCTGGCCAGTCTGCCCCGGCCCATGGCCATGGGGCCCTTGAAGCGACGGTTGTCCTACAGGGCCAGTTCAGCGATGGCCATGGCGTCTACAAAAGGGGTGACCTCGTTCTCGGTGAACCCGGAAAGCGTCATAAGCCCGCCGCAGTCGGTGACGAGACGTGCATCTGCTTCATCGCCGAAACCAGCAACCCCCTCTGGAACCTGTTCCGATGATCAGACACGCCCTCACAACGGTCGCGCTTTGCCTGCTGCTTGGGCCTGCATGGGCCGACAATATACCTGCGTCTGGTCCGGGACTGGTCACGGAAAACCCCTGGCAGCCCCAGGACGGCGACCGCATTGCCTTTGATGTTCTCCGGAAGGGCAAGCCGTTCGGCACTCACACTGTTTCCTTTACCGTCGAGCCAAACGGCACATTGAAGGCTACCACCGATGTACGCCTGAAGGCGGGACTCGGCCCGATCACGGTGTTTCACTATGAACTGGATGCCACAGAAACATGGAAAGACGGCACGCTCGTCGCCCTGAAAGGCGCCGTGGATGATAATGGCAAGGATGGCTCGGTCAGCGCCGTGCGTGCGGGTGATGAGCTTGAGGTCAACGGCACCGAATATACAGGTGAGGCACCGCTTGGCATCCTGCCATCCAGCCACTGGAACTTTGCGCAGACCCGCGCAAAGGAGCTGCTCTCTACCGAGGATGGCGAGCTGATCAAGGTCAAGGTGCTCGACAAGGGAATGGATACCGTCACCGTCGCCGGCAAGCCGGTCGAAGCGCACCACTATCTCATGGATTCGGCCATCGACGTTGACCTTTGGTATGACGCCCAGGGCCGCTGGGTGAAGCTGGCCTTCGTGGCCCGTGACCAGCAGATCGAATACGTCCTGACCCAGCCCTACTGATACTGAGCTCGTCCCGGAACATTTAGTTTTCCTCCGGCGGCGTTGCTGGTTCTTCCTTCTTTTTCTTCTTGTTGAACAGGCCGCCCAGCGCATCGATGGCGGCTTTCTCGGCTGCATCCTCGAGTGTGGGGGCCTTTGTCTCAGGCTGTGCGGCATCCGGGGTCGCGCCGTCGGTTGCCGGTGTCGCGGTCTGGTTTCCGCCCAGCACCGAACCGAGGATCGCGCCAGCATCACCGCCGAGCTTGCCGGTCAGCTCATCCTTCAGCTTGTTGCCGAGTTCCGCCTTGAGGGCAGACTGAATGCCTGATGTATCCGGCGAAACCTTCAGGTTTGTCCACGCACCTGAAATGCGCACGGGCACCGGAATGCCGTTCAGCTGGATGACGCTGCCATCGCCGTGGCCCTTCTTGTCAACACTCGTGGCGAGACGCAGATCCAAGGCCTGACCGCCGAGATTGATCTTGCCGGATCCATCAATGCCAAGCACCGGGTTGATCAGTTTCATCAGGTCCACATTGGCAACGCCGTCCGTGATCGTGAGCACGGTGTCGAAGCTCGTGAAGTCGGTTTCGGCCGACGGGGAGAGAGCCGACGAGAAGTCGAGATTGGCGAGGCTGCCCGTTGTCAGGGCAGTTTGCAGCGACTGGGCACTGCGCACCAGCTGCGAGACGTTCAGGCCCTTCAGTGCGCCGTCCGTCAGGTTCGTGGTGACCTTGCCGTCCAGCGCATTGACGATGTCATAGAGCGAGTTGCCGGTCGCTGCGCCTGAGAGCTGGAAACCGCCCGTGCCGGTCAGCTTGTCAAAGCCAGCAAGTGTGCCCAGCAGGCTGGACATGCCGACGCCGCTGCCATTCATCGCGAAATCCATGGCGGGCGTTGCGCCCTGCGCATTGACGTTCAGCTTTCCGCTCCAGTTACCGCCAAAGGCCTTGAACTGGGAGAGGTCCGTGGCGAGCTTGCCATTGTCGAGCGTCGTGGAGAGCGCCGCATCGGTCAACTTGACCTTGCCGATGGTCAGGGCGCTGGTCTTTATCTTGATGTCTGCGTCGACGGCCTTGAGGCCTGCGAGATCCAGTGGCTCCTTGCTCCAGCCACTATTGGCTGTAGCCGGCTTATCGGCCGGGTCGCCTTCGCCAAGGAAGGGCGAGAGATCAAGCGGGCCCATGTCGAGGTCGCCGGTGATTTTCGGCCGTTCGCCGGTGAGGTCCACGCCTGCCGTACCCTTGCCGGTAATGTCGTCGAGCGTGAGCGTCAGGCCTGTGAGGCTCAGCTTCTTGAAGCTGCCCTTGATGGCACTGTCGACCTTGAAGCTCTTCAGCGTCTCGCCGGGCGCCATCTCCACGTCAGCCGCCTTGAGCAGGGCACGCAGTTCGTTGCTGGATGCATTGACCTGGCCATTGACGCTGCCGTCACCGCCAAGGCCGACGGCGCCCATATAGCTGGCGTTCAGCAGGGCGCCAGTATGGGTTACATCAAGGTTTGCAAGGCTGAGTGCATCGACCGGGCCGCTGATGTTGCCTTTGATCTCGACACGCTCAAGCGCATCGCTGGCCGGGACTTCGATGCCCATTTCGGTCGCGAGATCCCCAGCCTGCGGCAGGACAGCGGAGAGCTGCCCATCGACCGTGATCGCGTCACCGAGGGAGACCGTGCCGGTATAGCCCGCGTCGATAAGTTTGCCCTTGATGGCGAGGGTTTCGAATTTGATCTGCGGGGCGTCGAGCGAGCCTGACAGCGTGGCTTTCACGTCTGCGCCGCCGAGCGGGGCGACATTATATGGCATCTCCACGTCCGCAAACTTGGCGAGGTCGGCGATGCTTGGGGCCGTGAGGCTCAGCGTGCCGGCAATGGCCGAGGCGTCGCCCATCGTGACGCTGCCATCATAGTCGGCATTCACCAGCGCGGACTTGAGGCTGAGTTTGGCGGAGGCGGGCGCGTTGCTCGTAAGGGCTTCAGGGGAATCGAGATCGAGCGTGACGTCGAATGTCTGGCCCTGGAAGAGGCCTGAGCCCTTGATATCGACGGGCTGGTTCATTGCCTGCATGGAGGCCTGCAGGTCCAGCTCTTTCAGTTCATAGGTGCTGCCGGCGGCATCGTCGCGATAGGTTAGGCTGGCATTCTCCAGCCGGGCGGAGGCGATGCCCGCATCAAACCCGCCACCGGAGCCTTCAGGTGTCTCCTCAGTGGGCTCGGAAGACGTGTCGAACTCCCAGTTGGCTGTGCCATCTGCCAGACGGTGCAGGTCGACATTGGCATCGACAAAGGCAATCTCCTGGACATCGACCCGCCGCGAGAGGAGGGGCAGCCATTTCACCGATCCACGAAGCTCGCCCGCCTCAATCATGTTCGGGCGGTCAAAGCCTTCAGGATTGGCCACAGTCACGCCGCCAATGCTGGCCGCGATTCGGGGGAAGACCGAGATTTTGACATCGCCCGTCAGGGTGACATCGCGCTGCAGCGCGTTTGTCGCGGCCTTTTCGATCTGGTTGCGGTAAACATCCTTGGGCACGAGGAAGGGAATCACCAGCGCCGCCACCACAAGCAGGCCCACAATACCTGCGACAATGAGCAATATCCGTTTCATGGGGCCGTCCTGTTTGCTGCGAACCATTCGGATAATTGTATAATGTGACCGGGGAATGACCAGAGAATAGCACATAATCGAAAATAGCCTGACGTTACGCGCTTGACCGCCCATCCCCGCTTGATTAGAGAGGCGCTTCGCCGCTTTGCGGTCGTAGGAAATGCGCGGGTGTAGCTCAGTCGGTTAGAGTGCCGGCCTGTCACGCCGGAGGTCGCGGGTTCAAGTCCCGTCACTCGCGCCATTTCTCCAAAATTATTTCCCAATAAAATCAAGCACTTAGGGTGTATTTTGGAGTGTGGTTCCCGCAATTCTGAAAATTTGGGATACAAATTGAATACAAAATGGGATACAAGGGGTCATGGAAACGGCGCTCGATCCCGATCAATTTTTGCTTCAACGCGGCAAGCGCTGGTACTATCAGCGACGCGTGCCCAGCCAGTTTTCTCACCTCGACCATCGCTCGTTCGTCAAGGTTTCGTTGAAAACGGAATCGCTTGAGACAGCCCGTCTTCGCCGCAACCAACTAGCCGAAGCAGACGACCAGTACTGGATGACGCTCGCCGCCGAAGAAGCAAGCCCTGGCGGACACGGTCCGTATGTCAGAGCTGCCCTTGAGCACCGCTACAAGTCTGCCATTGCACGCGCCATGTCCTACGGGTTTTCTTATAAACCCGCCGAGCCGCTGGCCGAAAGCCGAACCATCGCCGAATTGATGGCCCGCATCCAGACGCTTGAGGCGCAGACGGGCAGAGGCGGCGACCCAGGGCGCGCCGATACTGAGGCACTGCTTGGCGGTTCGCCCAATCCGGCCGCCAGCATCACTGTCTCAGAAGCGTTCGAACTCTATGTGAGCCGGATTGCGTTTGATGATCAGTACAACAAGTCGGACGCACAACGCCGATCCTGGGAAAAAACCAAGCGCGCCTCCGTCAACTATTTCATCGAGCAGATGGGCGATCTGCCGCTGAGCGACATTACGCGAGAGATCGCCCTCGACTATCGCGACTGGTGGATGGAGCGCATGCAGCCTCAGGACGACGGATCAAAGCCGGCGTCACCAAACACCGCCAATCGTCATATCGGCAATATGCGGTCGCTTTATGAGCGCTACTTCAAACACATTGGCGACACACAGATCGAAGACCCATTCCGTGACTTCTATTTCAGCGGCAAAACGGAAACCAAACGCGCATCTTTCACCGATGACTTTGTTCGGAGCCGCATCCTGGTTCCCGGCCTGTTCGATGGCCTGCGGCTTGAACTGCGCGTCATCATCTACCTCCTGATCGAAACCGGCGCGCGGCTCAGCGAGCTTGTAAACCTAAGTGCAGAAGACATCAGGCTTGGAGCGAAAGTGCCGCATATCGCCATCCGCCCGGAGCAAAACCGGGAGCTGAAGACGGATGATTCCCGGCGCGAAATCCCGCTTGTTGGTGCTGCTGAAATTGCGATGCGCGCATGTCCTGAAGGCTTTCCATATTACTATGACAAAAGCGGATTGGTTTCAGCGAACTTGTTGAAGGCGTTCCGCCAGCGCAGACTTCTGCCGACTTCAGATCACGTCGTCTATTCATTCCGGCACTCGTTCGAGGATCGCATGCTCGAAGGCGGCCTCGACTATGGTCTTCGCTGCGCACTCATGGGGCACAAGAACAATCGACCCGAATACGGTCAGGGTGGATCTCTTGAATACAGGCGCAGCGAGTTGATGAAGATCGCGCACCCGTTCGATGCGAGGATATTTGCTAGCTAGTTGCTGCGCCGGAGGGGTTCGCAGTGTTCTCATGCTGTCTGTTTCGAGACGTATTCATCAAATTCTGCACCAAAAGCTGCTAGCACTTGCGCGGAGCAAACGACCGTCAGCCAACTCCCTTGCTGACTTCGCTTCAACCTGGTCAATCCGGTGTAAATCAGCGCCAAGCTTTTGAGATCGCTAGCCTCAGTGACATAAATCACCAGCAAGCGAGACTCCCACCCTTTGAAACTGTGAAGCGTGGTGGCTTTGATTCTGGCGTCACCCATATAGAAGCCCATTTTTTGACGACGATTATCTTCTCCGAACGTATCAAGTACTCGAATATTCCGATCATTAAGACCCTTTACGATTTCGCCGCCCGATTGCATGTCGCTCGCCAAAACAGTGATGTCTGCATTGGCAAGGCCCTCTGCTCCGGTCCGTTTCATCAGGGCTTCTATTTCCGCGAAACATACCGTATCGGCGGCATCCCTGCTGCATTGCACCCACCGCAGATGACATGGGTATAGGTCCAACGTCCCTTGTTCAGGCTCGGGTAAGTCGACGGTGTCGCGGGGGAGATATGTCTCAGCGAATTTTCTCGCCATCAATAGAGCTGATGGTGGCAATCGATAGCTGACTTTAAGTTCATTCCAAAGACCACTGAACCCTGCATTCTTTCCCGCCATAGATTCATCGGTCCAAGCTTTGGTTGTGCCGTATACGTCTTGAGTGGCATCAGCAACGAAGAGGACCTCGCCATCTGAGCGATGTGCCTTTCGCAATACGTTCCACCACAAAGGTAGATAATCCTGTGCTTCATCGACCAAAATAGCATCGAAGCGTTTAGCTTCCGGATGCCGGACCGCATCGTCAGCAAGGAGGGGCAAATCAATGTTCAAGATTTGCTCCAGTATCTCTTCTTTGCGCTTCGCCGATTCAGCAGTGGCCATCTCTTTCCAGATGTCGTTGTAGCGTTCTCCCCAGCCGATGTCGTAACAGCTATGTTTGCACCACAGATGGAAGTGCGTGAATTCGATATTCTTCATTTTACTGGGCGAATCGATCTCGCGCGCGATCAGGTCGCGCAGATAGTGCCAAAGAGTGATATTGAAGGTTGCAACAAGAACGGTCTTCCCCTCATTGGCCAATTTCGCGGCCCGGGCAGCCAGCACGAGCGATTTCCCTGAACCTGCGGGCCCCTTAATTCTGCGGTAGCGAGTTTGCTCACGGTTGTCAGATAGTCTTCGTTGATGAGCATCTAAAACCAATGGAGTGCGCTGTGTCGATGCAAAGTCGGGCTCGACGAGCCAGCCGCGCAGATCCGCAGCAAGTTTCTCATTCATCACAATGGAATTGCGCCTGCCACCGTCAGGAAAAATTCGAACGATGTCGCCTCCGGATATCTCCTCTACGCCACTGATCGGTCGATATTGAGGGTATTTGTCGGCCGGAATGAAGGGGGAAAGCAGTCTCGTTACGTCAGCTGTGCGAGCGAATGGGAAGATTACCCCAGCCGTGATGGCAGCCCATCCATTTCCTTTTTGCAGTCGCGGGCAGTAGAGGTCAAATATTTCTCTTTTGTATTGGTTGACCTTTGATACCGGGTTGTTCTTTTGGATGCTGAATTCTTTTCCATCCTTTTCAGCCCATAGAGACGGATGCCCCCATTGATCCAACTTGGTGAAGTATCGCATGGCATCAAGATTCCAGTCTTTTACCTCGAAAACCGCAACACCTCCCTGAGGATTCAAAAGGACAAAATCCGGACGTAGGCCGTTCAAATGTGGTTGAATGTAAATCTCCCAATCAGGAGGGAGTTTTTGATTGAATAGATTCAAAACTAGGCTTTCGCCAACGGTCAGCCCTTGCCTTGATTGACTGTGGGTCGCCAAGGGCGGGTGGATTAGTCGTTCATTGAGAATGTCAAAGACCTACCTGCAAAACTGAGAAAACTTTTGATGTGCCTCTGTATTCAAACACAGCACAGACTTTCATTCATTCTACAGTTGATGGCAAGCGGGTTCGTTTTTCGTGATAAGGCCATTCTTGATGGTGGTTTAAACGCACGTCATGGACAGTCATGGACAGGTTGCTGCAGCATAGAGCGATTGATGAGGCAATCGTCTTTCGATCAGATGGATCGAGCCGCGATGCCTCCTCGGGCGATTTGTGGGGTCGAGTCTTTTGCAATCGGGCTCCGGCGACTTTTAAACATTTTCAGATGTTTTGTCAGCCGCGCAGATTTCGCCCGACGGTCTTCGAGCTCGGATTCCAATCTTTCCAATATGGGCCAGTAGGCATCGCCGTAGAGTTCGATGACGCGAGCGACTGTCGCCATGGCGTGTTCGATTTGATCATCGGTATAGGCTTTGTCAAGATCAAGCGACATGGCGGCAGATCGACTAGCGACCTAATTGGCTTTCGCCCGATTCCAGACTAGGACTCCGGTGCCGTCTTTGGTGTTTTCAAAAAAAGCGGCGCGCATCGGCGCCGCAAAGCTTGGATCATCAAGTTTGACCGAAAGATACGGCGTTTCGCCTGATTTACTTTCCTCGCGCCAGGCTGCGCCGAGTTCTGCACCTCCGGCATAGAGTCGGAAATCCGGTGCGCTCTCATTTGCCTTGTCGGCATTGGGAACAAGCTGAGCTTTGACGTTGATGGTCATGGTGCGGATGGTGCCAGTATAGGCGCCGTCCTTTGCGGTAAAAGTTCCAATCTGTGCCATGGGTCTAATCCTCCGTTCTGGCGTTGGTGTGGAGGGCGCGGCGCGCCCGTTTGAACCCGGCATCAGAGCCGAGAAACTGTTGCAGCATAGCGGGAATGAGCGCTTCGGGCTTTTCTTCAGCGCCATAGGTCTGGCGGTAAATGCTCGCATAGTCGCAGAGCGCTGCGGCGAGATCGGGATCAATCGCGATGCTCATGCGCACTGCCGTGCGGTCAGGGAGTTTGTCGAGACGCAAGGTCATCAGTGCATGCTCCTCTGAACCAGATCAGCTGCCGCGCGTCCGGATGCGACATCGAACAATTCCTGAGTCGAGCAATCCATACCGACGACTTTGCAGGTTTCAGGATCGTCAGGAGAAACGCTGGCCCAGCGCATGAGCCGAGCCAGCGCAAAAGCCGAGAGCGCCATGTACGCAATGATCAGTGGGAAAAATGACCAGTATCCTGCGAAGGTGAACACGGGGGCAGACTGGCCTATCAAGAGCGCGAGAAACAGCGCAACCGGCAAGAACGCCGCGCTTACAATCGCTCGCTTTTTTGCTGTGAGGCGCGGGGCGCGTTCTCGTTCGATCAGCAGAATACGGCCATCCGGCATTTCAGCTTGTGCGTATTCGAGGTGAGTGTCTGGGTCGTTCATGGTCTAGCTTCCTTTCATTGAGGTCTGAGAATGAGATCGCGGGTCACAACCACACGCACGGGCCAGCCCGGGCGGACTTCGATCGTCGGCTGGACGGCAAGATTACGTTCGACGATGCGTTGACCCGCCTGGTTCACGGTATCGGTAGCACCGCGCCGGATGGCGCGCTCAATGTCGCCGTCTCCAGCTGAGCCTAGTTCAGCGCCAATACCAAGAATGGTCGCTAATCCGGCTGCGATGAACACACGGTCCCAATGATGATCGGTGCGGTCAGACAGGCCTGCAAAGCCTTTCGCATCTGCGCCCGGCGCTGAGATCACGATGGATGCGCCACCCGGAAAGATGATCCGGTCCCAGGTGACCAGCGCACGGTCCTGTCCGAAGGAGACTTCAGACTGGTAACGCCCGATCAGCCGCGAGCCCTGCGGGATCAGCACATATTGGCCAGTGACAGTATCATAGACCGGCTGGGTCACCTGCGCGACCACGGTGCCGGGGAGGTCCGAGTTGATGCCGGTGACAAGAGAAGCCGCGATCAGAGTGCCTGCCATAACTTGATAGGGCGAAGCCGGATCTTCGACACGGTTTGGATTATAGATATCGCTATCGGCCCCTTCGTTCGCGAAGGCGAGTTTGCGCGATTGCAGATTAGTATCTGCGGGCGCCGCGAATCCTGTTGGCGCGCCTTGCGGCAATGCAGCGAGTGCGAGCAGTTCAGATCCAAGATCAAGCGCCGGATCGCGGTAGGGTTTGGCGGCGTCGGCCATTGCTGCGCTGCCGATTTCTGATTGTAGGCGGAAGAAAACCGGCGCTTTGGCAGCTTCCTCTGCTAACGCGGCTTCGCGCATACGCCTTGCCCTTGCCGCTTCATCGGCAGGATTGGGCCGGAAGTCGTCTTCAAACTGCGTGATGTATTCTGGCTCAATGCCAAGGCTGCGTTCGGTTTCCAGCATGGTTGCACCGAGATCCCCAGACAGTGGCGGGCCGAGCCGTGCAATCCGCTCCTCGACGGGGCGAAGTTCACTATAGCCGGCAGGCAAGGCTGAGAGGCCTTCGGGTTTTCTGGTGTTTGTTGTGTTGTAAAGCTCGCGGCGCTCCGATGGATCGCTGACCGTCGGCGGCTTTAGTGCGATGCTAGTCGCAGCAAACAGGCCGAGCGCGCCAAGCCCTGCGCCGACGAGCAGCACTTTGCGATTGATCCGGGTAACTGGTCTGGGTGTCTCGCGGATCTTTAGCCGCTCGGCATGTTCATCGAAGGGAATCGGATCGGACATGACCTAGCCCCCAAAGATCGCGGCAAGGCCGGTGCGAGGCTGACCCTTGGTGATCCGCACCACGGTCTGGTTCCTCGTGCCAATGCGTAACTCTGCGGCCCGAAACAGGCGGTCGACAACATAATATGCGCCGCGCACGCGATAGTTCACCAGTTCGGCATCGCCATCCTCGCCGAGCACAAAGAGTGGCGGCATGTCGGTTGTTGCTATGTCGCTTGGCATCTGGATGAAGACCTGCCGTCCATCATCGAATACGCGCACCGGTTTCCAGTCTGGGCTATCGCCGCTCATTCGGTAATCGAAGTTCAGGCCTTCCAGCGTTAAGCCGCGTTCGATGCTGCCCGCGTCTCGTGCAATCGCACGGTCGTTGCGCGCCGCAAGGCCTGCCAGTTCATCTTGCGGATATCGCCAGGACAAAGCCGCCATATAGCCGCCTTCCACGCTTTCCAACTCCAGATGATAGGTGCGCCGGTTGGTGGCGATCATCAAATTGGTGCGGATGCCGGACGATATCGGTTTGACGAGGACATGGGCCCGCGCAGTGCTGCCGGAGCCCGACATGGTGTCGCCGACAACCCAACGGACGG
>TARA_R110002033_G_scaffold700_5_pt1 | contig 10813 bp, 12 predicted proteins | sample TARA_R110002033 | Tara Oceans TARA_R110002033 (sample SAMEA4397051) | marine metagenome | biome: Polar Biome; feature: [SRF] surface water layer (ENVO:00010504); material: water (ENVO:00002006), including particulate matter (ENVO:01000060) such as... | depth 5 m
GCCTGTATTGCGATCGAATACGGAGGTACCAAGAATATCGCCCGGCAGCAGATCACTGGTGAACTGAATACGCTGGTAGCTCATGCCCAATACCGAGGCCAGAGCCTGCGACAAGGTGGTCTTGCCCATGCCCGGCAGATCCTCAATCAGCAAATGCCCCTTGGCCAGGATGCAGGCCAAAGCCAGCTTGACCGCGCGGGATTTGCCCAGCAGTACCTGATCGATCGAGTCCTGTGCCGCTTTCAACGCGTCCTTCATGCTCACCTCATCTCCGGGTTACTATCCCATGGTAGGTGTAAGCGCCGCGGCGTGAAAGCCAAATGCAATGGCTTGTAACAGCTTGCGCGTCACCAACTCATTCAACAGCGAGGGTCTCAGCATGTTGCTCCGTCAGCTTTCTCTGCTATTTACCAGTCTTTTGGCTGGCTGCTCGGCGCTATCGCCCGTCAACTGGCTAGTACCCAATGAGGGATATCAGCAGCCAGAGACCCAAGCTTACGGTGACTTGCCACGTCAGCAGCTCGACATCTATCTGCCGCAGAAGCTGGAAGCTCAAGCACCGGTGGTGGTGTTTTATTATGGCGGCAGCTGGCGCAATGGCGAGCGAGCCAGTTACCGCTTTGTCGCTCAGGCGTTGGCCAGCCGAGGCATCATTACGGTGATCCCCGACTATCGTTTATTCCCGGAGGTACGCTACCCGGACTTTCTGCGCGACAGTGCCAAGGCATTGGCCTGGGTAAAAGCCCATCAGACTGACTGGCAGGCGCAACCTGGCCCGTTGTTTATCATGGGGCACAGCGCAGGAGCCTACAATGCCGCAATGCTCGCGCTGGACCCACGCTGGCTGAAACAGCAAGACCTCAGCCCCGACATTCTCAGCGGCTGGATTGGTCTGGCTGGCCCCTATGACTTTCTTCCGATCCGTAACCCCGACGTACGACCGGTGTTCTATCACCCGGTCACACCGGTTGATTCACAGCCACTGTTTCACGCACAGCCAGGCAGCCCGCCGGCGCTGCTACTAGCGGGTAGCGCGGATGACCTGGTAGACCCAAAGCGCAATACCGAGCAACTTGCCCGGGCGCTTGCTGAGCAGCAGGTACCGGTCGATAGTGCGATATTGAACGATCTGGGTCACATCAAGATACTACTTACGCTGGCGGCGCCTTTCCAGCACTGGGCACCGGTTATTCAGCGTATCAGTTGCTTCATTGATGCTCAGGCTGGATCAGACGGAGCCGAATCGCCGTCTTCCGACTGCTTGGCTTCCCGTGAAGAGATCATGTAGCGCACGTACAAATGTAAGCTGTACAGCTCGTGCGCGTAAGACAGGGGCATGTGAACTCAGCATAATCCTGCCTGATCTGGTCAGTAAGTGGATAGTTGACGCCTATTCAGGCATTTGCACGCCAGCCTGCTGGTAAGCCTGCGTGCCCCAAAGCGGGACGGTTGAAAGGCTGTGTTTAAAGCTGCCTGATGTTTCTTTGGTGGAGTAAGAAAGATACATCAGCGTCTGATTGGCGGGATCAAAGATGCGTCGCACCTTCATGGTCTTGAAAAATACGCTCTTGGATTTACGAAAGACGATCTCACCTGAATCGCTGCGATCAATTTGCGCTATCATCTCTGGCGTAATCTCGCCCGTCTGGCGGCAGGATATGGCGCTATCGCTCGGATCAGAAAAGCTCAGGTTGGCTTCAACCGAAGCAATGTGACAGGTGACCCCGGTTACCACCGGATCGACCATCGAGTTGAGTTTGATGTCCTTGAGCGTAAACACCCCCAGTGATACATCACCTACTTCGTTATCAGAACAACCGGTAAGCAAAGCCAGTACACCGGCAGCCACGAGTAGCTTCTTCATTATCACTCCCTGTTTTAATCGTCAGATTTATTCCAGACATTTTTCAATTCCAGACATTGGAACAGGATGTCTTTTATAAGTTGCATACGTCGACAGCAGGCACGACAAGGGGCCCAATCAATCCGACTTTTGCCCCGTTCGCTGACGGCCCTTGTGCAACCTGAAATAAAAAAGCTGCGCTCCCGGAACACAGGAGCGCAGCTTTGTTTTTAGCCAGGTAGCGCTTACATGCTTAGCGCCATGCTAACACCCGCCATACTAATCAGCGCGCCCAGTACCTGAACCGCGCGCTGCCAGTGACGCGCCTGCAGCCACTGACCGCCGAGCAGACCCAAGCCGTGCAGCGCAGCCGTGGCAAATGCAAAACCAAGGGCATAAGTCGCTGCCCCTGCAGCGGCCGGCATCTCTGCACCATGTGCATAACCATGGAACAGGGCAAAGCCGCTGACCAGCAGCGCGGCTGGCACCGTAGCGCCGCTACGCGCAAAGATCAGCAACATGCCCAGCACAATCACCGAGGCGACAATGCCCAACTCAACGCCCGGCAGGTGCATGCCTGCGATCGCCACACTGCCACCCAGCACCATGATCGACACAAAGAGCACCGGCAGTAACCAGCGCGCAGTTCCACCCAGCTTGGCGGCACACAGACCGACAGCCACCATCGCCAACAGGTGATCCAGACCAAAAAGCGGATGGCTCAAACCGCTGACCAGGCCTGACGTGCCATGACCAGGGTGCGCGAACGCCATAGACGGCAAGAGTACCAGGCCGGCGGCAAAGGCGAGATTAGTACGAAGTGAAGACATGTCAGGCTCCTTGTTGGGTTTTGTCGGTGTCCGGCAGCGCCTTGAGCATGCCCTGGCGAACGATAAATTCAATGATATCTTCCACACCCTGACCACTTTTCAGGTTGGAGAAAACGAAAGGACGCTCACCGCGCATTTTTTTGGCATCACGATCCATTACCCCCAAATCGGCCCCCACCAGCGGCGCCAAATCGGTCTTGTTGATGATCAGCAGATCGGAACGGGTGATGCCCGGCCCCCCCTTGCGCGGAATCTTGTCACCAGCCGATACATCAATCACATAGAGCGTCAGGTCAGAGAGCTCGGGGCTGAAAGTGGCCGCCAGGTTGTCACCGCCACTTTCGACCAGCACCAGCTCCATTTCCGGATGCGTTTGCTGCAATTCGGCAATGGCGGCCAGGTTCATTGAGGCATCTTCGCGGATCGCGGTGTGCGGGCAGCCGCCGGTTTCCACCCCAAGAATGCGGTCTTCCGGCAATGCGTCATGGCGCAGCAGAAAGTCGGCGTCTTCGCGGGTATAAATGTCGTTGGTGATCACGCCCAGGTTGTAGTGCGGGTACAGGCGCTCGCACAGGATACGCACCAGGGCAGTCTTGCCGGACCCAACCGGTCCGCCGATGCCTACGCGCAAAGCAGGTCTGGTAGTCATGGATTAAAGCTCCTTATGATCGAAACAATCGGGTGTATTGGTGTTCATGCCGCGCACTGGCAAAGGCCAGCCCCGGCAAACCGGCGCCCAGCTCATCGCTTGGCAGATCGCGCGCTATTTCAATAACAGCGGGCAGGCTCGGCAAAATACGGTCAAGCAGCCGCTGGGCATCGGTCTGCCCCAGCGGAATCAATTTGGTTGCGGCGCCCACCTGATTTTCCAGCCAGCTCCAGAGCGCGCCTAGTGCTAGCGCATGGGCGCCGGTGTGCCAGTGCTGCCCTGCCATGGCCAGGCCGGTCATCAAGGCCAAGGGCTCGCCCGTTGGCCACTCCTGCGCCGCTGGCACGCCCAGCGAGCACATCAGCCGCAACAGAGCACCGCCCTGCTGACTGTCTTCCAGATAAAGTTCCGCTGTCTCGCGATTGGCCAGCAACCAGTCATTCCAGGAAAACAGCGCACCGTCATCAGCTCGTTCCAGCGCTTCGTACTGCCGCAGCAGCACCGGTATATCCAGCCGCGCCAGCGAATGCTCAAGCAGACCACCCAACCAGCCGGCGGCACTGTCGATGTCTGTCACCCAGCCCTGCTCGATGGCATATTCCAGACCTTGCGAATAGGCGTAACCACCAATCGGCAAAGCCGGACTGGCCAACTGCAATACCCGCAGCAGTGCCAGATCCGTCATGACTCTGGCCTCAGCCACGATCATGACCTGCCAGACGCAGGAAAGGTGCGGCGGGTGTGGCCACGCTGTGACTGTGGTTGTGATACGCGCCGGACTCTGGATTGAACGGCGCCTTCACCTGCTCTATCTCCAGGCCAAAGCCGCGCAGCATGGCATCGAGCACGTGATCACAGAGATAGCGCAACTCGTTGGCACGTACCTCCAACGCTACATGGCGGTTCCCCATGTGATAGGCGGCGCGGGCCAGCAACAGCGCATCATCGCAATGCACGCGCGAGAGCTGTTCTGGCGCAGCGCTGATCATCAATACGCTGCCGTCATTACACTGCAATCGCTCGCCCTGCGCCAATACCCGGCCACGCGGCAGAAACAGGCCCACTTCAAGGCCGCCTTCAGTCTCGGCGCGCAAGCGGCTGCGGGTGCGCAGTTCATACGTCAGCTCCAGCACATGATCGTGGCCGCCCTCGCCCTCTAGCCATTCATGACATTCCAGCATTCAGTCCTCCTAAAACATAAAATCCACAACAGACAACGCAACGCTGCCTGATCAAAATAAGTAGTAGCGCTGCGCCAATGGCAAGTCAGTAGCCGGCTCGCACAGCAGCTCGACACCATCGGCCTTGACCACATAGGTCTGCGGATCAACGCTGATGTCTGGCTGATAGTCGTTGAGCTTCATGTCGGCCTTGCTGATGGTGCGGGTATTGCGTACCGCTTCCAGTCGGCGGCTCAAGCCCAGCTTGTCAGCGATACCAGCATCAATCGCCGCCTTGGACACAAAGGTCACGCAGGTACTGTCCATGCCTTTACCAAAAGCGCCGAACATCGGCCGGTAATGTACTGGCTGCGGGGTCGGGATCGAGGCATTGGGATCGCCCATGGGCGCTGCAGCAATAGAGCCACCCTTTAGAATGAGGCTGGGCTTGGTACCAAAAAACGCAGGTTTCCACAAAACCAGATCAGCCAGCTTGCCAACTTCGATCGACCCCACTACATCCGACAAGCCCATCGTGATCGCCGGGTTGATGGTGTACTTGGCGATATAGCGTTTGGCGCGCGCATTATCGGACCAGTCATCATCACCGTCGAGCGGGCCACGTTGCACCTTCATTTTGTGCGCAGTCTGCCAGGTACGGGTAATCACCTCACCAACGCGGCCCATAGCCTGAGAGTCCGACGAGATCATGCAGAAGGCGCCCAGGTCATGCAGGATGTCTTCGGCGGCGATCGTCTCGCGGCGGATGCGCGAGTCAGCGAAAGCCACATCTTCAGCGATCGCTGGGTCCAGGTGATGGCAGACCATCAGCATGTCCAGATGCTCGTCAACGGTATTGATGGTGTAAGGCCGCGTCGGGTTAGTCGACGATGGCAAGACGTTGGACTCACCACAGGCCTTGATGATATCCGGGGCGTGACCGCCGCCCGCGCCTTCAGTGTGATAGGTATGAATCACCCGGCCCTTGATAGCCGCCAGGGTATCTTCAACAAAGCCAGACTCGTTCAGGGTGTCAGTGTGAATAGCCACCTGCACGTCATAAACGTCGGCTACGCTCAGGCAACAGTCGATAGCCGCCGGTGTGGTACCCCAGTCCTCGTGCAACTTGAGACCCATCGCGCCAGCCTCAATCTGCTCTTCCAACGCGTCTGGCAGGCTGGCATTACCCTTGCCCAGAAAACCCAGGTTCATCGGAAAGCACTCAGCCGATTGCAACATCTTGCCGATGTGCCAGGCACCCGGCGTACAGGTGGTGGCATTGGTGCCGGTAGCCGGACCAGTACCACCGCCAATCATGGTGGTGACACCCGACATCAGCGCCTCTTCAATCTGCTGCGGGCAGATAAAGTGAATGTGCGCGTCAATACCACCGGCGGTAAGGATCATGCCTTCGCCGGCAATAATTTCGGTACAGGGCCCGATAATGATGTCGATACCGGGTTGAATGTCCGGGTTACCCGCTTTGCCGATGGCCTGAATGTTGCCATCCTTGAGCGCCACGTCGGCCTTGATTACACCCCACCAATCGAGAATCAGGGCATTGGTAATAACCGTATCCGGGGTATCCGTGCGGGTACGCTGGCTCTGGCCCATGCCATCACGAATCACCTTGCCGCCGCCAAATTTCACTTCCTCGCCGTAGCGGGTCATGTCCTTTTCTACGCTGATCCAGAGTTCGGTATCGCCCAGGCGTACCCGGTCTCCGGTCGTCGGGCCATACATTTCGGCATAGGCCTGTCTGCTGATTTCCATTTGTCGCTCCTGTCAAAACCCGGTTTCAGAGACTGCCCATGACATCGCCACGGAAGCCATATACCTTGCGCTCACCCGCCAGGGCGACCAGTTCCACTTCGCGGCTTTGGCCCGGCTCAAAACGGACCGCCGTGCCGGCGGCGATGTTCAGGCGAAAGCCACGCGCGGCGGTGCGGTCGAACTGCAGCGCCGGATTGGTCTCCGCAAAATGGTAATGCGAGCCCACCTGTACTGGCCGGTCACCGCTATTGGCAACGCTGATCACGATGGTTTCGCGACATTCATTGAGCTGCAATGAACCCGGCCGGGTCTGCACTTCTCCTGGAATCATGTCAGTTCTCCTCAGGGAATCGGGTTATGGACAGTGACCAACTTGGTGCCGTCCGGGAAGGTAGCTTCCACCTGCACCTCGGCCAGCAGCTCGGCAATACCGGGCATCACCTGCTCGCGAGTCAGCAACGTGCGGCCGTAGCTCATCATCTCGGCCACGCTGCGACCATCGCGAGCGCCCTCCATGATGGCGGCGCTGATATAGGCCATCGATTCGGGGTAATTCAGTTTCACCCCACGTGCCAACCGACGTTCAGCCAGCAAGGCTGCGGTAAACAGCAGGAGTTTGTCTTTTTCGCGCGGTGTCAGCTCCATGAAACGGGCTCCATTCAGGTATTCCAGATACGGGGTGGGCAGGCAGCGCGACCATTGATCAGCGGGCGCAGGTGCTGCCACAAACGAATAAACGTGTTACGTGCATGCTCAGCCTCTAGGCCGATATAGCGACCGATCAGCAAGCCGTTCCGCTGAGTCAGCGCCAACTGCGGATAATCCGCAAAGGTCTCGCGCAGATCATCCATCTGTTGGCGATCCAACTGCAGTGTAGCCAACCAGGTGCCACTGACACCGGCACCCGCCAGCCCCCAGCGTGCATCCAGCAGAGGCTCACCGCCAATAAAGTGATTACGCTCAATATAGATTGGACGACCATCGCGCCATACATCCAGCCGCTGCTCCACCGCGCCATGGCTAAAGCGCTCATCCGCCGCAGGGCGACCCAGGCAAAGCAGATCCCACGCGCAGCAACGAGCGTCGCCGCTCAGATCAATACGGGTGATCAGCTTGGCGTTACAACCTTCAAAGGCAATGGTGTCCTGCGGCAAGTACTCCAGGCTACTGCCGGCAGCCAGCGTAAAGCGGTTGTGCTGCACCTGAAAGGTGCCGTTGTCGCGCGCGCGGTAGCACTTGCCCGATGAAGGTGTGGTCAGCAAGGCATTCGCGCCCGGCTGCACATCCGCCTGCAGACGTAGCGTATCGCCACTGACCAAGCCACCGGGCGGATGCAGAATATATAAATGAGGGCAATCAATCCCTTCGGGGTAAAACGGGCGCTGTATGCGCAATGGTCCACGATGGCTCGTGTGCGCCAACTGAGTGCGCTCGCCGCTGCGGGTGAACCCCAGGCTCAATCCTGCCTGCCAGTTCAGCGCGCTGTCATGCTGCTCAAGGTGCCAGGCTACTGTCATCCGTGCTGTCCAACCGTGTAATGTGGCCAATTACAGAGCAAGTGCCATGCCAGCCAACCGCCCTGATATTTCGCGGCGTGCCCGACAAGGGGTCACGACACCATGCACCATAAAAGAACACTGACCATCTGGACAGCATTTCAGCGCACCATCATTGGGCATAATTTGAAACCTATTAGCCATTGTAACTGGCTGCCAATCTGGTAACGTCAGCTGACCAGCGTCCTGCTGGGCATGCCTTTTGTAATCTCACAACGGTTTGAATCAAACTCTAGAAAAGGAGTAGTGCCGCTCGCCATGAACAAATCCCCTGCCATCGTAATGACACGCTTGGATGTACAGCGCCTGGAAAAGGTGCTCGACAACATGCAGGCACCGCTGGACCTGCTCGAAGCACTCGAAGATGAAGTGCTGCGCGCCCGCGTGGTTAGCCACAAACGCATAGCCAGTGATGTGGTAACCATGAACTCCACGGTGCGCTTTATCGATGAGGCCAGCGAGCGCGAATTCGTGCTAACGCTCGTTTATCCCGAGCAAGCAGGACGACCAGGCACCATCTCTATTCTGGCGCCAGTCGGTATTGCGCTGCTAGGTTTGAAGGTAGGCCAGAGCATCAACTGGCAAGGTCCACAGGGTCGCCCGCTGAAGCTGAAGATCATGGATATTGTCTATCAGCCGGAAGCCAGCGGCGACTTTCACCTGTAGCCCGCAAAGGCGCCCGTCGCTATCAGCGGGCGCCGCTTCACAGCAGATTACTCCGCTGGATCGGGGCTGTCATGACTCAGCTCAAGACTCGCACGCTCGGTCCATTCTTCGCTTAACTCTGCTTTAACTGACACACCCAACTCTTTGAAATCATTAACCTGTTTCACCAGATTCGCACGACCACCCAATAGCTGATCCTTGGCTTTTCGGTAAGCGTCCGAGGCCTTATCCAGGCTCTTCTCGATGTTATCCATACTGCCCAGGAAGGTACGTAACTTGTCGTGAATTTTGCTTGCACGTTCGGCGAGTTCGGCGGTATGGCGATTCTGATCCTCAAAGCGCCAGAGCTGACGTACGATATTCAGGCTGGTCAGCAGCGTGGTCGGCGTGGCCACCAACACATTCTGTTCAATCGCTTTCTGGAACAGGGTTTCGTCCGCTTTCAGCGCCTCGACAAACGCCGACTCAATCGGGATGAACATAAACACCATTTCTGGTGCGTTGAGCCCCGGCAAATCAAAATAGTTACGATCCGACAATTCGCGAATACGCTGGCCGATGGCGTGCACATGCTCGCTCAGCGCGACTCGGCGCTCGGTATCATCTTCACTATTGATATAGCGCGTGTAGGCGTTCAGTGACACCTTGGCATCAATGATCAGATGCTTGTCCTGCGGCAGGTATACCAGCACGTCCGGTCGCTGACGCTGCCCTTCGCTATTGGTCATGCTGACTTCACGCTTGAAGTCGATCCCGGCGCGCAATCCCGAGCGCTCCAGCACATTCTCCAGAATCAGTTCACCCCAGTTGCCCTGGGTCTTCTTCTGCCCACGCAGCGCAGTACTGAGGTCATGCGCTTCCTGAGTGATCTGCAGGTTCAGATCCTTCAGGTGTTTGAGCTCGGCGGACAAGGTCGCCTGCTGCTGCACATCCTTATGGTGGATGTCTTCAACCTTGCTGCGGAACTGATCAATCTGCTCACGAAACGGCTTGAGCAGCGCGTCCAGTGATTGCTGGTTCTGCTGCGAAAACGCCTGGCCCTTGGCTTCAAATATCTTGCCGGCCAGTTGCTCGAATTCCATTTTCAGTTGATCGCGGCTGTCCTTGAGCAGTTGCTGCTGTTCACTGAAGTGCTGCTGGCGTTGCTCCAGGCTGCTTTGCAGGGTGGAGTGCTCCACCTTCAACTGCTCATGCTCGTGCTGCAGAGCATCCAGTCTTGCGCGCAGCTGATCGCGCTCAGTGCGCAGTTCATCGACCTGCCGACCCTGCTCGCGGCTCAGGGTTTGTGCGCGCTCAGCCTGCAACTGCCATTCCTGGCCCTGACTCTGCGCATTGCTCAGGCGCTCGGCCTGTTGCTGCAGCTGCTGCCGCAGGTCGTGCAGCGTCTCCTGCATATGCTCATTACGTGCCTGTAACCCACTGTGTTGTGTGTCCTGCTGGTGCAACTCCAGTTGCACTTCCTGCAACTGCTCACGCAGCAACGCCTGCTGCTGCTGGCTCTGCGCCAACTCGTCACGCAGGGCACTCTGACGGCGCAGCAATAACGCAGCGGTCAACGACCAGCCGAGCAGCAAGGCAATACAAATAAAAGGGTACAGATCAGGTAGGTCAGACAGGGGCATGCAGTTCTCCTTGGATTACCCTTATTATCCATGCCCCGCCGCCGCTTTAAAATGGCTGATCGCAGGCTTGGCGTGAATAGCCAAGCCTGCGATGCATTTTGTGCGGCCAGTGACTACTTGCTACGCAAGGATCCCAGAATCCCGCGGACGATGGCCCGGCCCGCCTGCGTGCCCACTGAGCGCATGGCGCTGCGACCAAAGGAGCGAAACATGTCACTTAGCTCCTGACCGATCGACTTACCGGCACGCGGCTTGCGCGCCTGGCTCTGTGGTGTAATGCTCGGCTTCTCTTCAGACAGCGCTTTATCCGCTCTCTCCTGCAGTACCTCATAAGCTGACTCGCGATCCACCGTCTGATCATAAACACCCGCCAGCGGTGAGCCCTTGACCAGAGCCGCGCGCTCAGGCTCATCAATCGGGCCCATCTGACTATCGGGTGGGCGAATCAGCACCCGCTGCACTATGCTCGGTGTGCCCTTGGCGTCGAGCACCGACACCAGGGCTTCGCCTACACCCAGCGCAGTGATGACACTCTCGGTATCCAGCTCAGGGTTGGCGCGAAAGGTTTGCGCCGCCGCCCGCACCGCCTTCTGATCGCGCGGAGTGAAGGCCCGTAGCGCGTGCTGTACACGGTTACCCAGCTGGCCAAGGATGGTATCGGGAATATCCAACGGGCTTTGGGTCACGAAGTAGACGCCCACACCCTTTGAGCGG
>TARA_R110002033_G_scaffold54810_8_pt1 | contig 10789 bp, 12 predicted proteins | sample TARA_R110002033 | Tara Oceans TARA_R110002033 (sample SAMEA4397051) | marine metagenome | biome: Polar Biome; feature: [SRF] surface water layer (ENVO:00010504); material: water (ENVO:00002006), including particulate matter (ENVO:01000060) such as... | depth 5 m
AGCCAGGCCAGCACGCCGCGCTTGACCTTGTCCGGTACACGCAGGGCGGACATATCCTCAGAGGCGAGCCGGGCGCGCGCGTCCGCCTCCGCAGCGGCGAAAAAGGCTTCCAGCAGGTCGATCACGCCATTGGGCGCCGCGAGGGCCTGTTCACCCTGTGTTAGCCCGGCCTCTTTGGCGGCTGTGGCGGCGGCCGCATCGGTCCAGCCATCAAAGGCGACATGGGGAAGCAAGGCCTCAACCCAGCGGGAACGGTAGGCTTCTGACGGCGTTTGTGTCATATATTACCTTTGCATCACTTAAGGGGCTTGGCCAAATTGCTTCTTGCGTGATATAGGCGCCCCTTCATGGCCGACAAAGCCGTAAAGAATTAGTCGGGGCGACGCCCCCAACCCAATGGAGAAGACCCATCGTACAGATCGTCGTCCGCGATAACAATGTCGAGCAAGCCCTGCGCGCATTGAAGAAAAAGATGCAGCGTGAAGGCCTCTTCCGCGAAATGAAGGCCCGTCAGGCTTTCGAAAAACCATCCGAGAAAAAAGCCCGTCAGCGCGCAGAGGCCGTTCGCCGCGCCCGCAAACTGGCTCGCAAGCGCGCTCAGCGCGAAGGCATCGTGTAGGCTTTACGGTCTATCGAACTGAAAAAAGCCCCGTCAGAGCGATCTGGCGGGGCTTTTTCTTTGGCCTGTCATCATACGGCCCGAATGCGCGTCCATGCGTTTGATTGCATCGAGGCAGGACAGACGATGAAGAGACTTATCCTTTGGGCGATTGTGCCGATTGTGATCGTGGTCTGCGGGCTCGCCTACTGGCTGGGGCCTGACCTGTTCGCCAGGCAGACGCTGAGCATTGCCAATGAGAGCGAACGGGCCGTGACGGTGACGATCTATGACCATGCCTGGACCGTGACGCCGGGCGAGACTGTGCAAGATAAGTTCGCGGCCGAGGGCGATGCGCATTTCGAGGTGGTGGACGCAGGCACGGGCGAGACCCTCGCCACGCCGGGCTACCTCACATCGGGCATGGCGCAATGCCATGTGATCACGATTGGGGAGACCGTGGATTACCTGTCAGGGCTGGATGAGAACTGTTAGCCTGCGGGCAATTAGCCCCTGCTCCGCCCTCAGCCCTTCTTGCGGGTGAACATGCGTTTGAAGACGCCGCCGAGGTCGCCGATGCCGGCGCCGTGGATGGCGCCTGCACGGTAGACCTTGGTGGCGAGCCAGAGGATCGTGGCGGCGGTGACGGCCATGATCAGCATCTGGGCGATGATTTCCCACATGGGCGGATTGTGCGGCATGCGCAGGATCAAGAGGAACGGCGTGAAGACCGGGATCCATGAGGCGATGTCGATGACCGGCGAGCCCGGATCCTGAAACGCGATGAAGATGGCGAACATGGGCAGCATGAGCAGGATCATCATCGGGCTGAGCAGGGTTTGCGCTTCCTGTATCGTGTCGCAGAGCGAGCCGAGGGCCATGAAGATCATGCCGTACATGATGTAGCCGAGGAGGAAGCTGATCAGGCCGGGAATGATGATGGCCGGATTGGCGAAGGCCGCGAGGAAGGGCGACAGGAGGCTCGCGCCGCCGGGGATCTGGCTGGTGGCGAAGAGCGACGCGCCGAACGCGAAGAGGCCCCAGGACACCATCATCGTGGATGTGACGGCGAACACGGCGAGCAGCTTGCCGGCGAGCAGTTCCGGCAGTTTCACCGAGGTGAGCAGCGTGTCGAAAATCTTGTTCGAGCGCTCTTCGATCGTTCCCATCAAGAGGTACTGGATGATCGAGAAGATCATCAGCCAGAGGAAATAGGCGAGGCCGCCGGCGACATAGACAGGCGCCTTGTCGGCCATGGTGACTTCGGATCCGGCAGTGGTCTGCTCGGCGACGGTGCGGATGCGGTGGGCCGGAACTGTCAGGGCGCTGTCGTCGACCGTGTCGAGGAAGTTATCGCCGAGGCCGGCCTCGCTGAAGGCCTGCTGTCGCGCGAGGCGGCGCATGGCGCTTTCGGCCTGCCAGCGCAGGGCACTGACGCTGACATCATCGCTCCAGTATTCGAGGCTGGTGCCATCGGACGAAGGAATGAAGACGGCAAAGAGCGGCTTGTCGCCCAAGGGGCCCGAGACGAGTTGCTGGCCGAGCAGATAGGGACGCAGGTCGTCAATGTCCTTCGCGGGAGCAGGCACACGGATGAACTTGCGCGAGGAAGCGGCCGCATTGTCATGCAACTGGTCGCGCTGGTCGTCGGTAAGGTCCATGCCTTCAGCCATGTCGCGGGCCTGGTTGCCGATATCGGCTTCATCCCGGGCGAACTCGGCGTCGATGGCATCGGCGTAGACAGAGCCGCTTTCGACGACGGCGTAATAGCGCACAGGCGAAGACTTGGCGGCGAAAATAGCGAACGTGCCACCAATCAGCATGAAGAGCGGAACAGCGGCGAGGCTGAGCCAGAAGCCCCAAGCCTTCACATAGCCAAGATAGTCACGCCGGAAGATCAGGTAGACATTGCGCATCAGGCAGGCACCCCTTCGCCGGTCGATTCCAGCAGGGCGGCGGCATCGGCCTCACCCACGAGCGAGACGAAGACGTCACGCAGGCGTGCCTCTTCAGGCGCAAAGCCGACAATGGGGGCGCCGGCCTCGATGGCGGCGCGCAGGGCGTCCTGTGCCCCTGCGCCGGGTCGCAGGCTGATACGCCAGGCATCTCCTGGCCCCTTGTCGGGCGCGCGGTGGGCCTCAAAGCCTTTGGGGGCGAGCGCGGCGGCAAGGTCAAAGCCTTCGGTGACGGCGATGCGGGCCCCCTGCCCCAGCGCGTTGAAGGCCTGATCCAGCGTGCCGTCGAACACCTTGCGGCCCCGCGCCATCATGACGATACGGTCGCAGAGCCGTTCAGCATGTTCCATGACATGCGTTGAGAAGAGAATGGTGGCGCCACGGTCATGCTCGGCGCGGATCAGGTCTTCCAGCACTTGCTGGTTGACGGGGTCGAGTCCGGAGAAGGGTTCGTCGAGGATCAGGAAGTCCGGCCTGTGGGCGAGCGTGGAGAGGATCTGGACCTTTTGCGCCATGCCCTTGGAGAGTTTGGAAATGCGCGTCGCCTTGAACTCGGAGAGGCCCGACATGTCGAGCAGTTCCACGGCGCGAGCGCGGGCATCGCGGGCGGTGAGGCCCTTGAGGCGCGCGAAATGTTCGATCGTGGCGCGCGTGGTCATCTTCTTGTAGAGGCCGCGCTCTTCGGGAAGGAAGCCGACACGCTTCAGCGTCGCAATCTCGGGCGGCTTGCCGAACAGGCTGACCGAGCCGGAATCGGGCTGCATCACGCCAAGCGCCATGCGCAGGCTGGTCGACTTGCCAGCGCCATTGGGGCCCAGAAAGCCGATAATCGCGCCCTCGGGCACGTCGAGCGACAGGTCGTTCACAGCCGTGAACGCACCAAAACGCTTGGTTACATGGCTCATGACAAGGGGCGGCAGGCCCATGAAAGCCTCCTCGGCAGCCGGGAGTACACGAATGCGCGCGATTCCCCTATAAGACGAACGACTTTCGCCCGAAACGCCTTGCCAAGCCCTTAAAGCCGACGCAGCATATTGGAATGAAAAGGGATATTTCCCCTGTTGCGCCCGATTGCCTTCGTCTGACACGCGAGGACATGGCCAATACACGGCGCAACGCGCTGCTTGAGCGCAACCGTCTGCTCAGCCGTATCGAAGCGGCAATGGCGCGGATGGAGGGTGGTCAATTTGGCCTTTGCACTCAGTGCGGCGGCTCCATCCCGCGCACCATGCTGGAGGCAGACCCCGCAATGGTGCGGTGCCCTGACTGTCTCAAAATTTGTTAGAGTGCGGGCTGTTTAAAGCAGCAAGCCGAACAGGCCGATAAAGCCCTGAACAACAAGGGCCAGGATAATGAGCAGCACAAGCGTTGCCATCCAGCGGCCACCGAGGTTCAGGAACAGGCCGGCGGCCAGGCCGACAACAGCCATGATACCGAGCGAGACCATCCAGTTCATGCCGATGGCAACCGCGAGGACCGCATAGCCAACCGAGAGCACGATCATCAGGCCGCCCCAGGTGCTGCCCACGATGAAGCCATGCCAAGTGGATTGCTGTGCTTCGATGTCCATATCGCCGTGATGATATTCGCTGGTCGCCATGAGGCCTCTCCGTGACTCGTATCTGCAGGTCGTATTAGCGAAGGCGTAGCTTGGGTCAAGCGCGGCAAAGCGCGCGGGTGCGTGTTCAGTTCAGCTTGCCTTTGGTACGGGCCTGTTTCGGACGCTTTGGCGTGAACGCGCGCGGCAGGGGCGCAGCGGGGACGCCTTCCTCGAGCAGGGCCGCCGACTCTTCGCGCGTTGTCGCGCCCCAGATCGGGCGGTCTTCAGTTTCGCCATAATACATCGCGCGGGCCTCGTCGGCGAAACTGTCGCCGACATAGTCGAAGTTCTTTTCCACGTGATCGCGCGCCTTGGCGGCGAAATCGGCCGCCAGCTTTTCCGCCTCCGATCGCGCTGCGGCTTTCTTGGGCGATTTCACAGAAGGCGCCATGATCTGTTTCATGACCTTGGCCCCGGCACATTCCGGGCAGGTAACAAGACGCTTTTTTGCCTGCGCATCAAAGGCGGTGGATGAGGCAAACCATGCCTCGAATTCGTGTTCGCAATCACTGCAGATGAGAGCGTAACGGATCATTGTTGATCAGGCCGCGAGCATTGCGTCGAGCTTGCCGGCACGCTCAAGCGCCATCATGTCGTCGCATCCGCCAATATGCTGATCGCCGATGAATATCTGCGGGAACGTGCGGGCCCCACCGGAGCGTTCGACCATTTCGGCTTTCTTGGCGGCATCCATGCCCGCATCGATTTCCTTCATGGCGACCTTCTTTTCCTTGAGCAAGGATACGGCGCGGCTGCAATACGGGCAGAAAGCGCGCGTATAGATAGTAACCTTGGGCATTACGGGCAGGCTCCTTAAAGCTGTTAGTTCTCTGGCTTATATGGTGACATCTGTTTCCCGGACAACGCGCGCGAGCACAAGCACATCCACATTGGCTGCGCCTGCCTGTTTCAGGGCACGCGTGCAAGCCGAGAGTGTGGCGCCGGTGGTTAACACATCGTCGACAAGCAGCACCCGGCGGCCGGATATCCGCACTATGGCGGGCTTTCTGACGGTAAATGCCCCGGCCACGTTGCGGCGACGCTGGCGCGCAGACAGGCCCGCCTGACTCGGTGTACGACGCGTACGCTTTATCGCATCGACCAGGATTGGCGTGCCGGACATGCGGCAAATGGCCTGTCCGAGCCAGGCGGACTGGTTAAAACCGCGCCGGGCGAGCCGGGCAAAATGCAAGGGAACCGGCACGATCAGGTCAGCTTCGGCGACGAGGTCCCGGCCCGACTGGACCATCCATCCGGCGAGGGTTTGCAAGCCATCCCGGCGTCCGGAGCGCTTCAGATCGAGTACCGGACGGCGAGAGGCCGCGTCATAGACCATGGCGGCGCGTGCGCGGTCCCATCGCGGCGGACGGGCGATGCACGGCGCGCAGACGGCGCCGGGGCCAAGATCGAAGTCGAACGGGCTGCCGCAGGTTTCGCAAACGGGCCCTGTCAGGAAATGGATCTGCCCGAATTCCTCCGGTGCGAGCGGCCCCTTGCCCACGCCGCGCTGGCCGGAAACGAGGGAGCGGGGCGGCCACAGGAAGTCAGCTGCTGCGCGCAGAAAGCCCTTTGCGCGGGCCGGACGCCGGTCCATATCGCTTGGCATGACCCCTCCTGCCGCTCCCAAAGCCCCGCCGCGCCTGTTTGACCGCGACCTGCTGGTGCGCCGCCGTGACCGGGCCGCACCGCATTTCGACGAGTATTCCTTCCTGAAGGACCGTGTGTCGAGTGATCTTGTCGACCGGCTGGACGATACGGCCCGCACATTTCGGGCTGGACTGGAGCTGGGCGGGCATGATGGCGGCGTCAGCGAGCAGCTGAAGGGCGGCGCGAAAGTGGCGTCGATGACCTTCACCGATGCTTCGCCAGCCATGGTGGCCCGGGCGCGGGAGCGAGGCCTTGATGCGGCTGTCGCGGATGAAGAGAACCTTGGTTTTGAGGCGGCAAGTTTCGATCTTGTCGTATCGGCCCTGTCGTTGCACTGGGTGAACGACCTGCCCGGCGCGCTGATACAGGTGCGCCGCGTGCTGGAGCCGGATGGCCTGTTCCTGGGGGCCCTGTTCGGCGCGGGCACACTGGCAGAGCTGCGGACGAGCCTGATCGAGGCTGAAACGGAGATCATGGGCGGTCTTGCGCCGCGCCTGTCGCCGCTTCCGGCGCTGGCGGACATGGCGGCGCTGATGCAGCGAGCGGGGTTTGCCCTGCCCGTGGTCGACCGGGAAAGCGTGGTCGTGCGCTATGATTCCGTGTTCGGTCTGTTGGCAGACCTGAAAGGCATGGGCGAACGGGCGGCGTTCGCGGCAGGCATGGGCCAGCCCCTGCCCCGGCGTGTGCTGCTGCGGATGGCCGAGCTTTATGCGCAGAATTTCAGTGACCCGGACGGGCGCGTGCGCGCGACGTTTGAAATTGTCTACCTGTCAGGCTGGGCGCCAGCACCGAGCCAGCCAAAGCCGCTGAAGCCGGGAAGCGCAAAGGTGAGCCTTGCGGAGGCTTTGCGCAAGCAGGGAGAAAGCAGCCAGGAAGACTGAAGACTTTCAGCTCGGGAACTGATCAGCCGCATTCTGCATGGCGTCGCCGGTACTGTTGCCCATGAGCGTTGCTCCACCCACAATGGCAATGCACATAAGAGCCAGTATGAGGCCGTATTCGATGGCTGTTGCACCGCGTTCATCACGGGCCCAACGCACGAAAGAAGTCTTCAGACTCATTGAACCCTCCGAGTTCATTTTCCCGAAAGCACATCGAACAGAGGGATATCTGCCGCTGGCGCCGGGTAGTCATGCAGGGATGACGGCGCGACCCATGCGACGGCTTGGCCTTCCGCAGGGATTACATCGCCAGCCCAGGCCAGACATTTGAAGAGTGGCATAAGTAGGTGAAATTTCGGATAATCATGACTGGCAAATGTGATCGGTGTCAGATCGGCCTCGTCAACCATGATCGAAAGCTCTTCCTGTAGCTCACGCACCAGAGCCCGGGTAGGTGTCTCGCCCGGCTCGACCTTGCCGCCGGGGAATTCCCAGAGGCCGGCCATGGACTTTCCCTCAGGGCGCTGCGCGAGAAGGATTTCACCTTTCGCATTGTAGAGCGCTGCCGCGACGACCAGCACGAGCGGCTGTGTCATGTCCGGTAGGCGCCGTTGATGTCGACATAGCCGTGGGTAAGATCGCAGGTCCACACGGTTGACGCAAAGCCCGCATAGCCGAGGTCCACACGGATCGTGAACTCGGGCTTCGCGAACACGGCGCTGGCAGCCGCCTCATCATAATCCGGCGCGCGGGCACCGCCCTTGGCGACCTGAACGTCATCAAACCAGATGGCGAGCTCTTCCATGATGATCGGCTCGAGCGACTTGCCGACCGCCATGACGACACGGCCCCAGTTGGCATCGCCAGCGGCCATGGCTGTCTTGATCAGCGGGGAATTGGCGATGTGGCAGGCGACGATCTTGGCAGAGAGCGCCGACACTGCGCCTTCGACGCGGACGGTGACGAACTTGCTCGCCCCTTCCCCGTCCTTGACGACCTGCAGGGCGAGATCGAGGCATGTGGCGTGGAGGGCAGCTGCAAAGGCCGGAAAGCGTTCGTCTTCGCGGGTTTCGATCATGCCTTCACCCGTGCCGCCTGTGGCGAAGACCATCAGCGTGTCGGAGGTCGACGTGTCGCCATCGACGGTGATGGCATTGAACGTCTCGTCGGTGATGTCTTCCAGCAGGTCCTGCAGGAGTTCAGGCGCGACGGCAGCGTCAGTAAAGACATAGGACAGCATGGTCGCCATGTTGGGCATGATCATGCCGGAACCCTTGGCGATGCCGGCGAAGGCGGTCGGCGCGCCAGCAAGGTCGACCCTGCGACCGGAGGCCTTGGGATAGGTGTCCGTCGTCATGAAGGCGCGGGCGCAGGCTTCCCAGTCCGGCTGGCCGAGCTTGGCAGCAAGGTCCGGTACGAAGGCGCCGACAAAGTTCGGATCCTTCAGTGGTTCGCCGATCACGCCGGTGGCAGCGAGAAAGCAGGTCTCCTTCGCGACGCCAAGCGTGCCCGTCATCGCCTTCAGCGTCGCTTCATTCTTCTCGACGCCCTTGGGGCCGGTAAAGGCATTGGAATTGCCGGAATGTGCGACCAGTGCGCGGGCCTTGCCGCCGCCGGTCTTCAAGGCTTCGCGGCACCAGCGCACATCGGCCGAGGCGGTGTTGGACACGGTATAGACGCCTGCGCAGGTCGTGCCCTCGTCAAAGGCGAACAGGAAGACATCATCGCGCTCGATACCGCGGCGCGCATAGAAGCCACGCGAGCCCGTTGCGGCGCGCAGGCCCTTGACGGTAGGCAACGCCGGAAAGGTGGCGGGGGCAAAAGGAGATGGCTTCAGGTTCACAGGTCGCTTCCTTGCTTGGGTTCAGGCGCAGCCTCCTCCTCAGGCATGAGCCCATTGTCAAGCGAGATCGGGCTCGCTGGCGTGCTGGCCGTGCCGGGCCCGCCTTCCTGGATAGTGGCCTGGGTGCGCAATTCGCGCAGGATCTTGCTGATCTCGTTCAGGGTGAGGAAGGTGACGATTTCAGGCCGCATTTCCTCGCGCGTCTTCGGCGCGCGGGTACGCCGGTCCTTCACTTTCAGGATATGCCAGCCGTCTGCGCCCTTGAAAGGCTTCGATATCTCGCCCTCGGGCGTGTCGGCGATCATGACCGGGAACGGGTCCGGTTGCTCATTGGGAGAGACATAACCCAGATCACCATTCTCCATCCGTGTGGCAGTATCCCTGGAATGGGTCCGCGCCATGCTTTCGAAGCTCGCCCCCGCCTTGATCTCGTCATAGACGGCCTGGGCCTCCTCTTCTGTATCGAACAGGATATGGGCAATAGAGACTTCGTCGTTTGACTGCTGGAGGGTGACCTGTTCGGCATACATCTTGTCGATACGCTCTTCCGTCACCTGACGGGCGACCATGTCTTCCACGAGCAGATTGCCGAGAATGCGCTCGCGCGCCATTTGCAGGCGCCGCTTGGCCGCAGCCTCCTGGTCGACCCCGCGCCGGATCGCCTCCTGGGCCATCAGCTTCTGGTCGACCAGCTGGTCGAGCACGGTCTTGTATTCGGTACTCTTGTGATCGAGCGGCTGTCCCGCCGGCACAAGTCCGCGCGCGACAGCCTCAAGTTCGACATCGCTGACATAGATTTTCTCGCCATTGACGGTCGCCGCAGCCGCGCCATCGACCTGGACGGGAACCTCTGCCTCGTCGCCATTGCCGCAGGCGCACAGCACAAGTAGCGCCGCGCCGCAGGCCAGTCGGCTGAAAGCCGCCTTATTCGCCTTGAAAAACAGCACAGTTATCTCCCGTGATCGCTGAGAGGGTCGCATTGACACCCTATTGCGTCGTTCTTAAGTCTGACCCTCACTCTGGTCGAGACTTGTCGTCCAGTGTAAGCGCTGCGGAAGAACCCGCATAACGGTCCTGCCATATGATACTGTCAGGACTAAGAGTTTAGTTTGCCCAGATCGATTGGTGCCGCCTGATATGCTTTCCGTAGCCCGCAAGATTTTCGGTTCCGCCAATGACCGCAAGCTGAAACCCATGCGCGCCCGCGTCAACCGGATCAATGCCCTTGAGCCGATGATGGAGGCCCTCTCCGACCAGGCCCTGCGCGCCAAGACCGTGGAATTCCGCAAGCGCCTTGCTGATGGCGCGACGCTCGACAGCCTGCTTGAAGAAGCCTTTGCCGTTGTCCGCGAGGCCTCGCGCCGCGCGCTCGGCATGCGCCACTTCGATGTGCAGCTGATGGGCGGCATGATCCTGCATTCCGGCGCGATTGCCGAGATGCGCACCGGTGAAGGCAAGACGCTGGTGGCAACGCTGGCAGTTTATCTGAACGCGCTTGAAGGCAAGGGCGTCCACGTCATCACGGTCAACGACTACCTCGCCCGTCGCGACGCTGAATGGATGAGCGGCATTTACGGCTTCCTCGGCCTGACCACCGGCATCATCGTGCACGGCGTCACCGACGAGGAACGCAAGGAAGCCTATGCGTGCGACATCACATACGGCACGAATAACGAGTTCGGCTTCGACTACCTGCGCGACAACATGAAATACTCGCTGGACCAGATGGCCCAGCGCGGACACCACTTTGCCATCGTCGATGAAGTCGACTCGATTCTGATCGATGAGGCGCGCACGCCGCTGATCATTTCCGGCCCGACCGATGACCGCTCGGAACTCTATATCGCGCTCGACGACCTGATGCCGCGTCTTGAGCCGGAAGATTTCGAACTCGACGAGAAGCAGCGATCGGTTACCTATACCGAATTCGGCACCGAGAAGATCGAAAGATGGCTGACCGAAGCGGGCCTGCTGGAAGGCTCGATGTGGGAACCTTCGAACATTTCCTTCGTGCACCATGCCAACCAGGCCCTGCGCGCGCACAAGCTCTACCAGAAAGACAAGGACTATCTGGTCAAGGATGACCAGGTCATGCTGGTCGACGAGTTCACCGGCCGCATGATGGAAGGCCGCCGCCTGTCGGAAGGCCTGCACCAGGCTATCGAGGCCAAGGAACGCGTCGACATCAAGCCCGAGAACCAGACGCTCGCCTCGATCACATTCCAGAACTATTTCCGCCTCTACAAGAAGCTGGCCGGCATGACC
>TARA_R110002033_G_scaffold43481_5_pt1 | contig 10787 bp, 2 predicted proteins | sample TARA_R110002033 | Tara Oceans TARA_R110002033 (sample SAMEA4397051) | marine metagenome | biome: Polar Biome; feature: [SRF] surface water layer (ENVO:00010504); material: water (ENVO:00002006), including particulate matter (ENVO:01000060) such as... | depth 5 m
CCCAGTGTGTTCTTTAGTAATCTCATGAAGTTAATTTGGGATAGATTGCTAGAAGGGTACGACTTCACATTTCATAGCTTTAGGCATACTGCTATTAGTCAGCTGGCTTTAGTACTAAGTAAGTCGCCATTGGCACAGGTGATGACTGATTATGATAATGAGCAGTACGAGAGAGTAATAAAAGACATCCTTGGTTATCACAAGGAACAAGGCTCTTGGTTTGGGCTGGCTAGCTTTGCAGGGCATCTAACATGTGATACGACATTTGAGCATTACATTCATACTGCTCATTTGCTGGCAGGGGAACAGCTCAGCAGAGCGTACTTGCAGCTACCTATAACCGTTTTAGAGTTAATAACAGGGCTTGGTTACTCCGCTATATATAGACAAGATAAAACTGCTTATGATGCAACGACAAAGACTGTGCAGTTAAATAGGATAAGACCATATTTACTTAAAAGAATAGCTGTTAATAAAATACCATTATTTAAGAAAGCAAATGAACCTAATATCAATGCTAGCCAGCAACTGTTAAACGGTAACTTGAATGGATTTAATGAGTCAAATATAAATTCAATTTTCATTCATCCTAAATATGCGGACGTAATAGGTTTTCTAGAGGAGCTGCAAGAGTTAAAAGAAAACTATCGAGATGAGCTGTTACCTGAAGTTGCTATTAGACATGGTATAAGTCTAAATGAGTCTAAATGTTTGTATCTGCGCGCTAGTAAGCTGTTTGACGATGACAGGCTATCAATAGGTAGGCCTAAAGGTAGTAAAAACCAGGAGGTAATAATTAGAGCGTTAGATAGAGCCTATAAGATGTCTATAAAGGATCCTGAGAAGTTGAGAATGTTCATCGAGATATTTGCACGTAAACATAACTTAAATAACTCATCGATTCATTTTGGTATTAAGGAAACCCAGCTGGAGATGCTACAGAGTTTTATGCTAGCAGGTTGTCAGCTTATTGATGCCAGTCATTGGCAGGTTAGGGCATATAGCGAGCAAGTTGTAAGTGATGTTAAAAAAGACTTAAGTCTGAACAGCTCAATACGTGTCGGTGCTCGTGAGAATTTTCACGGTTATGAGGTAAGGGTAGTACAGAAAAAACGTAAACGCTCTGACAAAAACTTGGCTAACACTGATCACTATTATGCATCATCGGGAGTGCTTAAATATCTAGGTTATTTGTTAATGGTACTAACAAAAAATAAAGTATAGAGCTATTTATAGCTAGCTTATTCAATTAACCTTGATGCTTCTAAACAATTCGCTTTGTTGTAGTGAAGCACTTCGTCTATCACCTTGGTCAATCAGCCAGTCAATAATTCGTAAGAGCTTTTGACCAGTCTCTAAATCCAAAGGGTTATCTCTTTCTGCGAAAAACTGAACTAATTCAGCAATGCTTGAATATAGCGTGCTACCTTGCCAGCCTACAAGCTTAGGCTTAGATATGACGGTTAAGACTTGATCTGCGAAAACTTCAGCAGGATAGTCTTTTTTAGCGCTCTCACATAGTTTTACGAAATTTTGCATAACAACGCCTACCCAACCTGCTTCACGCACAAGCTTATCGATAATTGGTAATATCAAATTAATCTCAGACCAGTTTTCATTTGCAAACCGTTTAGCACCATTAAATTGGCTAAATCGAGTAAACATTAATATTTCTAGTGTATTATTTTTAAGTTGTTCGAATCTGCCAACTCTGTAGCTATCTTTGTTTAGCTCTTCAATTTGTAAGAATCTATCCAAACACTTTTGCAAAATTTTTATAATATCTTCTGATACAATCAATTCATCATAGAGATTGCTACTACAGTAACCAATTAATGGCTCTATAAGCTTCCAACCTTCTTGAGTCTTTAGAGCCAGTATAGGTTCTACAAATCTATGATAGGTTTCACTAAAAGGTAACTTACTACAGATCATGCTTATGATATTACCTAAAGCGTCCATGAAGTCATAAAAGCTGCCTCGACTGCCTTTAAAATCATATTCTTCAGCCCAAGAAGGCTCAGTTAGTTCAATAGCCCAATTAATTAAACTCTCTATAAAACCTAGAAGTTCTTCTTTGAAGTCTGTCTGTAGTAAATCTTCAATAGGTAGCTGCTTTAAGATGTGACTCAAAAAAGTAGTATCCCATTGTTCATCAGATCTTTCCCACTTTATAGCGTCAAAAGACTTATTTAAGTGATAGTTCGAAGAAGGTCTATATTTTTCTTCTTCCAACTCAACCCGTGGGCTTCCACAATTTGGTAATTGAATGAATTGTTTATCAGATTCATAGTAATCAACTAAGGCAGATTCTATACTCTTTAATTCCGTCTTTACTTTCTCTGTATCCTCTGAGTTACAATTACGATATTTCAAATAATTATAACTCATGGATACGGCGATAAATATAGCAGAATAGGTCAGTTTTCTATCAATGTCATACAATGAAAGACATGCATTTAAAGCCGATATTGATATCTCATTTACTGGACTTGCAATAATGCATAAGAGCTGAAGCTTTGCGTTATCGTCGGCTGGATCAAATCTTATTTCAGAAGCTAGTGCTTTACTAGAAAATATTTTTGGATGAAAGGAAAGCTTTGCTTCTGAAGTATTGCACTCGTAAGAGTTGAACGGAATTAAAACAGCTCTACTTATAACGCCACGAGCCCACATCAAATCTGCATCTGCCAAACCTTTTCTAAACCATAGTGTCATAGTCGCTACTGCAACAATAGCATTTTGTTTCATGCGTGTACGAGTAGACTCCTCAGTCCAACCTTCACAATCATCTTCAAAAAGCTCAGGCTCATCGTGTTCCTTTATAAAATCTAGAGCAGATTGAATAGAATATCCTTCTACGATGGAGTCTTGTAAAAGAGATTTATGAGCCCAATAGGCTATATTATTGAAATTAAGAAAATTTACACTTTGCTTATGTTCTTCTAAGTTTTTGCTACTATTTAAAGAAGGGCTATGATGCGAAATAGCGACTATATTTTCGTTTTCAGTAGGTTGGACTATATAAGTAGCTTCATCTGCATATTCGGCGTAAAATTTAGCTCGTTCTATTAATTTTTCAGTAACTACTGCATTATCCATCTGTTCTTCAAAATTGTATGGTAGGAAGTTTTCAAGTCCAATTAATCTTTTTTTGATTTCCTCACTAAATTTAGAAAAAACGAATGCACTTAGTAAATTCGACAAGCAAAATTTATAGCTTTTCCTGTCTGATGAACCACGTATGTCTTGAGTATATCGATAGTAATCTAAATCAAGCACTTTTTGATTCGTCACCAAAGGAAGTATGCTTTCGCTAATGCACTGTTGTTCAAGAGCGAGTACAGACACAACACTTAGAATGGCTAATGATTCATGATCTTTGGTTATTTTTTGAATTAACTCGTCTAGATTCGCATGCGCTTCTAACTGCTCAAAACACCATTTTTCTAGGGTCATAAATGCTGATGACAATGTATCATTTACCCAGTATGGGCGTGACCAAATATATTCTTGCTCATTGCCCCAGAAAGTTTGAGATCCCCAAGGAAAGTCTAATGTGATAGGAATTGGTGTGAGCTTTTCATCAGATAGCTCATGAAGCTGCCGCCAAGCCGTGTTAGCATGGTTTGATAGCGCTGTAATTAGTCTTAATCCAGAGTCGGGAGCATGTTTTAATAACGAGTGGAATGGTTCTTTAGTTGAAGAGGAAGGATAGAAATCAAGAAAGTCAGTATTAATAGAAAGGTCATTCCAATCACTATCACTAATTCTCTCAGTTGAAAACGAACTTAAAGATAATGATCTAAGTTGAAGAGACTTATTTTGTTTAGCAGTTCTGTCTTCTACTGGAATACTATTTAAATGTGCCCAGTATTCTTGAGATCGATTTTTCTCTTCACATTTTCTCGTATACCTGTCGAGCGGTAGCTCACATAACAATTTTTTCAAACATAGCTCTACTAGTAATTCGGGATGCTTCTGCGCGATAAACCCAGAAAGATGTATTATGTATTTAAAAATCTCATTAGGTATTTCATCTAGATCGAGTAGCCTATTCAAATAGGTTTGAATGAAAGTTGGATTAGAATTTGCTGACACTATAATCAAATTACGTAGCGCATCTTTAAATCCTGTTATATCATTAACTAATTGCCAGTTATGAGTACTAGGATGGTCTTTTATCCCTTCGATTTCAGATAGCCAATCTAAAGCTATTTGTAATATCTTGGATGAAAACTCAATAACAACCTGTGAAGGCTGTGTAGCGTTTTCAAAATTTATTGCTAGGTTTTGAAAAACTTTAAAGACATCGACAACTCTTGGATATATGTTTTCTGGCAATGAAGGAGTATCTTCTAATATAAAAATAATAACTTGAAACCATAGGGTTAAATCAGTCGGCCACGCAAGAGAGGTAGCAACTTTTATATCTTTGGAAGTAGCAAGTATCAGCGGGTTTGGCTGTGTCTTTTCTGCTTGAAACCAAACCAATAACTTCTCATAGAGATCATAGTCGTTTTCAGCCAGTTTGCCTCTAAATTGACCACTGTATTGTGCTGTATTTGGATGGCTGACGGCTCCCAACAACCACGCACGCATCCATTGAGAGCGAAGCTCATTAAATTTAGGGTTGTTTATATCATTAGACCATTCATCGCCTTCAAGTTTCTGCTGAGACAATAACTCAACGACTCTAGCAATAGCTGGAGGTTGACCGAACTCTTCAATTTTATTGAGCCATTCATTATCAGCTTCAAGTAAATTGTACAACAATGACCATTCAAAAAAGATGTCATGAGCGAAATCTACTGAAGTTTTTTTACTATCGATTCTAATCACACCGTCGCTGTTTAACTCATCTAATTCCGAGTTACTATTAAGCGATCTTCTTTTTACGGATTTACTAAGATTTTTAACCTTATGCTCAGCTAATTCTAGTAAAGCGTTCTGTCTATCTATGACTTTCTGACTCGTCGCACTATATCCGCCACGTTTCCACCATTCATGTATCAAATCTAGTTCAGAATCTGGGGATGTATCATCTGATAGACTTAGCGTAGATAGAATTTTTGTAAAAAATGGGGTTCTAGTGACATGCTTTACATTTTCAGAAGAACTAAAAAGTAAGCTTCTTAAATTAGGAAACTGTGTTGAGAGAATATTTGCTTCATTATCATCTAATTTATTGACAGTGACGTTGCCAATTGAAGCCTGCTCAAGAACAGACCCAAGCCATGTTCTTAGCGGCTCTAGCCCTGTCTCACGTAAGGTAACGACTATTTTCCACTCTGTTAATAGTGAGTCATTTAAAATCAAACTTATTAACTCATCGATAATTGGTCTATTCTGACTGTCAACACGGTCAATACCATCAACAAACAAGATGGGTGTGCCTGCTGATTTAATTTCAACTAATAGATCTTTTAGATTATGAGTTGAAGGTATCCCAGAGCTTTGAGCGTATTGAGCCCAGTTTTTACCGACCAATTGATCGGATTTTAAAAACAACACAAACGAGCTCTCTAAATAGCTCTCAATTTCTTTACGTAGCAGAGAAGACTTACCAGTACCTGGCATACCTGTTATCTGAATAAAACGGGACGTTTTAAGCACTTCAGAAAATTTTAATTTCAAGCCACTTCTATCTAAACTATATCCATCAATATCGCTTTGAATTTGATGTAAGTAAGTATTCGTAAGCTCTTTTATTTTTGAAATCTGCTCCTCAAAAGTTCTACCTTCTTTGAGTTTAACAACCTTACATAACTCATGGACTAAACGAACCCTATCAAACTGACCTGCCTTTCCTGCAGACTCTCTTCCTAACTCGTAAATATGGGACCAGACCAATACAGGTGATATATTACTATTATTCGGTAATTGCGATTGAATGTATCGTGTTCCTACATGAGCGTCAACTTCACCGTCATGTAGAAAGTCAAACCTCACAATAATAAAGTGTTTTAGAAAATCATGTTTTTCAGCAGGTATCAACTGAGTAGCAGATAACTCATCCAATAGCTGGTATATGGCTTCTCTAACAACTTTAATATCCGCACTAGCGTTCCCATTAGGACTAAACCGTTGCTCAAAGTGTTCAATATCACCACTTTCAACAGCTATTTGGCAGAGAAACCCTAGATCACGAAATTTAGCAGAGGATATTTCACTAACTGCCACTCCGTACTTATCTACACCATTATTAAAACTAGCATCTTGATAACTAGTTAAACTATCACGTATTACATCTCTAAAATTCTTATTAGTGTCAGCAGAGCTAATCGTCAGGTCGCGTTTGACCTGCAAGCTAGTTGTTCCAATTCGATCTGATGCGTCTATCCACTTTATTATGACGTCATCTAAAGGATAACCGAAGTCTCTTTGCTGGCTAGCTACATTTACTACCGTACCATTACAGCCAGGTGCACTCGCTTCAGCTAACAATGCAGTTAAATAAAAGGCCATGACATGACCTTCATAGATAAAGCCATCACCACCGGCAAGCTCTGGAGACTGTGAAGTATTTTTATTTTCCATTTATACAAATCTTACTTCTGGTAGAGGGTCTGTTTTGGCTTCATCGATAATCCTTTTTAATTCACTATCTGGATAGTTTTTTAGTAGATTTCGAGCAAGTTTAATACTTTCAGTTCTAACTGAAGTAATGTTAATCGCTAAATGGCTGGCTGGATTTACATTTTCGTAGGCACTACCATCAAAAATTATTGGAATGACTTCAATTAGTGTTGAGATATTTTCGTTACTTAAATATGCTAGAGAGTAGAGCTCATTAGCTATATATATCAATGAGGTAAGTCCACTAGTGCGATTCAAATTTATTGAATAAATTAACTTTGAAATTAATGGCTTCAATGCATCGTTAAAGTCTAATTTACACCAGTTCAGTAAAGCAGTTGCTGATGATACAACTTTCCTTGTGTCTTTTTTATAGAAACCTTCACGTATATCTTTCATAAGAGTATCAAAAGCTATATCAAATTTCTTAGAGAAAAATATGAATGAAGACAATACCTCAAAGGTCTCCGTCTTCTCGTAAAAATCAAGTAACTTATTTAAGTTAGCTTCATTTAAATTGGATTTTCCTAAATAAGGTGTTATAGCATGGTTCAAAGTGTATGCAATTTCTTTGGCCAAACGTTCTTCCGTATTATCTATAAAAAACTCAGGAACATCAGTGTCTTCTGCAGTGAACCGCCATGCAGTTAAAGTATTGAATATCTTGTTAGACTGTTTCTTCGTAGGCAGTTCTCTGTGTTTTTCATTCAAAACAAGATTTTTAATCGCTATAAGCGTATGGATATTAATTAAATCATTACTTTCAAAAAGATGTTTTCTAACAACTAAAGCCAACGCTTGACTATCATCGCCAGACAGTCCTAACAAAGCATGGTCTAAAATACCTAGTTTAGGAATGGAATTGTAGTTGGGTGGATTTCCCCATATTTTCCATTTTATAGATTCTAACTCGTTAGCATTCAAATAGTTATTTTCAATCAAAGGAAATAGCTTTATTAAAGCATGGACGCTGTCCTCATTGTTCGGAGAAATATGGTTTATGATTTCATCTAAACGTGAACTGATTTTAAGACTATCATTTCTTACGGGAGGTAATTTTACAACAGGGTTTGGCCATCTCTGACCAAAATCATTATCAATATTCACTTCGGTAGCTAAAGGAAATATGAGGGCGTCTTCAAATATCTCTGATTTTCGATTATCTGATATAGCTAGTAAGCTGTATTCTATGAGATGACTATAAGGTTTGGACAGCAAGAAATGCCTTATTCCATCTATGATTGCAATACTGCAGCCCCATTTAAACACTTCTATAGCCTTGTCTGGCTTCGCCCGTATAACGAACCTAGCTAAAGCCTCCATAAAAACTTGTAATCTACTAAAATAATAATGTACAGACTTATTGCTAGTTTGAATAATTTTTTCTAGCCAATAAATACAACCTTTATATGTCTGATCTAATAGATACTCTAAATCCTCCTCTGTTAGCTTTGCAATATTAATTCTTGATAGAGTTGTTTTAAGTATATCTGTGGTATCTGAGGTTGATGCTCGTATAGCATATATGAAACGATTTTTATTTTCTAAACTCTCCAGCTTAGCTAAATTCTCTACTATATCTTTAACGAAATTGACATCTCTCCATCTAATAGGAACTCCAACAGTGTTAGTTAACCCCTCTACAAGTAATAAAGGGTGTAACTCATTACTGAATGAAAGAGATTTAGAATGGTCTGTATAGCTTCCAGGGTCAAAAGAAGGCTCTATACTATTATTCTTAGCTTGTTTATCCAATGCTTCTGATAATCTCTTCCTGATATGTTCAAGATAAGTCCAAGGATTTGAATCCATATAGTCAAAATCATTGGGCTTAACTTCTAAATCATTACGGTTAAAGAAATCAGCTCCTTGAAGAAGAAAACTAACCCAAGCTAAATGTGATAAAACGTAAACTGAGGTTGGATCATTTCTAGATTGTAGTTTAAGATTTTTAAAAGCATCCTTTAAAAGCAACTCACCTTCATCAAACCTTCCCAACTCGGCTAGAAGTGATGCTTTTTTCATGCCCCATGATGGGTCTGTGGCTTCAATCTCTTCAACTAATTCTTCTAAATCAGAGTAATCAAAGCTTTCTTTAGCTAAGATAGCTTTATGATAGTGTATTTCATTTTTCACTTCTAAAGAGTTTAGTTGAACTGTGTTTAAAATCTGAGCTACTCTTGAATTAATCTTTTTATAATCGTTATCATCAAACCAGCGTGTACTTCTAAAAAGCCATAATGCTATTTCAATCTGCTGTTTGCTAGTTAGTCCACTAGGTTGAGAAGGATCACTAATTTCTAGAAGCTCTTCAGCTAAATGTATGGTATTGACGCTAAAGGTAATGGTGTTGCGCCATACGATCTCGTAAAGCAACTTTGATCGCAAATCAGGTTTCATTTCAGCTAAGTTTTTAGAGCTAGGAAAAGGATCGGTAATTTGATTTTGTAAGCTCCACCGTACATTAGATGGGCATACCAACCATTCTGGATAAGACTCTCTATCTTTAATAAGTTGATCTAGCTGATTCTCTAGTAACGTTGCTGCATAGCTATGATCCTTATGGACTCTACTTATTTCGTTTTCTGGAATAGTTTTACGAGTAATCGAAGTTGGTCGCCAATCCCAGCTATCTTTAGGCTTGAGTATCTGAAGAGTGTCGAGAAACATCTTTGTTACTTCACGATGTTTTTCATCATGGTTGTCCAAGTGTCTAACTAGAGTTGATAAATCAATAGGTGCCACATTGATTGACTCTAAGTATTTGCGCTTAGCTGGACTTAAGTCTAATGCTCCTACCAAGTATATCCGACGAGCATGACTAGCTAGATGATCTCTTACCCATCCAACCCACTGTAAAAAATTAGGATCATCACCTGAAAATCCTAGTAAGCAAAACTCATTTTCGATAAATACTTGACGAGCTAGGTTTACAAATGCTGCATGAGTCTTTGGATATTGTCGATAATCTTCTTGGGTAAATATCAGATTATGAGAAATTTGTACTGTGCCATGTAATTTTACGATTCTAGGAGAGCGAGAAGAGGATAGATCTTCAGGTTTATTGACAATACTGTAGATGGGTTTATAGATATCAGATGCTGCCCGCTCTAACAGCGTATCCCAATTAGTTGTAAGCACTTCTGTCCAAGGCAGCTTTAACAATGAGCCGTATAAATCGCCTGGTATCCATGCAGGGTCATTAATAGTTTGCACTATTACATCCTTCAATGCTTGTTTGCCGAAGTAAGAACTATATTCCTCAGCGATTCGTAGAGGATCGCCCCATGGATCGGATCCTAAATCTTTTGATAGTACCTTTAGAAGGTCATTCCACAAAGGTAACTTACTATTTATATCACCACTACTAGCAGCGCTTCTACTAAAACCAGAGCCCACCATAATAGCAGCGCCTTGATATGACGTTTCATTTCGCCAAAGAGCTTCGGCGAGCTTTTTTAGTAATGGATAGTCGGGTAAGCTTTTAATACTCATAATGGCTACTCGTAAATAGTTAAATATTTATCATTATATTTAGTCAAACAAAGCGTACCCGAAACTGAACGTAAAGCACGATCAAACAATGACTGCTCTCACTGCTATGACAGTCCAATTTATCATACTAAGAAGTATACTGCTTATAAAATAGAATAGTAGTAAAACCCATCACAGAGAAGCGCTAATTGCGTTGATTAAACTCTTGCAAACGACAGTAATAGAGCTATTATAAATGAGTATAGGTAATGGGACGGGTCGCCATCACGGCTTGTTCTTACTAAATCAGCTGATGATATTTTTATAGCGATCTTCTTAAGGTCTTATTAAATTAGTAATATTTAATGATGATTTCATCTTGCGTCATGCCAGCATGCTTACAATAAAAAGCTTCTATTGAGTTTAAAGCGTCTCTTAGTTGCCGCTGTGACACTTGAACATACTGTAGGGTAACATCATCGCTTGATTTAGCTTCACGATGATTGAGTAAGCGTTTAAGGACTGGATAGCTGATATTTAAACTATTGGCTACCGTTCCAAAAGTACGACGCAGATCATGTGGCGTAATATATAGGTTTGCTTGATTACCTATGGCCTTATAACTACCACTTAAATCTTTTATATGGTCATCGCTGGCTTGCAAGTCACTTGGGAATACCCATTGCTTGCCAGAACTCATTCTCCACCTCTCTTCAAGTAGAGCCTGTAGAATA